>Ga0163217_1032642_pt1 | contig 11842 bp, 4 predicted proteins | sample SynspAceP_FD_185933 | JGI IMG/M metagenome (GOLD analysis project Ga0163217, IMG submission 185933) | Saline lake microbial communities from Ace Lake in Antarctica - Synechococcus sp. Ace-P (PacBio error correction) | ecosystem: Environmental > Aquatic > Non-marine Saline and Alkaline > Saline ... | reverse complement strand
CCGTCAAAAGCAGGAGAATGGACGCATAGAAGCTAGAGCAGAGCATAATTCATCCCGCCCCCCTCCTCCCCGGTGGAAAAAGGAGCATTAAGCCAGACGGTGATTATTCCGCAGGGAAAATCTCCGAGAAATTTATTTGATCTTACACCGGGACCACAGAGCAGAGATGATGAAAGAGCTTTTTGGTGGAGCGCTTTGATCTTTCGCAGAAGGACAGGGGCTTTGCTGAAAGTCGAAAGGAAAATAGAATTTAGCACTGGAAACTCCAACTGGCAGGATTAGAGAATATTCAAACTCAAATCTTCAAAGAATTCGAAAGCCAGCTCGATCGACGATTCAGATTTGAAGATCTCCCAATCAAAATTCTAAAAACTGGATCAGCAGCATTAGGCCTGAGATCCCAAGAAACTGCAAGGTCAAAAAAACACAGCGAATTGCTGAAATTCGCTGGAGAAAAACCAAGAGTTTAGAAAGGCAAAAAAACCTGAGATCGGAACGAAACAGGATTCTCATAGGAATTCATCACTGCCAAAACTTACCTAAAACGGACTTGGGATAATGCTGAAAGGACTTCGCAATTCAGAGCTCGAAAAGGCAGATTATTAGCGCTACAGATTGTGTCCGATTCAAAGAACGATTTGAGCAGGAAGTGGCGCAGCTGACGCAAGAAGAAACTTTGATCTGCAAAGAGAAAAAAATAAGGACGCCCAAATCGGGAAAGCGAAGGTCGAGATCTCAAAAAAGTCGCTTAATTACAAGGCTTAGCCAAGACCTTTCTGAGGCGGAGTAGTAAAAGCTGGAAACACCGCTGAAATCGAATCCAAGGAAGGCAACCAAAAAGTCGAAGAAAAACAAATCAAGGAACTCGAGGCAGCATCCGAAAAAACCTAACCAATGTGACGCCAGTACAAACTATCCGAGCTAAAAAGGCAGCTAGAGAATCGGAAGGCAAATCGAACAGACCAAAAGCATACCTCGAAGGAACAACCTAGGACCAAATCAAAGCCGAAGAACTAGAGCCAAAAGGGTTTAAGAAAGCCTGCTTGCCACCCTTCCAAGTCAAAAGAAAAATCTGCTCAAGATTGCTAGAAGTAGAGAAAAAAGGCTGAAGTCTTAGAAAACGATCGGGAAAACTGATGGCAAAACAAGGATTGGACAGCTCATGCTACACTTCCTACATGCAGGAAGAGCCCTGGCCACTTTGCGGTTCGATGGAGCATCCATCTCCCGGCAAGCACATCAGACGAGGAGGAACTTCAGTCACTCCAGGCACCCGAATCGAATCGACCAAACAAATTTGGACGGCGCAAGCTCTGAGCCTAATTCGAAGGCAGCAGGAGATCGAAATCAGAAGAGAGTCCCAACAGAAATCCAAAATTCCGAAAAACACAGGAACTAGCTCAGATTCTCAGTTTCAATTCAGACCTAAACGTTAAACTGAAGCATTTGGGATAGCGATCAGTCTGCACTTTTGAAACGATTGAGACTCTAGATTCAGGCTTCGCAAATTTGCAAATCCAAGCTCGAGCAGACACTCAAAGGTCTCGCCAATCTGTACTACCGATCGGGTAGACTCTGAGGGCAATTTTGAAAAAACGTTCAACCAAGCACTCACTCTTGCTTCATGCAAACAAACCGCGAGTCTCTATAAAATGAGGAGATCAAAGACCCAAACTTTTTGTAGACCTTTGGTCAAAAAGAGCTGAATGCATCAAAGCAACGATTGAAAATGGGAAAATTGATATTCAAAAAGGCTATTGAGCTGACTGAGATGGGAAAGCAGAAGCATCTCCGCGGAAAACGAGAGCAAGGCACTAATCTGGCTGATCTGAAGAATTGAGCTACGGAAAGTAGCCCTCAGCGGGAACTCGAAGAGCTAACAGCAGCTTTTCAAGAACTGAAATTGGAACATAATTCCAGGATGAGCAGGCGCTGATTTTGCTTTTTGAGCATTCGATTGATGCCGAGAAAGTGGATCTGTTGATTCGTCAATTTGAGCAAAACTTGCGACCAGTCAGTAGAGGATTTTAGAATTACAGTCCGAACCTGGCGTGGCAGATTTTGATCAAGGACAAATTCTTGGCAGTAAAGGCAGAATTTCAACTGCTAGAAATCACAGCAACGGATCCATGCAGCAAGATGCCGCCGTTGCCTACAGCGCGAATCAAGGAATCACAAAAGCCAACTGAGTGGAAAAAGCAAACTCTAGAGAAAACGGCTCCCACCACTAGACATTCGAAAACGGTTAGATCTTAAAGAACTGGATCGACTTTCAAAAGGAAGTGGCTCTCGTTTAAATATGTGAGCACATTTACCTTCAGGAGCTCTGTAAACTGCCAATAGTCGATTATGAAACTGAGAGTAAAAATAGCCCTAGTCTGGAAACTTGATCAGATAATACCTTTATTCGGGTTCGAATCGACTTCTTGAATGGAGGAAAGGCTCGAAGGCTCCTCAAAACCACTATCCGGCGGTCAGACTTTCCACAGCTTCGTTGTGTTTAGCTTCTTTAGCCTTGGCCGAAAAGGTAAAATCCCTCAATCAAGCGATCAAAGCTTTTTTCTTCTTGGATTGAAGCGCTTGGTGCTTTAGAATCGAAATGACTCCGCTGTTTGTTTTTGAGACGCTAAAATCCTTACGTCATTGGAAACCGAACTAGTTGGAATCATCAGTCATTGTGGAAGGAATTGCAACAGGAAATCGGAGTATATGTTCAAATCGAACTAGTCCTGAAAAAGGTTCTCAGGTAAGCTATTCCTTAATTGAGAACAGATTTCAAGCGTCGTGGAGACAACGAAACGCTGCGCAGAGCAGTGCACTAAAAGTGCGAGATATATTACGCTATGCGGTTCAACCATTGATTAGATATTCAAAGTTGTAACCGATAGTTTGGGCAGCGAGCGATGCCAAATCGGAAAAAGAGGTTCGCCAAAACGGATCAGCGGGTTATATTTATTTACCCTAGGCATTTGAAATTTCATTACCCGTTCGTGAAGACACGAACGGTGGCGAGGTGGATACTCAAAACGATAGCGGCTTAAGAGAAAGTGGCTGCAAATACGAAGGCACACCAAAAAAAAAGCGAAGAGTGATTTTGACGCAACAGCTATTTCAACCTTCATTTTTTCTCTTGCTTATGAGGCAGGCCGCAAGACCACAATTTGGGATGACTCCTTAGCCATATACCCTCTAATTTTGATGTACTTCCCATCTCAGCTAATTGAACTTTTCAGTAAGCTTTGAGTAATATTACGCAGCATTGAGTAAAAACTCTAAAAATACGATGCAACAAGTTGATTTTCAGTAAGTTACAAAAATATTATTAAGCAAAAAACGACAGGCTAAAAAGCTGTCTTTTTAATCGTATAGAACCTCAACACTCCCAGCTGCAAAGAAAAACTCTTGCCAAGGAATAGCCATCAGTTCCAATAACAAGGATTTCTCAGGCCGATATTGCTGGGCAAAGGCATTTCAAAAGCCTGCAAGTCCACCAAACTTTGGAAGTCGTTTAACTTCAAAGACGATAATTTCGTTTTTTATAACTCCCCACGAATCCAATTCCTCATTACCTTCTCTCCAGTAGTAGATAGTCAGCTTTTTTCTTGAAAGCCTGATTCACCAGATGAGCTCCCACTGCTGACTCTACCCATCGACCCCAAGACCGAATGATCTGCCCTCTAAAGTTTCGGACGTTCATTCGATATTTCCGGACAATAGATTGCAAGTATGTGCAACCATGAATTTGCGGACTGGAAGAGCGTTCCGGACTAGTTTGGACTGTATTTTTCATTCCTGCTATAGTCCCGCTTCATTTGAGCAGCTCCAAGTAATTACGCCAGGTCGTAGTGTTTCCGGCATCTGCCAAGCTGTCCCATGACTTTGGTGAAGCTGAGAATCTGACCGAATAAGCCACCAATCTCGAACAGTCGATTTCATCAGAGCCGGCTTATCCACTCGGGTCAGCATAAGATATCTTAGGAGATTTACTCGTCTCGAGCAATGCGTCACCACACGCTAGTGTTTCCAGGCGATCTTCATCCTCCTTTAAAGTGATGCACAGGAGTTAACCTCCAAACCAAATATATTCCTCCGGATAAGTCCGAAGGCATCCTTATCTCTTTATAAGACCAGTGACCAGGTAAATCGCTTTCAAATCTTCCGCCAGGGATTCTGTCAAACCTTTTGCTTGCAGCATCAACCTGGCATAGAGCCTAGCAAAATCACTCGGATATCGCGGCTCCTCGCAGTATCCCGATCCATTCGCGCTTTTACTGCTTCACTCAATTGGGGCGATTTTTTGTACTTCATCGAATAATCAGAAGATGGGGGAATCTCTGGGTTCTTTGATTTTGATTAGGCGACATTTTCCCATTGTTGCGCAATCCCAAATCGATCCCCAGGGCGGGAATAGCATCGGCAGCCGCACGCATGTATTTGAAGCATTCATGCTTTAATTACTTTTGGCGCACCAGCCGTAGTCTTGCCTACTTGTCGTGGCCCCATAGATCAACCTGAATTAAACCTTCGAGGCTCTTCTTGGGACGCTTTGGGATGATTGCTTTTTCTGCACGTGATAGACATATTATTTTACTCATTCAATGGAGTAAATTTAACTCATCTTATGAGTAAATTTCCTAATATCGACATCATTTCATTTATTATTAGGTAGTTACGAAAGTATTATATTAAGCAAATTTTTGATAAAAAACCAAAGACTCTAATCGCAAGTGTCATACAAAACAAAAAAGCCCTGACAATAGTCAGGGCCGTTTCTGAATTAGAAAACCTTATGATTAAAAATGTTACTATTGCACCAAACAATTTCATCCTCTCAGAATTGTATGATCTGAGGTTCGTTCAAAATAAACGTCTTACATCCGTCCCATTCTAACCAGTAGTTCCTCAGAAAGTTAATCTTTCTAAGGAACAATGAAAACTTGCTTGCTACTCCAATAAATATCGGTGTTTGCTCAAAAGAACCCCGAGTACTTCCAGGCTGAACTTCTGGCTATCAGCCCAACCAGTGAAGCAATTACTCCGCATGATTTTTTGCAAAGAGCCGCTGAAAATTTCAAGTGACAGGCAAGCTCCTTGAGCAGAAAGCCAATCAAGTAAATCTGTTCTGAAGTGAAGGCGCTTATAAGCAGCTGCTATGCTCGTCCAACTATTTTAGCCGAATGATGCGTCTTAGCTGTTCACTTGCTCCGGGAAACAGAAATTTACTTGAATGGCTTTGCTTCCCTCTGAGCAATAATATGGCAGGCTCGCTGTCTTTCAGTCTGGCGCATAAAACTAGCTCAGGGTCCTCACAAAGGGAAATCTACCGCCACCCTCTGACGCGTGCGAGAAGAGCAAAAATCATCCTAAGTTTGAGATGATCCATTTAGTGCAAGAATCCCAGAGGCCACTTGCTCCTGCCCTGAATCAGGATCGCGAACTTTTGAAAAGCCTGCCTCCAGGTGGTAAACTCCTGATAGGATCTTAGAGGCATAATTTGCTTGCATTTAAGGTGACTGGCGCAAGCTGCCGATTTCAATTTTATCTACTACTTGGCTCAGCCAGTCTGGTAATTTTAACACTCCCCCAAATGGGCCTCTTTCTATCATCAATGGCCGAAACCTGGCTCATCCGTGCGATTTCAAATAGGACCCCACTGCGCTCTCTAAAGATACGATCGACATGAAATAATTCGGTCTTTCACTCTGTGACCTTGGTATACCATTAGTAAGAGTAAATTTCTTGAAATCTTCAATTGACTTGAGGTATTTGACACTACGAATTGCAATGTGGTGAACTGTACCGGCACTTGTTGACTCGATTTCCAGTTGGTGACAAGGATATCCACGATATCACCAGCTTAGCCATTCCGTCCCCCCCATATCGAATCCGCTCCTTTCTCTTCGCCAATAAACCGGATCCAGTATACTTGGTTAGGAGCTCTTCAGTTCCTTTCTTTGTTCGAGATTAAGTGTTTGCCCCATAGAAATCCACGGATCGAGTTCCAAAGGAATTTGACCTTAAGTCCATCCTTTCCGGTCATCTGTATTATTAGCTATTCAATTCAATCACCCATTCCATCCATGATCTTCAAATCGAGAAGCTTTATCCCAAAACCGGTTCAAGGTAATCCGACACATTGAAATCAAACTCCTCAGTCGAGCAATCAATAGTCCAATGATTTCAATTCGAGATTGAAATTGCAGTGTAAGTTACTCTTCCGTTCTTTGTCCCTTTCTAGCTCCAGTAAAGGGAAGAGTCGTAAATTACCGTTCCCAGGGCTCCCCAAAATTCATCTCCAAGTAGAAGTGATACACTCAGGCGAATCGAAAATTGATTCGTTTTCTTGACCAGTCTTAAGTCCTAAAATCCCGAGTGTAGAAATCAATAGAGCTTGCGGATTACCTGCGCATTGCAGTGATACTGGTGTGAAATTCCTGTGATTAATGTTGCATTTGAGTTTCCTTTCTTTTAAAGTAAAATAAAAGCTGCCTATACGGCAGCTTATAGATTAAGGAATTCACTTGCTGCTGTTTTCTGTCTACTTGTGCTTTATAGTTGTACGTTTAAGTGTAAATCGTACTTGGTCGCTTACTACGATACTTCCGCCTCATGATCGCTGACCAGGGATAGACAAACTCTGTAGATTTCTTTTCCGTCTATTTCAAATCCGGCTTAGTCTGTCCATAGGATTCACCTGCACACACCGCCGAAGCGAAGTCTACGTCTATTCTACTACTTTGGTAGTGGCCTCTCATGGTCAGGTCTCCGAAACCAGCTTAATATACGCACTTTTATTCTTAAGCGCACCGAGAGGATGTAAGATTTGGATGTCCCACTTGCATCAAGAAATCTTGCTGATTCTCAAGTGGTTGTCTCTGTCAGTTATGATTCGTGTCGATGCTATCAATTGCAGCAGAGAAATTCCACTTTGGCTCCATCAAATCCTCTGAAGTACTCTTCCATGCTGCCTTCAAATTTTTTGAAATAGCCAGCACTGTCGAAATAAACCAAATGGCTTCACTTTGAACAAGACTACTTCTGAGTAGTAGGGGTCGATAATCCATTTAGTAGTCGCTCATACATTAATTCTGTTTTTTAGGTTTAAATTTTTATGTGATACGTTTTATGTCTATACACTATATTTGAGGAAAAAATGATCCTCGCTTTTATTTCTAGTAGGATATTATAAGCTGATTACTCCTCAAGTCCTAAGGTTCACAATCTGTTCGTTTGCCTTTTCCCACTTCCAACTGTACCAGATTAAGCAGATTTAATCCCGGCTTGGTAATAAGTATATCGACTTCGTCTTCTATCATTGGACTTCTTCTCGCTTTAACAATCCTTTTAATTTTCAGGCTTCTCACCAGACACTAGCATTAGACATTTCTATTTCAACATCCGGTCCTGAATAGAGGATCACTGTTCGTTGGCACTCGTCTTTGGCCTCTTCAAAATCCGTAACAACATTATACTGTTCGGGTGCGATCCATGAGGCTTAAATCAAGGTTGTTTGAGAATTGACCAAAATAACTATTAAAACTGTTAAAGAATTTACGACAATTATTTATACGGGATCCTTAAATGATTTTAGTTGAATGGCTTCTTCTCATAGCCCATGTTAATTTTGTTGTCTGTATTTAATGTATATTACATTTTAAATGCTACCAAAAAGTTTCACATTCTAAATTTCTAAAAATCAATTCTTAATTCTCCTTTGTGTTCGGACGTATTTTAATCTTAAATTCCTTCCTTAAGGCAATGATCAGAAAAAAAGTCTATTATCTTTTCTAAAAAAACCATTCAGACTATCGATAAAAAAATGGAATTCGCATTCAGATTAATGTGGTTTGCCTATTTACACAAATTAAATTACAGAACAGAAAAGCTTAGGTCCTATTTTCAAGCTTCCCCGCGATCAGTCGATTAACCTCCCCGGCTTTTCAATACAACTACTATGTCCCGCTCCTGCGGACCATATGGAGCTTAGAACCTTGATTCTATCTGAAGAATTTAGCTTTCTCAGGCTTAGTGGCCCAACATTCTTTCGATCTCACATGATCAACGTAGGGCAAACTGATCGCTACTAATTCCTTTCTCTACTCCTTTCGATAAAATCACACCTTCAACTGCAGCAGTCACCTATTTTCCATTTTTTCGAAGTTGGGACTTCCAATAGTTAGCTTCTGCTTTATTTTGAAGGATCGCTAACCAGGCTGTTGAGCAACATAATCGGCATGACTTGATTGGCTAGGATAGCAAGAAACTCCAAACCATCTCACCGACCATTTCAATGTTTTGGTATTTCGGATGATTCTCAACCGGCTCAGCATTGGCAGAAGTCTCCAATAGAATTAAAGACTTGATCAGTTCGGGGATCTAAGTCCATCGCATCCCGATGAAACCTCCATAGACAAAACCTGCAAAATGTTACGGGACCATCGCAAAGTTATTTGATTAATGCGGCCGCATCTTCAGCCCAAAGTATCCATGTCAAATGAGTACGATACTCGCTTTGACCCTGCTCCCACCGATGGTGATCGAGCAATAATCCGGTTACTTACTTTTAAAGTATTCGCTGTGGCGCGAAACAGTGATGACTCCAAAGCAACCCATGTGAGACACTAGGTTTCTTCCCCACTCGTTTCTTGCGTAATAGATTTTTACTCCGTTTGCTTCTACAATCGGCATATTTTAAAGAATTTATAGGTTAAACTTGCTGATTATTCCCATCTAAACCTGGCTGTTTAAGCTTGCTATCCCCATCTGCTTTGCTTTGTCTACAATTGCTTTCACGTCCTCTAAGTTTTTGCATCGGTAGACGATTCCGTCTTTCACAGTAGATTTTACTCCCCCACTCGGATAGACTGATTAGTTTTATCCACGTATCGCGCCCTGTTACATACCATACTTTTAGGTTTTTGGAAGTGGATTTTCTTCCAAAATTAGGGCCGCCAATTTCCATTTCCACAGATCGATTAAGTTGCTCCATTCCAAGGGATTCCTGCACCGTAATAAGGTAAGCAGCTCTGATACCTCGAGCGATGAAAACCGCCGCTGTTCGCAATATTCAATTCCCGGATATATGAAATCCATTAGAGCTGAGTTAAAATAAATCCTGAGTTCAGAACCGCAGTCAACTCTTCCTTCCACGGTTTTGTATTCATTGACCAAAAGTCATCCAAGACGGTATTCTCTTTCATTGATCTCCTGCTTCCGTAGTCCAATCCAAACCAAATACGAACCATGGACTGTCGGCTGTGGCTTATAAAACTTCCATAGCGAAAGGAAGGCGTTGTAGGCTAACTGATGCCACTTCCGCTGTAGCGTGCCCGCATCAAATCGCGATTGGCTCATAGATATAACGTAGGGTCCAAGAGTAAAATCTAGCTCCATTTTACTCATTTCATGACCTATGTTTCTAATGCTCAGGAGTAAGGACGCTTTGCCGGCCTGTTCCAGAGCTGCCCGCTTCACCAAAATCGGATGTTGCTTCATTTTGATAATTTTATAATCCAATCTGAAGTCCTGAAGAGTACGGTCTTCAAAAAGTGCCTTGGAAGACCATACCAATGCTCCATTGCAGTCAAACCTGCTCGTGCCGAATTCAATAATTTCCTTTTGCCAACATTCCATCTGCTGATGATGCATCAAAGACGAAGACTAGTTTTTTATTTTCAGAATAGCGCCTGCATGACTTTTGGGTTGATGCTCCAAAGAATTTAATCCGCGTCAGCATCCTTTAGCTTATATTCTCATTACCAACGCTTTTGCTTGCGCTTCGGCAGGTCGTTTCGGCCAGGGCTCGATCTATTTTTACTCTTAAATCCTCCTCTTCTTGATAATTTTACGCTTCAAATCCGCCTCCAAATGAAGTAGTATATGCAAAAAGTTCTTTTGGGGCTGTGATTTCATTTGCTGCAGATCGCTTTTTTCTGATCAACGACCAATCTAACCCATTGCTGGCAAGAGGTCTTTTTACCGAAGTGATCCATGAGCCAACCAAAGTTTATACACATTTCGGGCTTGGTGTACCCTGTCCTTCTCCTCTAGATGCCCGTGCGAATCAATAATCCAGGAAGCAAATAATGCCCTCGAGTTCATATACCTTATTCTTCGGCCCTACTTTTGGACGTCGCATTTTCAGGAGATTGGAAGTCCTGGATAGCCGACACTTTGAATCGTTGCAATTTTATTTTCTCCACAACAATGATCCACAGGACCAATTGGCCGGATTGCTCATGTTTCCCCGATTAAGATTCTCCACGAAGGTCAGTTTTCCATATTGCCATCGCCTTCGGCGGTCTGGTGCGTAGAATCTGGGGGAGAAGCTGGAGGAATCTCAGAAAGCAGTAAAATCCAGTAGTGTAAACGTTTCATAGGAAGAATGGGATTAAAAATCAATGCAATAAGATAGGTGGGAAAATTACCTTCAAACAAAAAAACCTGATTTTGAATGGGGAAACATGAGAAAAAAGCCTTTCCCTGGAAATCGATAGGCATTATTGAAAATAAGGTGGTCGGTTTTAGTTAATTATTTAAACTGGTTCCATCATCTCTCGGAGATTCCGGTAAATGAATAGGCCTCCGTCATGGAAAAGGTTTCTGCATGGTTACCATTTCTGGTAAAAGTCTGAGAAACATCGCCAACAATGGTATCTGCGCATGACTCTGGAGAAGCATTTTCCAAGTGGAGATAGTGATTCAGGCAAAATTATATAGAAGGAATCAATCCATCCGATTCCTGTGCCAAGCAGTAGTTTTGGTTGGGAGGATGGGACATGGTTTTCACTTTCACCTTTTTCAACTTTACGCACTCCGGTGCCATAACCTCTTGCGATGCTTTCTAGCATGCTGATTTGGCATCAGCCATATCAGATATAGAATGGAAAATTCGCTGGAGCAGCGATTATAGGATAGCCCAAATAATAGAAAGCCCACCTCATGATCACGCTTTCTTTTCTAGCTTTTAGCTTGCATCATCTTGTGAAAGAAATCGCAGAAAACATATAGACTTCATTGCCCCAATCGGGTAATTCAAAATACCGTATAACGGACCGTTTCCGAAATATCGGGCAGGACATTCCTATAGGAGGCAACAAAAAAAGTCAAAAGTGCCTCCCAAAATACTCTTTGGCTTCGGGGGCATAAGTTTTTTCAAATATTCCTTCCAAAAGCTTGTAGCCCATTTCAGCCGGGAATCACAATGGTATTACATTGCTTGAGCAAGTTCGTGATGCTCCCCATTCGCATCGCAATAGCGCATTGTTTCAACACAAAAATTTCGCCCCTTGTTCTTCCCGCTTTTTAAAGCTGTTTTCCCATTGCGATTGAAAATTTTTTCATCCAAGCGCTCCGGTAATGATTCCTTTTAACTTATTCGCTTTGAGGCAAAGTGTATTCTGACATATCCGTAACTAGTGTTAATTTTCAAAAAATTTTGTTAAAAAATAGGCATAAAATTTATTATTCAAGGGGCTTTCAAAAACTCCGATTTTCAGGGCCTACTTTGCGGACCAATTTCTCGAAAAGGCCCACCTTCTTCAAGCGGCTTTGAAGCTTGAGGGGAGAAAAACCTCCTTTTTGAGGATTTTTTTTCATTTTTTTGCCCAACTCCCTCTATTCGTTGCGTCTAAGCTTTCAGCATTTTGATTTTAACTTATTGTTTTTTCTTCGGGACGTATTGTTCTTCTATAACGAAAGTAAGTGACGTTCCCACCCTTCCCAAGGCCACCTTGGAGGCAATCTGTCATGTAATATGCAAAATGAACTTGGTTTTTTTTTTGAAATCCTGTCATACCGACCTATCTTCAAGCTACTCCCCGGAAAAATCTTCGCTCTTTTT
>Ga0163217_1037234_pt1 | contig 11843 bp, 16 predicted proteins | sample SynspAceP_FD_185933 | JGI IMG/M metagenome (GOLD analysis project Ga0163217, IMG submission 185933) | Saline lake microbial communities from Ace Lake in Antarctica - Synechococcus sp. Ace-P (PacBio error correction) | ecosystem: Environmental > Aquatic > Non-marine Saline and Alkaline > Saline ... | reverse complement strand
CCAGAAGTCCACCGCTCCGAGTTCCGCCAACAGCGGCCGGATCCAATCGGTGTCGCCGCCGAAAACGCACGGTGCTCACAACAACATCAGCGGCTATGCCGCCAGCTCGCTGAGCGCCTGCCGCAACAGTGCCGGATCATCGGCACCCACCCCGCCGCTCGGCCACACCACCCCCAGCCGGGCCAGCAAGGAGAAGCCAAGCAGGGACGCCGTTGCCTCCCAGATCTGGCCGGCGTCCCGGGCCAGGCCGGCCGCACAACTCATCACCGCTGATCAACAGCCCCCACCCGGGCCCGAGGGCGCACGCCGAGCTGGGCCCAACACCGCAACTGGCGAGGCGGCCGAGATCAGCCGGGCCCAGGCGTGGACCACCGGGCAGCAGGCTCTTCGCCGGCCGCGGCCTCCTCATTCGGCGGGGCGCGGAATCCGGGGTGCGGGCCCAACTCCCCCTTCAAGGTCAGAGCCTCTGCGCCGCTTTGCCTTCCCGCTGCCGGAACCGGCCAACCGCCTCCACCAAGCTCCTGGGCAAACACCCGCTGGGCCCGGCCGGAAAGCGGCGGCGCGGTTGAGGAGCGGATCGCCTTCCGCCGGGCCGCAACACATCGCAGAGCGATGGATCAGCTGATTCATCACCCGATTGAGCCTCGATCGCGCTGGAAGGGGGCACCGGGGGCGGATCGATCCCACCAGCTGCCACAGCGCTCCAACCGCTGGAAGGCCCTCCAGCTCGCAATGGCATAGCCATTTCCATGATCGAGGGCCCTGACCCCGGCACCGCCTCCAGCGCCAGCACGGGCTCGGCCGTGACCGCCCGGAGCGCGGCCTCCAGCGGGCACCTGTTTCGCGGCCCGCCAGGGTTGGAGCGCGGCCAGGATGCGCGGGCGGGCCTCAGCCAGGGGCAGGCCTTCGCGGGGGAACGGCTCACGCGAGCCAGGGTCCATCGCCAACGCACTTACAGGCCACGGGAGCCTCAGGCGACGGGATGGCGCCAAGGGGCCATGGGCGTCCCCCTGCTTTCATCAGCAGGGGCGCACGGGCCGATCGTCATGGCGGGATCGGCGGATTTGACCATGTCGTAGAGGCGTGAGCAGGCCCACCTGAACGAGGCGTGAGGGCCTCCATTCTCGACGCCGGTGGGCGCTGTTGGTGCGGGGCGACTGGCCTCCAGCCGCAGTCGCAGCCATCGGCACTGGGCCCGATTGCGCACCTCCAGGCCGCGGTGAGCGCGATCGGATGACAGAGGGGAAATCAGCTCCCAGGTGCGCTTGGCCGCCCTGAATCGCCGCCACCCGCGCCACCGCCAGGGACGGTCACCTTTGGGGGGGCACAGGGCCCTCCATCACCAGGCGCCAGCACCTCCGGGGCCATGGCCAGGAAGCCCCTCGGCAACGCAGAGCGGCGTGGGTGCGGGGCGATCGCCCACCTCCACCATGTGACTTCGCCACTGGCGTTGAGATGGCTGAAGCTGGGTGGGCGGATCGGGTGTTCGGGCCCAAGGCCTGGCTGCCGCTGCCACGAGCTTGCTGCATCGGGGGCCCAGGTCCCATGGGAAAGGTGAGCCACCGACCGCGGGGAGCCCCCTGTTGCGGCCGGCCTCAGCCCTTCCCACCTTGTTCTTGCGCGTTCCTCACCCTGCGCAACGATCGGTTGAGCGGAGAGCATCGTTCTTTCCCGCTGCTGCCCTTCCTGCTGGCCAGCTTCACGGGTGATGCGCGCACCCTCGGCCTGCTGGCGGCGCTGCTACGCCCTGGCCAGTTCCTGTTCACGCCCCTTGATACGGCGCCCTCGCGATCGCTTCCGGCCGTAACCGCTGATCACCCGCCTGCGTGACCGGCTCGGTGCTGGGCCTGGGCCTGTCGGCCTTCACGGTCGCTCGCACTGGCGGCCGGCAGCCTCTGGCCGCTGCCGCTGCTGTTCACCCCCGCCCGCCTACGAGGGCGTGAGCGGCGGCACCGCCGCCACCGCCGGGGCCGTGCGGCGACATTCAGCCCGCACCCAGCAGCGGGCCCGGGGACCTTCGGCTGATCGGTGTGGGCCTTCGGCTTCGGCTTCATCCTCGTCCGGCGCTGGGCGGGGTATTGGCGAAATCGACTTCAGCCTAGCCGTTGCTCGTTCGCCGTGGAGCGTGGCGATCCTCAACCTTGGTGCTGGTGGTGAAAGGTGCTGCCGGAGGCCCTGCGCCGGCGCCCGCCTGGCCTGCCCCGCAGCGGGACCTCAGCCCGCTGGTTGCAGCTCCAGCGGCGTGTTCGGCAACCCCAGGGGTGCGGCGGCTGTGCGCGGCCTTCTTTTCTGTTTTCCTGGCCTCGGCGGCTTCACCGCCGTTGCTGGTGCTCTATTTCAAACAGGCCTTCGGCTGGCGGCCCGGGCCTCTCGGCCACCGCCTTTCTTGGTAGTGGCGTGGTTCGCCACCCTGAGTCCAGGGCGCCCTGATCGGGCCGTTGGTGCAAGCGCTTTTCGGCGCAAGGGGCGCCTCACCCCGGTCGGGCTTGCCTGGTTGATCAGCGGCTGCCTGCTGTGCCGCTCGCCACCCCCGGCCAACGCCCAGCCGCTGGTGTTCATCCGCCGTGGGAATCCTGGGCGGCCAGGCACCGGGCCTGGGTCACCCCCCTGCCTGCGCAGCCTGGTGTCGCGGCCGCCTCATGGCTCCGGCCAGTGGGCTGCCCTCGGCAGCCTTCCAGGGTTCTGCAGCAGCCTGGGCAGCTTCCATCGGGCCGCGCTGGCCGGATGCGCCTATGAGCTGCTGGGTCAACGAAAAGTCCGTTCTGGCTGGGACGGCCTTGCTGTGTGGGCCGTGGCCCTGCTTGGTGGCAAGCAGCTCCCTGCCGAGCCACGGAAATTCTGATTGCTACCTTGCCTGCGTGATCCGGCAAAAGGCCTGTTCGTCCCCATGAGCGAATCAAGTCGTGGCCCCGGAGCTTCTACATCAACGGGAATTTTGAGCTGGATCGCCTTTCAACAGCGCAGGGTGCCTGGCCCAGGCGCTGAATGAACAAGACACCCCTGCTGGGAGCAGGCCAAGTTCAGTGCCATCTTCAGCAAACAACCTCGATTGGAATTTTCATTGGTGCGGGTTGCTTCGCTGAAAGTCACAGCTGGAGGCTGGGCGTGACGCCCTCAGTGGACGACGGCCTCACCCCAGCAGCAACTGTCTCGGATCAGAAGACCCTCAGGCCACTGCTGCGAGAAACAACAGGTGTCAGTACGCCAATACCTCAGCAATCAACTCGCTCGACCAGGGCGTTCCACTGGTCGACTACGAAACGGCTCAATAAAAACAGAAAGAATGGACGGATCAGTATTTCCGGATGGCGATCTTCCCGGTGCTGACACCACTGGCCGTGGATTCGGCCCACCCCTTCCCGTTCATGAGCAAACCTCGCTTGGAACGTAGGCGCCCTGATCCTCGACCCCGCACGGCCAGCAACAGTTCGGCCCGAGGTGAAGATTCCGCAGAAGAACCTGCCTCGCTTCGTCAGATCCGCCGAGCTGAGCAGCCGTCAACCAAAAGCGCTGTACACCGCCGTGGCCGCTGGAGGCAGGTGGTGCTTTCAACATGCAAGCTCCTCTCCCCGGCATGACGAGTCGAAGGGCACTACTTCTTCCGCGTCACCCGTGACGCCGACCTTGGAGCTGCGGGATCTCGAAGCCGACGACCTGATGGAGGCCGCTCCAGGAAGGTCTGCGCAAACGCCGCCGTGGTTGGTGAGGTGGTGCGCCTAGAGGTGCCAATGAAATGCCCGATGAGGTGGTCGAGCGGTCTGGTGAGAGGCCACCGACATCCCAGCCCGAAGACCTCTATCGCGTCCAGGGGCCGCTCGACTCGACGGACCTGATGAGGCCTGGCTCTCGCTCCCCCTGCCTGAACTCAAGGACAACCGCACCGGGCGTTTACCGGCCTCGGCGCTGGTGCAAGGCCCAGAAGAGTCAGCTGGCGGAGGACGGCTCGATCCAAGGCCCGAAGAGTTCCAGAGCATCTTCTCGGTGATCCGCCGCAACGATGGTGCTCCTGCCATCACCCCTACGAACTTGTTCGCCACAATCGGTGGAGGAGTTTCATTAACCAGGCGCCGACGACGCCTCGGTGCTGCGATCAAGATGACCTGCTACCGCACCTCAAGGGATTCACCGAATCGTCTCCGCCATTGATCCGGGCGCGAGAACCGGCAAACAGTTGATGCGCCCTGGTGGAACTCAAGGCCCGGTTCGATTTGAAGCAACCAACATTCAATGGCCCGCCAGCTGGAGCGGCTCCGGCGTGCATGTGGTCTATGGCGTTCTGGGTTCTGAGACCCACACCAAACATTTCATGCTGGTGGTGGGCAAGAAAAGGAACGCCTGCGTAGCTACGTGGCACGCCGGAGCGCTCAGCTGGCGGGGCCATTGGATGTTGCTTGTCTTCATCGAACCGGGCCTTGAGTTCCACAGGGCCAATCACCTGTTGGGGGCCCGTTTTGTTTTTCTTTCGGGGGGGGGGGGGGGGGGGGCCGCTCCGGATCAAGGCGGAGGGACGGATCGGTGGATCCTTGAGGTGCGGTTTACCAGGCTCAAATCTTGATCGCCAGCACCGAGGCGTTCGTCGGCGGGCCTGGTTAAATGAACTCTCCACCGATGTGGCGAAACAGTTCGTAGGATAGATGCAGGCAGCACATCGTTGGCGGCGGATCACGGGAGAAGATGCTCTGGAACTCTTCGGCTTGAATCGAGCGTCCTCCAGCTGACTCTTCTGGGCCTGCCACCAGCGCCGAGGCGGTTACGCCCCAGGTGCGGTTTGTCCGTGAGTTCAGCAGGGGGAGCAGAGCAGCTTTCATCAGCGTCCGTCCGAGTCGAGCGGCCCGCTGGACGGCGATGAGGTCTTCGGGCTGGATGTCGGTGGCCTCCACCAGCGCTCGACCACCTCAATCGGGCATTTCATTGGCCACCTCAAGGCGCACCACCTCACCCACCACGGCGGCGTTTGGCGCAACTTTCCTGAGCGCCTCCACAGGTCGTCGGCTTCGATATCCGCAGCTCCCAGCGTCGGCGTCACGGGTGACGCGAAGAAAGTAGTGCCCTTCGATCGTCATGCCGGGGAAGAGGAGCTGCCATGTTGAAAGCCACCACCTGCTCCAGCGGCCGGCGGTGTACAGCGGCTGTGGTTTGACGGCTGCCTTCAGCTCGGCGGGATCTTCGACGAAGCGAGGGCAAGGTTCTTCTGCGGATCTTCACCCGGGGCGAACTGTTGCTGGCCGGTGTCGGGGTCGAGGATTCGGGCGGGCCACGTTCAAGCTGAGGTTGCTCATTGTTATGAACGCGGGAAGGGGTGGGCCGAATCCACGGCCAGTGGTTGTAGCACCGGGAAGATCGCCATCACGAAAATTACTGATCCGTCCATTCTTTCTGTTTTTTATTGAGCCGTTCGTAGTCGACCAGCTGACGCCCTGGTCGGCGAGTTGATGCTTGAGGGGTATGGCGGTAATGAACCTGTGTTTCTCCAGGCAGTGGCCTGAGGGTCTTCTGGGATCTCGAGAAGTTTGCTGCTGGGGGCGTGAGGCCCGCGTCACTGAGGGCGTTTCACGCCAGCCTCCAGCTGTGACTTTCAAGCGAAAGCACCGCGCACCATGAAAAATTCATCGGAGGGTTGTTGCTGAAGCATGCCACATGAAACTTGGCCTGCTCCAGCAGGGGTTGTTCTGTTTCATTAAGCGCCGCTGGGGCCAGCACCCTGCTGTTGAAGGCGATCCAGCTCAATTCCCGGTTGATGTAGAGCTTCCGGAGGCCACCACTTGATCGCTCATGGGACGAAAACAGGCCTTTGCGGATCACCTCAGGCAAGGTAGCAATCAGATTCCCCTGGCTCGGCATGGGAGGCTGCTTGGCCACCAGCAGGGCCACGCCCCACCAGCAAAGGCCGTGCCCAGCCAGAACGGACTTTTCTGACCCAGCAGCTCATAGGCCACTCCGGCAGCGGCGGCCCGGATTGAAGCTGCCCAGGCCTCTTGCAGGGACCTGGAGGCTGCCGAGGGCAGCCCCCTGGCCGGAAGCCATCGAGGCGGCGCGGACACCAGGCTGCGCAGGCAGGGGTGACCAGCGCCGGTGGCCTGCCGCCAGGGATTCCCACGGCGATGAACACCAGCGGGCTGGGGCGTTGGCGGGGTGCGCGAGCGGCAACCCAGCAGGGCAGCCGCTGATCACCAGTGCAAGAGGCCCGACCAGGTGAGGCGCCCTTCGCCGAAGCGCTGCACCCAACGGCCCGATCAGGGCGCCCTGGACCAGGGTGGCCGGACCACGCCCACTACCAGAAAGCGGTGAGGCGAGAGGCCCGGGGCCCCAGCCGAGGCCTGTTCTGAAATAGAGCACCAGCACGGCGGTTGAAGCCGCCGAAGCCAGGAAAACAGAAAGAAGGCGCGCACAGCCGCCGCACCCTGGGGATTTGCCGAACACCCGCTGGAGCTGCACCAGCGGGCTGAGGTTCCCGCTTGCGGGGCAGGGCCAGGCGGGCCGCCGGCGGCAGGGTCTCCGGCAGCCACCTTCACCACCAGACAACCAGGTGAGGATCGGCCACGCTCACGGCGACGGAGCAACGGCAGGCTGATGTCGATTTTCCGCCAATACCCCGCCCAGCGCCGGACCGAGGCATGAAGCCGAAGCGAAGGCCACACCGATCAGCCCGAAGGCCCGGCCCGCTGGCTGGGCGGGCTTGATGTCGTCCGCACGGCCCTCGGCGGTGGCGGCGGTGCCGCCGCTCACCCCATCGATTCAGGGCGGGCGGTGCAACAGCAGAAGCGGCAGCGGCCAGAGCTGGCGGCCTCGCCAGTCGAGCGACACGGTGAAGGCGAAAACAGGCCCAGGGCCCAGCACCGAGCCGGTTTTCACGCAGCAGGTTGATCACCGGTTTACGGCCGAAGCGATCGCTGAGGGCCGGCCGATTCAGAGGCTGTGAACAGGAACTGGGCCAGGCGTAGCAGCCCGCCAGCAGGCCGAGGGTGCTGCGCATCACCCGCTGAAGGCTGGCCAGGCAGGGAAGGGCAGGCCGGCAAAGACGATGCTCTCGCTCAACGATTCGTTGAGCAGGGTTGAGGAACGCGCAGAACAAGGTGGAGGGCTTGAGGGCACGGCGCAACAGGGGCTCCCCGCGGTCGTGGCTCACCTTCCCATGGGACTGGGCCCCGATTGCAGCAAAGTCGTGGCAGCGCAGCAAGGCCTTGGCCGAACACCTCGATCCGCCCACCCAGCTCAGCCATCTTCAACGCCAGTGCGAAGTCCACATGCGTGGAGGGTGGGCGATCGCCCGCCACCCACCGCTCTGCCGTTGCCGGGAGGGCTTCCTGGCCATTGGCCCCGGACGGTCTGGCCGCTGGTGATGGAGGGCCGTGCCCCCCAAAGGTGACGTCCTGGCGGTGGCGCGGGTGGGCGGGCGATTCAGGCGGCCAAGCGCACCTGGGAGCTGATTCCCCTCTGTCATCCGATCGCGCTTCACCGGCCTGGAGGTTGCGCTATCGAGCCCAGTTGCCGATGGCTGCGGACTGCGGCTGGAGGCCAGCGCCCGCACCAAAACGCGCCCACCGGCGTCGAGATGGAGGGCCCTCACCGCCGTTCAGGTGGGGCCTGCTCACCCTCTACCGAACATGGATTCAAATCCGCGGATCCCGCCATGGACGATCGGCCCGGTGCGCCTGCTGGAGAAAGCAGGGGGACGCCATGCGCCCCTGGGCGCCATCCGACGCCGTGGGCCTCCCGTGCCTGAAGTGCCGTTGCGATGGACCCTGGCTGCGTGAGCCGGTTCCCCGCGAAGGCCTGCCCCTGGCTGAGGCCCGGCCAGCGATCCTTGGCCGCGCTCCCAACCCCTGGCGGGTCCGCGAACAGGTGCCGCTGGAAGGCCGCGCTCGGGCGGGTCACGGCCCGAAGCCCGTGCTGGCGTGGAGGCGGTGCCGGGGTTCAGGGCCTTCGAACTCATGGATGGGCTATGCCATGCACGAGCTGAGGCTTCAGCGGTTGGAGCGCTGTGCAGCTGGTGTTGGTCGATCCGCCCCGGTGCCCCCTTCCAGCGCGATCGAGCTCAATCGGGTGATTGAAGTGCAGGCTGAATCCATCGCTCTGCGATGTGTTGCGGCCCTCGGCGAGGCGATCCGCTCCTCACCGCGCCCCGCTTCCGGCCGGGGCCCGGCGGTGTTAGCCCCAGGAGCTGTGGAGCGGTTGGCCCGGTCCGGGCAGGCCGGGGAAGGGGCAGCGCGCAGAGGCTCTGACCTTGAAGGGGGAGTTGGGCCGGCAACCCTGATCCGCGCCGCCGATGCAGGAGGCCGCGCCGGCGAAGAAGCTGCTGCCCGGTAGTGCACGCCTGGGCCCGGCTGATCTCGGCCGCCTCGCCAGTGCGGTGTGGCCCAGCTCGGCGTGCGCCCTCGGCCCGGGGTGGGCTGTGGATCAGCGGTGATGAGTTGCGTGGCGGCCGGCCTGGCCCGGGGCCCCGGCCAGATCTGGGAGAGCAACGGCGTCCTGCTTGGCTTCCCTGCTGGGCCCGGGCTGGGGGTGGTGGTGGCCAGAGCGGCGGGTGGTTGGGGCCGATGATCCGCCCTGTTGCGCAGGCGGCTCAGCGAGGCTGCGGCAGCCGCTGATGTTGTTGTGAGCACCGGTGGCGTTTCGGCCGGACGGACACCCGATTGGATCCGGCCGCTGTTGGCGGAAACTCGCGAGCGGTGAACTTCTGGAAGTTGTTTCCTGCGGCCGGGTCTGGCCTTTCGCCTTCGGCCAGCGTGGGCGGCAAGCCCCTTCTTTGGTTTGCCGGGGCCAATCCGGTGGCGGCGCATCACGGCGTATGGCAGCTGCTCTGGCCCGCCCTGCCAAGCACCTCGAGGGGGGCGCCGGTGAATTGCTGCCGCTGGGCTGAAAGGTGGCGCCTGGCGCGCCGATCAGGCCGGGCTCGGCGGGCCGGCCCGAGTTGGCGCGGCGGCCGGCTGCTGGTGGGCCAGACGGTGAGCTTCAGCCGTCGTGGAGTGGCAGCCAGCCTCCCCCGCATCGGTTCGCTTGCAAGGCGCCGACCTGCTGCTGGAGATCCTGCGGAACAAGGCGGCCTGGAGGCGGGCACGGAGCTCTGGGCCCAGCTGCTGCGCCTTGCCCCTGTTCTGAACTGTGCTAAAGGGGCGTGTTGCCTTCGATCCAGCGCCCCTGCCTGCCAGATCCACTCCCGCTTCCAGAACGGGGCCTTCGTGCCTTGAGCGCCTCCAGCAGCTCCTGGCAAACGCGCTGGGCCGGGCCACGACGATCGGCGCCCACGGCCACCAGCACCAGGCGCCTCACCCCGGCAGCGCCGCCCCACCCGGTGTTCCACCAGGGCTGGATTGAGGCCGTTGGGTGCCGAGGACGCAGCGGCGAGGCTGTTTTTCAATATCTGCGGCCTCGTCATGCGGGGTAGTGCTCCAGTTTCGAGGCGCGTCTGAGGGTTCGCCGGCGCGTGTTGCGCGGACCGGCCGATGAAATGGGCTTCGGGCGGCAGCTCTTTGTTCGGCGATGGTTCTGGCGGGGCTGCTTGGATCCAGGGCTCCAGCCTCCAGCTTCCAGGTGCCGCGCTGGCAGGGCGGCAGGGCGGCGAGTGGATCGAAGGCGTCGTTGGTGGAGTCGGACCCGGCAGTGCCATTGGGCCTCAGCCTCCGCTGGTCGGGGGCAGGTAAGGCCCACTCGTCTCCGGCCTTGCAAGCGCGTTGATCCAAGCTGGCGAAGCCTGGTTGATCGCGAACGCGGAGGCTGGCGGGCAGGGCGCCATCGTCCTTGGCGAGGCCGTGCCCCGAGCTCCAGCTTGCCACCAAGAGGTCGGAGGCGTGGGGTGGGCTGCCAGGAGTGAGCGCAAATTGGAGCGTTCGCTCCAGCCGGCACGTTCCCGCAGGGCGGCGAAAACAGGCGCACGCGGATCTGGGCCGTGTTGCAGGGGGCCCGTCAACGGGCTGGCCCACCATCACCAGGTTGGCTTGCGTCCGGAGGCCACGCGCGGATCGCGGCGGAAGCCGGGCGTCCGCCAAGGCCGCGGGCAGATCGAGGCGGAAATAATCCTCCACAGGTGGGGCTTCGGGTGCTTCTGAGCAGGGTGGCCAGGGGGGCGGGCATCGGCCCGGATCACCTCCGATTCCGGATCCTTGATCCACCAGGGCCACGACGCCATCGGGCCGCAACAGCGGGCCGCCTTCAGACCAGCACGGCGCGGGTGGCCTTCGCCAGCAAGCCCTCATGGAGGACGAACTGCAGGGTGATCAGATCGACGCTGGGCGCTAGGCAGTCGCTGGCTTCGGCGGCGGCGTGGTGCCAGGCTTCGATCCGCGCCGCCTGCATCGCGCACCCGGGCCACGGGCCAGCATCTGGCGGGAGAGGTCGAGGCCGCTGACGGGCCACGGAGCTTCCACGCGCGTGTCAAGCCAATCCTTGAGGGCGAGGGTGCCTGACGCCAACGGAACAAACCGACATCGAGAGCCTGGCGCACCGGACCCGTGAGGCTCGGCTCGATCGCGGCAAAGAATCGCGTCCCCGGCAATCCGCGCCTGGGCGGGCGCTCAGCGCTCAGTGCTTCCTCTTTCCAGGGACCCGCAGCGCACCGAGGCGGTGGCTTGCTCGGCCTCACAGGCGGGGGGGCCCAGCAGAGGTTGCCATCGGCGTAAAGCGTGAAAGCGGGCCCGGAGTAGGCGGGGGTGCTGACCCGGCGCTTGCGTGCTCTGCTCCAGCAGGGGTTCGGCCTGGCGCTGCAGCGCGGTCGCGGCGGGCCCGCCAGGGAATTCCCGCCGCTCGGCGGTGCGGATCATCATCCGCCGCGCCTGCAGGAAACAGCAGTTTGCCGCAGGGCTCCACTGCCAGCAACACGGGCGATCAAAAGCCAGCCCAGGGGCGTGCGGTTCGTCGACCCATTCGGTGGTGTGCTGGCTGAGACAGCTGGCGGTGAGCCAGGGTTCATCGGAAAGCGGTGCGTCGGGGGACGCTTGGTTTGCCTCTCCCATTGCTGGCCCGTTCGGCTCAGGAGGGATGCGCCGCCCAGGCTTGCTGCTCGCATTGGCCAACTGACCAGCCAGGCTGCAGCGCTTCGTTCCCACTTTCCCAGACCGTGGGCCTCGAAGCGGCGGGCAGGGCGATCCAGCGCGGGGGCCTTTGCGCCGCTGGCAAGCTTGCGGGGCGATCTCGGCGAAGGGAAGGCCCCCAGGCTTGGTTTCTGGACGGCCGACGATTGTCCTCGGTTCTGTAGAGGGCCACAAGCCGCTGCCCCCAGAGGGGGTCGGGCCACCGGCAGCAGCAGGCAGCTCGGCGATGGGCCAGGGCCGGCCTGGCGGGCCGCTGCTTCAAAGCGTTTCCTCCAACCGTTCAGGAAAAACACCGTTTCAGGCGCCAACTGAGGATCGCCCCACGAGCCGGCCGTGCACCCCCCCAGCCCCGGTGCCATCGGAAGCAAGCCGGCATCCCCGCTGCGCCCACCAGCCCCTCTGGGCCAAGCGAAGGGCCTTGCAGGGGCGGGTGCCCCGGGGGCTCAGGGCGGACCCGCCCGGCAACCAGCCTGGGCCTCAGCCGGGAGGTTGCGCACCTTTTCGATGGCGGCCCACTTCCGTTGGGGGACGCCTTCCCACCGCCAACCGCTTGCAGAGGGCCGCAGCTTCCAACATTCCGCCAGGGCCGCTCCGCAAACCCGTCTCGCCGGCCAGGAAAAGGCCTTTTTGGGGTGGGGCTTGGGGGCCGGGCCAACCATCCGCCCCGCCGTTTCGGGGTTTTGGCTTCCGTAGCAAGGTTGAGAGGGGGCGCCAGGGGGGGGCCGGCCTGGCGGGCCGCCGGCCCGCCCAGGGGGCCGGGCCCAGGGGCTGGCCTTCCCGCGCATCCTCTTTTTTTTTCCCCCACCCTTTTCGAGA
>Ga0163217_1102998_pt1 | contig 11844 bp, 7 predicted proteins | sample SynspAceP_FD_185933 | JGI IMG/M metagenome (GOLD analysis project Ga0163217, IMG submission 185933) | Saline lake microbial communities from Ace Lake in Antarctica - Synechococcus sp. Ace-P (PacBio error correction) | ecosystem: Environmental > Aquatic > Non-marine Saline and Alkaline > Saline ... | reverse complement strand
AAGCCTCTACCATTGTGCTTCAACTTATTGAATTTTTCCGGAATTTAACGTCATTACGGAAAACCTTACCGTTGCTTTAATTTTCAAAAGTGTTTATCATGTGACTCCGTAATTCCTCTCGCTTTTTTGGGCCATTAATCTATATTGGTACCGTTCCTCATAGTAGTGGTCAAGGCACAGTTTTTTTGCAAGGAAGTTTTATGGCTCTCGGTATAATATCCGTTGCATAACTTACTATTCTTGGTTACAGCTTTGGTATCTTGAGGCTTCTTCTCCTTGCGAATCCCACATTTTACCTTGAACTATACGTATCATGGCAGGCATGAAGCGTCAATTAATAATAATATTTGGAACATGTAGATTTTTGTTAATGCCTTTTATCGAATTTTACCATGGCCAAGTTAGGACCATTTTTATGGAATTTTCAATATTCCGATTCTATTTGTGTATTTCAGTATCGGGGAAGGACCTTTTATTTTTTTTAAGTAAAATTTTTCCAGGTCCATAATTGGCATGATTCAAATTTTGTTAAATGTTGGGTACTGTAGTGGTGTTTCTTGAAAACACGTCGAAAAATATCTTTTTACGGGCATGACCGAAATAATATGGGGTCTGAAACTTCTCATCGTAGCTTTCAAATTTGCACGAAAGCAAAGACTCCTTTTCTTTTAGCGTCTTTTACTTTGCTTCCTTTGTAGGAAGGTTTATTAGAGCATTTTTACCTTAGTACAGTGGCGTCTATTATTTCACCTTCAGGAGGTTTATATATCTTCTCTTTTAGTTAAAAAAACTTTTAGAGCCATGGTCTTTAGTACGTTCTATATTAATGGACGTTAGGTTTTCCTTAGATGTAACCGATCTTTTTCATTGGATTTAAAATCGCCTGAGTCATAGTGTGCTACATGGGTTTTGGAATCTGAACTTTCAGGCACCCATGGAATGGGTGCTTCTGGCATAATTTCTTTAACAGCTCTAGGTTGCTCTACTGGTCAGAGTTGCCTTCCGCAAAAACAGGATTCAGGCACTTCCTTTTATTTTGTCATATCTGAGCTTTACGTCCTTCTTCAATATCATTCTTTGGTTTTATCCGGGATAGCTTGGGAACATTATAACCTTACTTTGCAATTCTGTTCAATGGCTTCGTGCAATTGTGGAACGGAGGCACTTACTTTGGAAGTTTAACTTATGTTGGTTCAGGCATTTTGGCCAAATTACTAATCTACCAAATCGTCCGAAATTGTCTGTTTCCTTTTTAAAATATTCTGGAACACTGCATTATTTACGGCTAGAGAAAATATCTTTAAGTGGACATCTATTCCATGCTGTTTTTGTAAAATGCCTTTGATAATAGGTAGAAATGATTTGTTGTAATTGCAGGGGCTCGTCTGTTTTGGTATAATAAAATTTTGCATTTATAATTAAGATTTTTAAGTTTAAGCGGAGCAAATATACAATTTTTAAATATGCCAAATAAACAGGGAAAGAGCTTATAATATATTCTGCCCTAATTTACAGGTGAAAAGAAGAGAAGGTAATATTCTTGTATAAATGGATGGATATACATGCAAAAAATAAAGCCATATCTTAATGTATTAATTACCTTGTGATATTGGCTTTCTATGAAAATAGTTTACAAACTTGTTTGTTTTGCTTTTACAAAACTGGCAACCTTGGATTGGTGCATTTTGCGCTCGCTATTTCAACGTTTGAAAAACATTTCGTCCTTAATAATTTCAACCAAGCGACAAAATGTTCCTCCTCAATGTTTAAATATTTGTATTTCTTAATGCCAACCAGATTTCACATTAACATATTTCAAAATATTCACAAATTCAACTACCTACTAAAGCAAGTTAAATGATTTGGACCGGCAATTTTTATTATGTTGACACAATAAATATGGACAATATCAAGGAGATAAGAACGCTAAACTTTATATGCATATCATTTAAATCCGTGTAACGAATTACCAGCCACAATATTAAAAGTAGCTAAATATTTATTTAAAACTAAGCATTGTTAAAGGATTTATTATTCAACATGTTTGTAACTTTAGTTTTAAACAATGTTCATAATGAAAAAAGCACCCTTTTTACAATGAGTAGGGTGCTTTTTTCTATATTGACTATACTTATTAGAGCGAACCTCTTTAAATTTCTTTGCTTTTTTACCGTAAGACCTCCTAAAGTAGGGAATATACGTGATCTACGGACTTTACCTTTTTTATTGACCTCTTACCTTTTTGCAAAGCGGTGGTTCATATTTATTGGGAAAATACGCTCTACACCAACTTGTTCCGGACTATTTTACGGATTAGATAAATTTCGGTTGCCCTGATCCTCTTCTTGGATTAACAACACCTTTTAAATTAAAAACGTTTGTTTTCTGTTTTTTATCACCTTCTGTTTTAATTTCGTTAGTAGACCAGTAAAATTGGTTGTCTCGCTGAAAATTTTGGAAAATTTTCTTTTTTCTTGGCAAATTCGTTTTCTACAAATTTTAATAAACTCTTCCATTGCTCACTTTCTCTCAATGTTTGCTCAAGCCAACTTCACGATTATCACGTCAGAGGTTGTTTAATGGAGTGCGCAAAATTAATCAATTATTTTATTATTACAACGTGATATGAACTTTTTATCGTAACTATCCACTAAAATGTTTCGGTTTTTGGCTATTCGACCATTTCATTAGTGTATGTGGAATTTAACATTATACAATTACGTACCGTTTTTGAACAAGGCTATTTAGGATTTATATTAACGGGGCTATTCAGACTAAGCAAGTACGGACGTAGTGTTCTGTTCTTTTTTGTTAAGCCTTCGTCTCCCGCCATGTTTCTAGTCTCAGGAAGGTTACCGCTTAGTAAAATATCTGGAACTTTATATCCTCCTTATACTCTGCAGGTCTGGTTTATACGGGTGGGGCAGGCAAGTTATCTTGAAATGTATCTGTAAGGGCCGAGGTTCGTTGTTCAGCTACTCCCCGGGATAACCTAATAAAGTTATCGCAAAGCACTGCTGGCCCCCAACTCTCCACCAGACAATACTAATCGCGATAGATATTTCCCTGGTTTATAAATAGATCCTGACGTTGGTCTACACCTTATTAGTGGCACATAGACATAATTACATTGTTTTAGCCAAAGACAGCCATTGGCTATTTTTTTGCGTTCAAAGTTTTTTCATCCGGCGGTCATATAAATAACTTCATGTATTCAGCGTTGACTTTTTAAGCAGAAATACATTATTTGTCGATGGCTCGTATCATCATGACCATACCAGGGCACCGTCCTCAAACTGATAATCATCAACCTGTTGTAGCTTTTATCGGTTATACATTCCTAATTATGGCATATGCATTTCCACAATGCCTTTTTTCACATTAGACCTTTTTAGAATGGACGGCTTCCAAACGGGACTTTTAAGTAAATTCCTCTGGCAATACGGTAATTATATCTATTCTGCATGGGTAATATAAATAACAATTAAGTTTTTTTCAAGGCGTGTTCAAAAGTTAGTGAAATTAGCAGCATCCGAAAAAATTATGATTTTAAACTCGCCTTCCTGTTATTTAGGATTTGTTTTTCAGACACCCCATTACAATAGAAATTCAGAAAATGCATGTAATTCGAAGAGCTAATGCCACAATTTGTTGTTCGGCTCTAGCTATTAGAAAAACAGCGCCATAACTATTTAAATCCTGACCCAAATTGCGAAAATTAGGGCGCTACATAACCTTATTAAAACAAAAAAATAGGCTCCATTTTTGGAGCCTTACATATTACTTTTGGATTTTTTTGGTTTATTGATCTCGTCTGGATAGCTGACCTGCTAATTTTTTTGCTCCCTTTTCCAGAGCTTCTTCGTCGGTGGTCCCTCATATCGGTTTCCACTTCTTGCAAGTTAAGTTGATTTAGCTTCTTGGGTAAGAATATGTCTATTTCTGAATTTTATATATAAAAAATATAGAAACAAGTTAATAAAATCCAGCGATAATTAGTCCAAAGGATAAAATTTTAGTGCTCTTTTGCCACTGAATTCTAAAAGAGTACATACTATCCTTTTTCCTCGGTACTAGAGAAGGTTGTTTGGTGGGTTTCGCCAATTTTTTTGTTCAATGACTTTCAAATTTTTTCAACATGACCTGTAATAGTGCCATTGAGTTCATTGACCTTTATTAAACGGCATTAATAGAGTCCAGTACATTCTTGTCTCAATTTTCCTCAAGTTTAAATTCCTTTTACAAAACCTCATACCTTACTACCATTCGGCTCTATAATTACTTAGATTTTTTGTGTAGACGGTATTCAAATTTGGGAAACTAATTGGGCCTTCATCCAAGAAAGTTTATCTTCCTCCTCGGAATCTTTGGGCCAAAAGTGATAGGGTTAAATGGAAATAGTGCCATTACGATAAAGAGTTATTCTCGATATTATCATATGTAATTTCTATTGTAATTTAATGATTTTAGAGAGGGCCTTAAAATACTTTTAATATTCCCATAATTAAAAAAAAATTGGATTACAACGTTTACTATTTACCATTAGGATACGATTATTTTACGATTTTATTATGTTCAAATTAAAATTATTAATATAGTTTTACTTGCGGACTTTTTACAAATGTACTTGCTCAAAGATGTTCATAAATAGCGGTGCCGAATTTAACTATACTGTTTAATTCCAGTTCAGATGTTAGAGGGGGGTATTTTTAATTGTTTCACCAGTTGCCTTCCTGTGCATTATTTTTAACTGTGCGTTTTTAATGCTACTTACTATTAAATCAGTTCAGTTATTGCTCCTTTCTCTTAACTGCTTCGTAATCTAATTCTTTTTCATGTAATTGAGCAGTGATCAAGTTTGTGGATTAATGGGTTTTTTGTATAAAATTATGATTTTTAACGTTTTCTTTATAAATAATATGCATAAAAAAGCGCCCAGTTGGGGCCGCTCGTCTATATCTTCGTTTTTGTATTATTAGGCGTTTTCTTTTTCTCCTTTTTTATTCAACAGGAATACTTGCTCTATCATATCAGAAATTTTACCCAAATTTGCTTTTGGCATCCTGATTATATATATTTATTTTTCATCATCCCCAAAGGAAAGTTAAAACCTTTCCTCACATCCATTATCTTCTATATGTTTAGGGGACAACCAATAATCTTTTAACCGCCTTTTGGTTCTTAAGCTCTTTTTCTATCTTCGTTGTCATTTGACCTCAAACCCCAAAACAGGAATTTATGAGTGGTTTTGTCTTTCTTTCAAGGCATTACGGGGAAATCCATGCGCCTCGTTTACGCAATACCGGTAAACCAAAAGCTTCATCTCCTGGTCTTTTTGGAAGATATATAGCCTATTAGGTCGCGAATTTGTGAAATTTCAACATTGTCGATTGTTTTTTATTATAACTACGCCTTTCTTTTAAATCGGCATCAAATGCACGCGGGACTCTTCCTCGACACAGCGATATTAACCCCATCAATTTCGTTTATGCCATTTTCAACGCATTAGCGGTGACTGTTCATGGGGACGGGATTGATGTCCTAGTAATTGCCTTCTGTACATTGGGCGTATTCCTGATGTCCTCTACCACTTTTTTTGCTATATTACTTGGTACTGCAAAGGAAATACCCTAATAGGAGCCGGTTTGTGAGGTAATTGCTCGGTTGTTTGATTCCTATGAGGGTCACCATTGGTGTTTACCAAGCCCCCAACCGCTATTCCAGGATTATCAGCTGCATCTGTTTGTATAAATGGTACTGATCCAGGACTGGCCAATGCCCTAGCTTTGGCACTAAGAATTCCAGCTTGATAACCGTGGAGGTTTAAATTAAGGGATTCCGACAGCCAACACCATTCTACCCACCTTGTGTTGTCCGAATCTTCCAAATTGCTAGATAACGGGTTAATTCCTGTCAACCGCAATCTTTATAAGGGGCATATCTCAATTAGGGTTTTTCTGGGCCGATTAGCTTCAGCGTCATAACGTTTGTTATTATTTTAACATGTACCTGCAGTTTGATTCGGCATTGCAATTAACGTGTGCTTGTTAGTAACAATTAACCCGTCCTGGTGAGTATATTACTCCAGGAAACAGTTCTACCTGAGGTGTTTGACTGCCGCTGTAAGGTAGAAATAACTCCATTTATACTGGATGCCTTTGTTGCAGCAACATTTTTTAACGTGTTAGCGTACAGCCATTCACAGGTGTGCCGCTACTTGTAAAATCAAATTTCGTTAATGCTAGAATCCCTTTGCAGAGGTTGCGGTGTAATTTCAGTTGTAAACATCTTTGCCCCGTTTTTCTCCTGGATTACTTGCATAGTTGGGTTTCTCTAAAAAAAGTTTGTAAGCAACCTAAGTAATAGCTCTGCAAAAACAAGCTGGACATAATAAAACTTCTCAGAAATCTTCCTTCATAAAAATCATTTTTTTAATTTGCTCTTGTAAATTAACATAATTCTCGTTATACCAAATAATTCGGGTTATAACGCGTTTTTAACTTGGATTAATAAAACCTTAAATAAAATTATATCTTTTGCGTTATTAATTTTAGATATGGCTATTTGAATTTTTATTAATATACAATGGACGGGGAATGGGATTTTGTAATCATTTGGATTAATTCCAGTAAGGTTTTTTCCCAAATAGACAATGTTGAATTGGTCTCATTTTTTATGTGATAGAATGATGGCATTGGCGGCGATGGACTTATTTATTGGAAAATTGATTTAAGGACACGGATTTTTAAATGAGTCTTATTATTTAAGTTCAGGATGGCAGGCAAAAGTTCCATGTTGGGGAGGTGTATTGTGGCCTTCGCCAATTATTTGGGTATTCGTGATAAAAACACCTCATTTATAGGGCTGTATCACGGACATTCATAATGGGCTACCTATTAGAAAAAATGGTATTGTTAGTTTGGATAATGCAGGGTAAAAACGAAATAAAGGGTAGCAATTCTTCTGTTTTTTAATACGGGTTCTCCCACCCACGTGCAGTTGGTAGATGGTTAAGGATTTTTAATGTTCGTAAAAAAGAAGTGAAAAGCTTCGCTACGGGTGTATATGCGTGGAGCAGGGAAGTTAATATATAACTTTGTGGATCAAGCAGGAGAGTTTATACCTTATTAATGGGAGGACCTATGAACGTGGAGTTGAAGATGAGACACTATCCTGTTGGACACTGGGAGTTACCGCTTGTGGCCCTGGCCAATGCACCATTCGGCGTCAAAACACGAAACAGCAATAGTGTTTAAAATAGTTCACCCGGTGGATACGCTCGAGTGATTTCAAAAGCAAAGAAAGGATATAACCAGATTTTGTCTTAGCGGCCTGCACAACTTGTTTTTAAAGGAGGGATAAATGTTGAGTTCTTAAAGGGGAGCATATATAATTTTTAAGGGGCTTGGAGCCAGAAGATTTGGATTTTTCTATTAAACTGGAAAACGATCTTGAATATATTGGTGGAAATTAAGTGGTACCACAGCAACCTTTTATTCTAAACATGTATTAAATTCTATATTTAGAATAATGGCCTCTATAAAAGATCATTTATGAGGTAAAGGCAATTGCGGTTATGCATCTTGCATATGAAGATAAAAATATAGGACCCGTAGTTGGTTTTAATAGATTTATTATGATTTTGACCCCAAGGAATTTAAGGGTGGTGATGGGAATTATAGTGAGCAGCAAGGTTGACAGAAACAAAGGCGTGGGCGCTGGAGCGATTTGGGGATCTTCTTACCATAGGATATACTTTTTCGGTTTTTGGGCATGAGACAGATTTATGCATATGTATTGGGGATAATGCTCAACAGTATACATTTGTTTTCTAAACTGGGTTCGAAAAAGTTAGGTGTTAAAAAAGATTGAGATTCTTTATACCAACGGTACTTTTTAAAAATTGATTATTGTTCAAAATGTAAATTAACTAATGTCTATATAGAAAATTACTGGTTTGTTATTTGCGGGAATGTTGGTTTGGCGGTGTTTTTGCCTATATATTTGGTTTTACAGCGCCTTTTTTATATCTAATATACTCATTTGACAATGAGGTTGGCTTTACCGTCATTTATCCTTCAGATTCAACTTTTGAAACAAGTAGAGGAAATTATGCTGAGCCGCTTGAAGAGATTGAAAAACTATTTTGGGTCCGGAGCCGCCGATAATAAAAGTCGTTATTAGCGATAAATGTTAATAAATTGCAGGAAAATATGCCATGAAAAAAAGGGTTATGAACAATTATGATATTTCGTAAATCCTTTGAGAAGTGGCTATATTCCTGGTTAGGGTTGCTATTTAAACAACCAGGAAACCTTGTGCAGATTTTGGCATGGAAGATATTTATCGCTGCAGATTGAAGCGGACAGTATCACTTTGTCTGTAAGTAACTTTATTGATCAAGATTTTTTAAGGAACAACGGGTTCAATGATAAGACGTGCCTTGGCGATTACATATCGATAGTTATTGAGTTTTTTTGGTAATACTTCGGTGGGCCTGAAGTGGATTTAGGGAATAAGGACTGTTAATGGAATATGCTAGGTTTTGGACGATAAACGCCCAGAAAAGGCAAATCTTTGTTCAGAAGGTCATTTACTTGGCTTCCATAAGTACATAAAGAGGACCGCAAAGGAGATGAAAGGCCTAGGCGTGCAGGAGTTATTATCTTTAACTCGGTTGAGAACAGGAATGAGCTTCAGGCGGATACCTTTACCGTTATTTTATGCCATAAAACGACACTCAGGTTATTTTGTACCATTATAAAAAGGGTATGCTTATCAAAGATTTGGAAATTGGACTCACCTTATAATACCATAAGGTTTAGCCGGATTGCCTTTCTGGTCCATTTGCCATTTGCCGATACATACGGCGTATAGATTGCCTGTTTTAAAATTTCTGAAAGGCCTATGAGTATTATTTACTTTGTCGCGTAATGTGGGAATAACTCTGGTTATCACAAGTTTTGCAAAAGACATTGGCGCAAAACATTAACCGCAATAAATGAGGCAGTATGTCGATGGTTATTCAATAGTCAAAGATTATCATAGGTGAACCAATGGCCCTTTATATAGTTGTCATTTCATCCAATATTTATACATTTGTACAAAGTTGGTTTAAAATAGGTCTCGGTTTTAAAAATCGGGATATCTTTGTCAAGTGAAATTTAAGGCAAACGCTCTTTTTTGTTGTAAAGTCTAAGTGAAAACAAATATATGAGAAGTGGACAAGTTATTTGTTCCCCTTTTTCATGATTTTTATTTCTTATTAGTTATTGGGTCTTAACTCAGTAAAATGGTGATTTTCCAGAGGCTTTGGGTTAAAACGGATCCTACCGAAGTTTGTAATCCTTAACACAAAAACTATTTTAAAAACAACTATGGCTTTGCGCCTCACCCTTTTTAGGAACATCCCTACAATGGGTCTTAAAAGAGGGCATTAGCCCTTTTAAGGATATCTCAAGGTAAATTATTTTTACTACCAACGCTTTAGGTTATTTAGTGAAGTTTTTGGTAAATTGGTTACCCTGGATTCTGTGGCTATTTGGGTGTCTCTTACACGCTACATTTATTTCTTAAATGATCCAATTTTATCAGGGAAAGGGTATTTCATTACCAATCTTTCTAGGAATAATTGGATTTGAGGAAGGATATTTAAGCGTTTTGTTAGGCTTGGTAATTAATGGCCAGGAGATGACGGAATCGGGGAATTCTGGCTGCTTGCCCATTTGGCGTGGAGCGGGGAATGTAAAGATTTGTACTAAGGTCTCTGGGGAATTATAATGTGAGGTGATGGACGACTTTGGTCATACGGTTCATATCTTATTATCAAAAAATTATCAGTGTATGATATTTCATGTAACACCGAAGAATTCCTCAGGGATATAAAGAGTTTATAATTATTAAAAATGGGAAGGGAACCTTAACAAGTTGTTGGTGAGATAATAAAAATAGGGGCCTCTGTGAATGTGTCACAGATGTTCCTTGCTACAATCGGCACTTTTTTTTGTGCGATATATTAATTCTTGTGTGGGTGTAAATTATGCATAATGTTCATACAGGCAAATGGCGGAACTGAAGGTTTGTGGCCGCATAGGACAGTTCTTATTAATTCGGCTTAAGAGTTTTATCGGTTCTAGTCTAGGGGCGTTTTCATGAAATTTTGTGATTTGATCGTTTATCTCTGGACAATTTTTTATCCAACCTTCTTTTGATACTCTTTTTTTCTTTCACTGGATTCATAGGTAAATAACCATTGAAAGCAAAACTTTGGGCCATTACCATGAAAGCCGGATCTGGGCAAGTGGCGACAATAGAATAGAGGAGGGGCCCACCAATGGCAACATACTAGCTCTGTATTCTCTGTTTTGCCTAATGCTGCTAATACTCACAATGTCCGCTCCTCGTATCGCTATTCCGTGTGAAACCTGTTCTAGTTATTTTCTACATTAATTATTCCTCAAAACATTGGGGTTCTAAAAAAGAAGGTGAGTTATTTCTTGGCTCTTGGTAAATTTGATTGAGTAAGGTTAATATGTCTGTAGATGGCTCTCGAGGATTTGTTTAGAACTTATCTTTTCTCTTATAATTAGTGAGGGACAAGCGAGATTTTTTCAATTACTCTACCTATAGTTAATGAATCAGATTTGTTTCAATAGCCTTTTAATGGTATTGGCAGCACCTTCTAAGGGTTTCATTTCGCCCAGGTGGTTGGGATTTAAATACAGATTTCTAAATATTGGCCATTGATGGTTGGCTTCTAGGTGTAAAATTATGTTGTGCATCTTTTCTTTGGGGGCCCTAAAATGTGCATGCCGAATTGTATTATAATTACGAAATTTATTCATCATAATCATCAAAAAATCGTGCTTGCTCTTAATATTGATTTGGTACTCTCGGCACTTGTTAGAAAAATATCGAATTTGTTCTCTGATAAGCAAAGTAAATTAAATCTTGTGCTTTTTCAGTCCTTACTTTTGGCGAGAATTGAAAATATGTTGTTCATACTTACTTATTGTACTCATAGCAAAAAAAATGTTCGAGTCAAAAATCTCCTTACTAATATCCTTTGTTGACGTGAATTGCTCGGCATATCGTTCTTGTGGCTATATTCGATCCATACTTTTGATTTAGTGTAATTTGATTCTCACGAGCGAATCAGTGGCACGGTTTTTTCTGCTCTAATATAGATAACTGGCGCCATATGGTAACTATAGCTTGATCACTAAGAGATATTTATCTGTCTCACGCTATCAGTTTTGCTTCTTTTAGAATCCTTCGGCCGAAAGGGTTTGACTGCAGGAGGTATTTCTAAGCACACCATAAGGGACTTTGGTTCCATGCTAATGTCACTTTAGGAAACTTTCTTTGTTAAATCGTGTATATATTTTCGGAATGTTTATCGAGGGTTTCGCAAGGTTGCCACGGTTTTGCAAGCGATCAAGAAACATGCTAGCATGGTCTCTTCCTCATTGGGATCGCTCCGATGAGCGTTTGCGGGAGGCTTTGAGGATTCCTCTTTGGACAAAGAAACCATGGCAATTGTCTGGCTCTGTACAATATGTCTGGTTTCTAGGTTTGGACTAGTAAAGTGCGCTACATCCATTTTCGAAATAGGTCGAAACTACTTTTTTGGATATAATCAATGGGATACTTCCCTTTTGGTATTCTTTACAAAATTTTTCTTACTACCAATTGTGCCAGTTCAGAGTTAACTTCTTTTTTGTTGAAGGAGGATTTGGGCCACGGATTAAGGATAAGTTTATGGGTGCCCCTTCCAGCTCTGTCGAATATTGGTTTTTATGTGTTTTGCAATGTTACGTCTATTATACTTGCACGGCGCAAATC
>Ga0163217_1079702_pt1 | contig 11844 bp, 5 predicted proteins | sample SynspAceP_FD_185933 | JGI IMG/M metagenome (GOLD analysis project Ga0163217, IMG submission 185933) | Saline lake microbial communities from Ace Lake in Antarctica - Synechococcus sp. Ace-P (PacBio error correction) | ecosystem: Environmental > Aquatic > Non-marine Saline and Alkaline > Saline ... | reverse complement strand
AGAAGTAATTGTAAAATATGAAGAGATGGAGAACCCAACCTGAAACATACCTCACTTATATTGGTGTTTCCCATTTTCAATAATCTGTTTAGCCCTTTTCTATTCTAATATGCGCAAAATTCGATTGGCCGTCTGATTGGTCAAGCCTTATTTTTCTATAAAAACTGACTCCTGCTCAATTTAAAATGTGATGCCAAAGCTTCTAACAACTTAAGTCTTGATCAATCAATTTTTTATTTATGTAATTCAAATTTTCAATAAATCCTTATCCAAGGAACGAGTATTTTGTTAGCTGGCACATCATTGATTAACACATAAAATATTTATTGAAATAAAGTTGCCTACTGGTTATTAGTGGATAACTAAGTCTCCAGCAGTCTAAGATCAAAGGGTTTTACCAATAATTGCGTCTGCGCCCATTATCTATCCTTCCTTCTATCATCTATCCTTGCTTTTGCCGTAAGCATCAATAACGTATATGACTGGGTCCTGCATATCTCCCTTAATTTTTTTACAAAATTCAAAAACCATCCATTTCGGGCATAATAACATCGGTAAATTATGATATCCGGAGAGATACTTGGCCAATTCCAAACCTTCCTTACCATTTTTGGCCAAAATGACCTTATGATTTTTGAAGTTCATCCTAAGTAATTTCTAAAGTTTCGGCATTATCCTCGACTATTAACAATGTGTTAGGAACTGGCTACCTCATCCTTAAATCCACTTCCATTTTTAATTTCTCCCCGTATCTTGGAAAGGATAAATGGCTCATTGTTGGTATCACGCTCTTTAACATCCAACAATATTCACTGTTTTAATGCGTATTTCCTTTTGGGCCAATATAATCCTAAAGGAGGTGCCACTACCTTTTACCTCGCCTCTTAACTTCTATTGTTACCCTAAGCAAGTCCACGAAATTTGAATTCCTCGTAGGCCAATACCTGTGCTCCATAATAAGTTTATCGTTCAAGTTTTCCACCTGATAAACCTTTCAAATTATCGCTTCGTTCTTTCTGGTGTAAGACCGGGCCCGGTATCCGAAATAATTATTTCAACTCTCTATTGCGTTGGTCTTACTGTTCTGTCAACTAGTGGCAATGACATACAAAATTCATCTTTTGATAACTATTTCAATATTGATGGCTTCCCCCTTCGGGCGTAACCTTAAAGGCATTGGATAAAACATTGAAAATAAATTTTGCTCCCAACACTACTCTCGTCCGCCCATATATTTAGATCTATCATGCATCCGAATCCAGATAAGATGTATGTTTTTTTCAAGGCCCCCCTTTAAAAATGGCTTACCACTTCTTTGCCCAGGTTCACTAAGTTAAGTTTCATTTGCCCTTACTCCTACTTATTCAATTCCAATTTTCCCTAAAGTCCAAACAACTCGTTTCCCAGCTATACAGCGCGATCCGTATTTTTTTATAAATAGTTTTGATGTTTTTCTCTAATTCTTGAGGGAAGATTTAAAACTTTCATTCTTTAAGATATCCTAAGTGGATTTTAAGAATTTTAAAATGTGAGGTGTTGAGTTGGGTGTATCAGTTTAGTTACTTGTTTGCTTGTAGTATAGGTTAAGCGGTGTTCTAAAACTGCATGGAATATGTAGTGAAAAAATTGAAAACTTTTTTTTCATCCAGTATTTTTTCCTGCCAACCTTTTTTCTCTTTCTGAATGTATGGTTTGCTTTTCCTTCATTCTGGACTGGGTAATTTTGATGAAGGAAGGAATACTCCAGATAAATAGGAATATATACGAAAATATGGCCCAATGTTGTTTTCCACCAAGGCGGGTAAAACAATTAATCTTTGCAAAGTTAAGGAGCCATCGTTCAAACAACCATTCATTATTGGGCGCCTTTTAGATTTAAAAGTATAATTTCCCTCGGCATTCTAGATTTGGTGTCAGTATAGGTTCACTCCTTTTTTTCCGACATATTCCACGATCCTTCGTAACCTTCCAAATAATTATGCATATTCATTTTTTCTGGCGTGTATTAGTTTATGCGGAATTATCAATAGTAAAAAAACCGATTGGTTGCCTTAAAACTACACTATCCGTTTCTGAAATACCCTTTTTTAGTGGTGAATTATTTCTGAGTTTGGTAGCACCTTTTCATTAAATACCTAAACTCTGACAAATACAAAAAAGAAGACTTTTTGGTATTGGTTAATTATCTGTGAAGATATTAAAAATAATTTACTCCTGATACCCTCAAAAAATAAATGCTGCCCAATCATCTCTTAAAGGTTGCGATTGATATTTAAGTCTTTGGAAAGCAGGCCATCATCTGTAGTAAAAGTATCAGATTCTCCTGTTGAAATATCCAATTTTGGAAATACCGGCATACCCCCAATCCCAAATATTGCCATCCGAACTTTGAATAATTACTACGATACATTTCCTCTTCCAAAACCAATTAAGCTTTATCGTACCAAATAAAAGTATCGGTCATAAGGCCGGAAGTTACATAGACCCCGCCTTGGTCCCTATCCACAGGGGTTTGGTCAGTAACTTTCATTATTTGACCCAAAATGTAATGGAGCAGAAATTATGTCGACTCTTGGGGACATTCTATCTTACCATGGAAACACGGAAAAACTTTTGCCGCCTGCTTTCGTTATCTATACAGCCCTTGGGTAGGACCCCAACACAAATTATCCTCAAAAAATCCACCAAAACCTTGTATACACTGCAACCTGGTATTTCCAGGTTCTGTAACGGTTGCCGAATATATAATTTTAAACCGATTGAGATTTGGATCAAAACGAATGTAAACCATTTATATGAGGTTGCGATCCATTATAAGTACCTTCTTTATCCTCATCAAAACTCCATTACCGTATTGGACCTTAAGCCTCCGATGGGATATGGTATTGTAATTAATGAATTTTTTTTGACCCCTTTTTTAGAAAATAATACCATTACCCAAATTCCGGCCCATATATTTCCTTTGCTATCCAAAAAAATAGATTGAATATAATCACTAGTCAGCCCGAATATTCTTATTGCTTAAAAATATTAATTGTGAGTGTAGCATTCTTATCCAAGTCCAGAATATCGATCCCACCGCCGTCCATTCCAATCCACAAGCTTATCCTCAGAATCTTTGATGATAGAAGTAAAACAGAACCTATTGCAAGGAAACTTGGATTTGTTATAAAAAATTTCTCTATGTCTTTAAACTTGTATATAAAACCTATCATAAACTCCACCCTTTATTTGTAGATCCCAAGCATATTTTTGATCGTTATCAAATTACAATGTCCAAATTAGAATTAGACAATAGACTCTTTCATCCTCTTTGTGGACTTATAATTTGATTCAATAATCTCCCCTGTCCATTTATATGAAAATTAGGCCATCATTTTCCGTCCCACACATCATTGTTACCATGCTGGGAAGGCCATTAGGCGTAAAAAAGGGGAATGGGTGGAAAAAGCGGTACCTTTCCATGACGCTGGTTCACCAACGGTAGATTTCCTAAAATTTCACCTTATACAGGCCCATCTAGGAGGCGTTCCTACCCAAATAATTTTTAAGCCTCATCAATTAAATAAGAGACCTTACAGAGACGTCAATGCATTCTAGCCTCCATTTCTCCAAAAGGGTAAATAGGTTTAAGGAACTCCAGATTGCCCGTCTACGGGCAAAGAGCACCTAAATTGGCCAGGCATAAATTTTGTCCATTGGCATCCTTCTGAATAGCACGCACAATAAGGAGTCGGTAAACAATTAGGTTTTATTAACCTCCACTCTTTCCACCTCAAAAATTATCGAGGCCTTCAATTTTAGCATACCCCAAACCGGTAGGAGCCTATAAGTAGTATTACCCTGATTATCTCTTGTAGCGCTATTACGCTGAATAATTGATTTCATCATCCGAGTTGGAAGGTGAAATCGGTATTTGCTTGAACTGATCCTTTTATCTCGGTCATAAGGGCTCAACCCCGCTGCGCGGGTACCTACCCATAATCTAGTTTTTACTGGTCCAAATAGGTGCAATTGACCTGGTTACTTCCAAATGGAAGTGGAATCATTTATAATATGCTTGTAGGATGTTATTTAATTCTATTTCAATCCATTTAACGTAAAGCCAATCCGTTTGTCCCGATCCATTATTAAAATCATTGGTCGTCTGTAAATGGAATAAACCCCCACTTTGGACATTCCCTCCTTTATTATTGACAAAAAATTTAATTTTGGTAGCCTTTTGAGACCAAGAATTTGGAATAAAAAGACAGTAAGACGATAAAAAAAATACAGATTCTTCTAATATCTATGACATGAGTTAATTTAATTCGGGTGCATTGAAAATACGCTTAAAAATGGAGTATTAAAAAAACTCAAATCCAATAAAAAATTCAAATTACATTAGTACAAATTGAGGTTAGGAAATATTTGCTCAAAAAGAAACAAAAGTAATTACAAAGGTTTCCCACCCCATAATCAAGAATAAGTTTAACTATAATTTTACAATATAGGGGACTACTTAAAAAATCCACAACTTTTCTGGTGACTAAAAATTAGCCTATTGTGATCAAAAAATTAGCCCAAATGGACATCAAAGACAAATTTCTTTGCTTATATAGAGGAAAGTGATTATACCACAAAAAGGAGACTTTATTTACTATGGGAGCGGCCATGTTAAGATGGAAACCAAACGCAACATGCCCAATGTAAAAAATTCCATTTAAAGACCCTTAAACAGAACATGGTTTGTATCGCCGGGGCTACCTGGAACCGGGAAGAAACAAAAAACACTACAAATAATAGCCGAAAACTTATCTAACAAAAGGTATCCCTGTATTGCTGTATGGGACCTTTAAAGGGAGATCTAAGTGGATTGGCACAACCCAGTCCGGGCATCCAAAAATAGGCATGAACGTCACACCAAGATAGGTATAACCGTTTGCTCCAACGGCTTTTCCAGTGGAATACTTTCACTTTCCGAAGCAAAGATGGCGTAAAATTACGTGGCAACGGTTTCAGAGTTTTGGCCCTGTTCTTTAAGCCTATTTTGGACCTTTCCGATAACTCAGAAGGTTATTGTAGCGGTTGTTTTTAAATATTGCGATGGACAATAAACTTCCGTTGCTAGATCTAAAAGACTTTAAAAAAGTACTACAATACGCACGTTTGAAGAGGGTAAAAAGGAAATATTCTCCCGATGGCCTTGGCGCGAATCTCTACCAGTTCTACCGGGAACGATTCCTAAGAAAAATAATAGAACTGAAACAGCAAGGGTGCGGACCTGTTTCTTTGCGAAAAATCATTTGATGTTGAAGAACCTTACCGCATAGATCGAAAAATGGTAGGGCTATAATCAATATTCTTCGCCTTAAACAAGGATATACCAAGACGGCCTAAATTATTTTCTACTTTTTATTGCTGGAGCCTCATGGAGCAGAAATTTACGATACTTTCCCTGAACAACGGTGATTACTGGTAGACCGAATTGGTTTCTTTTTATAGATGAGGCACACCTCATATTCAACGGAGGCCTCAAAAAGCGCCTTTTAAATCAAATTTAGAAAGCATTGTAAAATTAATACGCCACTACCCCATTCCAAAGGAATAGGTATTATTTGTTACCCAAAACCTTACGATGTTCCGATGCAGTCCTATCCCAATTGGGGCTAAAGGTGCAACATGCTTTTACGCGCATTTTACAGCAAGATAGGAAAGCCATAAAAATTACTGCTGAAAATTATCCTTATTTCAGAAATATTATGACACCAAGGAAGTATTTTAACCTCCCTCGAATAGGTGAGGCCCTAATCTCTGCTTGGATTGGAAAAGGTAGACCAACACCGCTGGCGGCTACAATGTTGAGGGCTCCAATGAGCCGTATGGATATATTAACGGACAAGGAACTAAAATGATGTAATAGACAGCGTCAAGATTTGGTAGAAAATTATAACGAAACAATAGATCGTGGGAAAAGTGCCTATGAGCTCCTTAACAAAAAAGATAGAACAGGCAGAAAAAGCTGCAGAAAAAGGAAAAAAAGTAGTAGGCAGTAAGGTCTATCGGTCAACGGACCAGAAAGCCAGCACACGCCAAAAATCCGATTAAAAGTTTTAAACTAGTGCTACTTTTATTAGGGAGTCTTGGGGTTTTTAAAAAAGTCAATGCGCTTAATGGCATTAATACGGCTAAACACTTTTAAACAATAAACCAAATTTTAATTAGGAACTTTGTCTACAATACAATGATAAAGAAAATCGGATTTTTACTTGGCCTTAAACGTCACTACTATTTATTCAATGTAACACCATACAGATTTTGTAATTGCCAAAAGACCAGGTGGGCAAATTGCTAAAAATCTAACACCATTTGAGGAACTTAAAAACCATATTGCTGCCGATGTCCATAGTTAGGGATACCACAGTGACCAAGAATAGGCACAGCGCGTCAAAAAAAATAAATATATTATAAAAAGGCGGCAAACAATTTTACTGGCCCTACTCCCAATTACCGATTACTATTCCCAAAAAATTTGGAATTCTACGTATTTACGGACCCTAAGTAATGTAACCGAAAAAAGGAGTTGGACTTTAATAGTAACGTTTAAAGATATGAGACCAAAGCACTCCATCAAAAAAATTACTTCCGCCTTAATAATGTGGTCATATTCCTCTTAATGACTCCGACGCCCTATTTACAATTGCCAAAAACAGAACTTCCAGCAATGTTAACAATATGGATCAGAACACCAATATTGAAAGCTGTACAGATTTCCTTGATAATGCCAAAATAAAATACATGGATGGAGGCTGGACTAGCCAAAACTATCCCTGATGCAATAAATTATTATTACCATATTACTAAGCACTTTCCTATGGTGTTTATTTTAATTCCATAAGCTCTTTTTTCCACTAAAAGATGTGGACAAAAGGCATTCAATCTTTTTAGTGATACTCAAAGAAAAGGCAGGATTCTGCCGACCAGATGGATATCTACAACAGTTTTTGGGAGAAAAACATATTGGTAAAACAACAACCAGACTGCAAGACATTATACATGGTTCTGGGCACAATAAACCGGTTCCTATTGTTGCACGGGTGGGAAAGCAATGCCTTTAGGTGAGGAATCTCATTGAAAAATTACGGAAAGATAATTAATAGTCATTGCCTTCGATGCTCCAGCCATGGCTCATCGGGAAGGAAAAAATCTGAATGTTGGTTCACCTATGCGAAAGTGGACGCATTCTTATAGACATTACAAGCCAAAATATTTATAATTGCGCATTCTATGCGGACTTTGCCCACTCCATAACCAGTATCAAAACCCAAACACTTCCATCGAAAAATAGTGACCCTTGGGCTCGCCGAAGTTAATCGAATTATGCACTTTACCAGAACCTACTCCAAAGTTCAACAACAAGCGTTTTACAAAGTTTGGACAAAACACTTTACGAGGCATCACAATTTAGAATCAAGGATTATTTCACGCCCATGTTTGCCCAATCCATACCAAAAAGGGGGTTGGATCATACATGGGATGAATGGGACAACATTACGCATTTAGTGCCGGCGGAACGAGCTTCACAAAAAAACTGGGGAAAAAATAGCAGACTGATAAAAACTAAGGGGCTTGCCATTTCCTTGGCACCAAGAAGACCTCAACCTCCAGATTGTAGATTTTTTAAAGTCTTGACATTTGAGGACTATTTCCAGGAATTGGACAATTACTTCTTTTAAAAATCTTATTTTTAGGAGCAAATTAACCTGCCCTAAATATGTTACATAATACTTTGATCATTCAGAAATAACACCCTTCCATATTTTGCCAACCCGTACATAAGTTGCCGATGCCGTGCCTTTTATGGGGAAATATTAAATTGTAAAGAAGGAAGATAGCAGGACCAATTGGGTTTTGATTTAATCTTTTTCGACACCAATTTTGGTAATCCATTACAAACCAAAGGCCAGGACCGAAGAATTGCATTCTTAATCCTGTAGATGGAAAAAGATGTACCAGTACCCCATTTACGAGTAGTACGTGCCTTGGGATACCTTTTACTATCCTTTTTCTGAAGAAACTTATTTGCCAAAGGGTTCAAACTTTGTCATTGCTCGCTTATATTCCGTTTTTAAGGGTGAGTAGGGAACAAGCGACCATGTTTTTTTTGGATCCGCAGAAATTGCCCTGGAATTTCAAAAGCTTTTAAGGATATGACAATTATTTTGCCAAATAATCGCCCCTCAAATTACTCATTTTCCTCCTTTACATCCGATATCGTAACAATAGAAACCTGTATAGATTGCTCATAAAACTTCATTATTGTGCGCCATACTTTCAAAAAGGGGTACTAGCATACTTCCTCTGCTCTATAAATATGTCCATTTAACCCAGATTCCTTTTTATGGTCAAGCATTTGTTACTATATCCAATCCTCCCTTACAAACTCGGTACTTTCCTTTTCACCATGGTCCATATCCTTCAAATTGCCACACGGAAATCTTCCCTTAAAGCGTTTAAAAAGTCCAAAAGGGTCCTTACTGCCACGCTAACCCATTCTCCAAGGGTCTAATTCCTATGTACGAAGGTCTGGCTGGGGTATTATTTTAAAAAATATCGTAAAACACCTTTCTCCGTTCTCGGATTCAAAATTTCATATCGTGATTGTGGGTACCCAAATTTTATATGTTCTAGCCTTACATTCTTCCCGGGGCCTTATTTAAAAGCCTCCGCAATCGTGCGAACTTCATGAATTATCCCACTGTTTGCCCTTCAGAAGGCTGCGAAGAACAAATCAAATATTCCTTGACCGGCCTCAGCAGCTTGATCCATGGTATTCTGCAATGTTCGTCCAAGGCAAACGTGACCACTTCCTAAAGCGTCATCCCCAAGATCACTGCAGGACATCTTTCAATTCTTGAGGCTTTTAGCCCGTAATAAAGTCCTTTTGTGTTCTAGCAGATTCAATTTGTTAATTTCCCCAAAAGCGGCCTATCTTTTTTAAAGTTCCAATAGCATGCTTCGGTCATTTCCTTACGAAAAGGTATTACAATGCACTTCCCAAATTCTTCCTTGGTTCTTAAAAAGCAAGGTAAACGATGCAGTAAAACCATCCCAGCTGCCAACTGACTGACTGGACTAAAAAAAAATCTTTTCCTCTGTTGTCAATATATTTATTCTTTTTATTACTGGCGGACCATGAAGTAGGTTCCTATCCCACCTGTGGCCTTCAATTCTTGATATTAATCTTGGCACAAGGCCTTTACCATCACTTTAATGCCGTATTCATTTAGAACGTTTCTTTTCCTTGCGCATTCTGGAATAATGGTACTTACCGGTCTTGTTCATGGTTAATAAATCGTAAAAGCCATTTCTGCCAATTGTCATTCCATTTGGGACAAGAGGTCTCAATTGATCCGCCTTTTCCGCACTTTTGAATTTTAAATTTTCAGGACAAAATAAGTCCCTCCCCAATCTCCTTCGGGGAAAGTGGTCGTTTGCGTTGATGGTTACTGTTAAGGTCCCCTTCATCAAAGGGAAAACCCTTGCTATTACAGCAATATCCAACTGCCTTCACAAGAGGAAATAGGATATCTTCAGGGGGCTTGGGCAAAAATATTTGTAATTCACCTGATACCAGGTCGAACTGCCGGTCTTAAGTGCCGTAACACCATTTTTCGGGTGCCCATCGTTTACACTGATTACCATGGCGGCTACCTTTCGACGTTTATTAAATCCTCTATCCGCCCCCTTTGCCATTCTTCACTATCGGACCAACTGTCGTCCCAAGTATGGAATTGCATGAGATTCAATTTGTTCAGTGCCTAAATTCTTAAGTGTCCTTTCATGTATCCGAAATATGCGCGTTTTAGGTAAGATTCTTTCCAAAATGTATTCCGGTTTGGCAGGCCATTTTAAAATATTTAGCAGGAATCTTGCTAGCCGTATTATTCTAATTTTTTATCGGATCGTACGCAACAAATCCCCAAGTAAATTGTTCCAACATATGGGCCGTCGGCCGTCAAGCCAGCGGTATCGAAAAATTAATCCCTTTCTCAACAGCCCAAATTCCAAGCTTTTGCTTGACAATAGGTCATCGGACTCGGTCAACCCCCCATGCCCCACATTCCATATCCTACTTCACTAACATCCCAGAAGGGTTCTGCCAAATTTTCTTTTAATTCATATTTATTCTTTACTTTCTTGCTCCCAGAAATCCACGATAACTAGTTAAGGTGAGTTCGATTATAATTATTAACACAAATTAACTTAAGACAATTGATTAAAGGATAATGTATCCGTCTCCCTCGAAGCACAGTGAGAGGTATTGACATACAGGCTTTAAAAATGAGGTCTTTCTCCCCGATAACCATCGAAATGCGCTCGACGGGACAACATATACACTAAAACAATTTCATTTACAATTAAAAAATCAATTGAAACTCACGGTTAATATTGCTTAATAATTGATTGAAAGCCTCGGAACAAACCCAAAACTTCGGGTAGTGATTCCCTCCAAACGTTCCAACTGTGACGCCCCTCACGCACCCTATATTCTATGCGGTAATCTTTCTTTTAAAGGCAATATGTCACTAAAAACTATTTCCTTCATAAAGAATAATCGTTCAATTCCCCGCAGTCTATATACCATCTAACGCGTCTTCATAGCTTCAACTGATTGAAGCTTGAATTAAGGACAATGCATTGGCTTTTCATGATAAGCGCTAACAAATGCTATCTTCATAATTCTCATTATTGTTTTTTTTAGCCTTTCTTAAACAATCGTCCAAACCTTAAAGCCCCGATATAGGCACTCTAAAGCGGACAAGTGCGGATAAAACAACTCGGGCGACGCAATCGCGTACATGAAGAACCCACCACCCCCCAGTGGAAAGACCACGACACTGCCCTGTATTTTTTTTCGCCCTTATCCGATTACTTTTTTCCACACTAAACGGCATTTAATTCTCAAAAAAAGGGAAAATTTCATAAACGCCAATCCCCTTAATGGAATTAAAATAACCCCCTGTGCCCGTATTCGGCCATCTGGCATTTACAATGATCATCGATGTTAGCTTTTCCGTCTTTTTATGGCATTATCGGGTAATCCGCAGTAAACCTCCCCAAATTGTACCCATGCCCGATTTGATCAGCATCACCAGCACCATGTAGCAAATACAGACGGATACTCCTATTTGGAGGTTTGCATAATCAGGGCGGCAGATACCACTGCCAAATTATCTTTCACCTTTAAGGATTCGCTCTTCATAGCTAAGCGCGTCGAAAAACTTTTCCGCTCTGCCCAGTTAACGGCACAAACGCCAAAATAAATTACCCATAGCAATAAAAGCACGTTGATTTTTCATTTTATAAAAGTTTTCTTTATACTGCAATAATCAATTTAAAGTGTGATTAAACGGAAGGCCTATTCTATTGAAGGCCCTGGAATTTCAACAATTTTCATTTCACGTTCCGCATTATTTAAATCCACTCCACTCAAACACCATAAAAACCAAAACCAAAATTGAAGAAATCTTTTTAGTTATCCATTTAAAAGAATCTCCGATTTTTTGGTAAGGGTCTCCGTGGTGGCCTTCCTTCCAAAGTTTCAGCCACCCTGGCCCTGTACAAATCCATTCCACCGCGGGGCATTTTCCCAGTCATCTATCCGCTATTTTTTCTTCCCCTGGACCAATCCACAGGCAATCCTTTCACATTATAAAAACGTTCTTGAAACAAAAAGCGGTTGAATCTGCCCTCTATTTTACCATCACTTCATGTTATTCCTTCCAACTCCTTTTCCATTACCTTGATTTGTTTGAAGGAGAAAAGGGAATAAATTTCTTTCCTTCCCTTTTGTGGAGGCCC
>Ga0163217_1005001_pt1 | contig 11844 bp, 18 predicted proteins | sample SynspAceP_FD_185933 | JGI IMG/M metagenome (GOLD analysis project Ga0163217, IMG submission 185933) | Saline lake microbial communities from Ace Lake in Antarctica - Synechococcus sp. Ace-P (PacBio error correction) | ecosystem: Environmental > Aquatic > Non-marine Saline and Alkaline > Saline ... | reverse complement strand
GCCACCCCAGCGAAGAAGACCTGGGCCATTTCGGCTTGTTTGCCAGCAGGAGGAAACCGATTACTTTTTATCGGGCCAATCATTCCCCCAATGCCGAACAGTCTGTCTGCCAACTTGCCAAGGAAGGGGATTTACAAGGGACGTGGTCGGAGTGTATGAAGGTGCTTACGAATCAATGAGGCCCTGTCTACCGCAATCGCCCAGGGGGCCAGGTCACGGATGTATCCGTCCGACTTGCCTTGGATTCAGGCATGGAAAAACCTTGCTGCGGTTATGGCCTGGATTTGGTCAGGAGGGATACACAACCTTGGAAGAATTGAACGATTGCCTGCTCACGGATATCCGATCGCCGTTGCGCGCTCTCACCACCTTGACCTGCCAGGGCTGCGGAGCTGGCCTACAGGAGTGAGTGCTGGAAATGCCCGCCTACTTGCCTCGCGCCAAGGGCACTGATCTTGTGCCAAGTGGCTCTGACCAGTGGCTCGGCGTGCAGTATTGGACTGTGCGGGGAGATCAGGAGATCTGCATTGGATTCAAGGCTTCTAGATCCTGAAAGCGATTCTTTCGTTTAAAACAAATGCCAATGGAGCTGCAGATTCAAGACTTGATGGGGCACCTGATCCTAGGAAGAAAGGCAGCGATCTCCAATCTCAGTGCTGGCCAGCCCCCTTCGCCGCTTCAATGGGAACTGCGGGTCAGGGCAGGCCGCCAGGCTCTCAGAGGGACGACTGGGGGCTCCAATTCGCATAGATCTTCTCCGATTCTCAACGATGGCAACGGCCCAAGCACTAGAGCAGACCTGGGAGCGGTCCGATTTGCGCCTATGGCCTTCGGTGATATCGGCCAGATTTCGGCCGTTCAAGGTCTATAGCCAGAATGGGTCCTACGCTGCTTGCCTTCGTGCTCTGAGCAGCAAGATCCCGGCTGCTGGGGAGCAGGAAACTGGGACGTGCTTGCCTTGTGATCGAGACAAACAAACGACCTTCCGGGGCGTGTGCTTTCACAGCCGACCGGCTCCGGCAGAGCACCACCTGGCTTCGCTGCTTGATGAGATCAATTCACACGAGTTCTAAGGGGCATACTTCTGACCGATTGAGAGATCCGATTGAGTTCGTCTATCAGAGTGATCGGCCAGCTTTGATTTCATCAGCGCCAGCTCAACGAAGACACCAAGGCTGCAGCAATGCCCTCAGACAGCGCTTGCGTTGGTGAAGAATCCCGACGTGATCCTGGTGGGGATACTGCGCGACTCGAACGATTCAGTTGGCGATCACGGCCGCCGAAACCGGGTCATTCTCGTTTTCGCCACGCTCCACACCAGCTCCGCGCCCAGACGGTGGAATCGGATGGTCGACGTGGTTTCCCTTCCAACCAGCAGACCCAGTACGGGTCCAGCTCAGCGGCAGCCTCGCGGCATCTTTGCCCAGACCTCTGCCTGCGCAGCGACCCCAGTGGCCATGCGTTCGGCCGCGGTGATGGCCCAGGAAATCGATGGTCAACACACCGGCTGCGTAGCCAACCTGATCCGGGGAAGGCAAAGAAGCTCAGATCTATCCCAGCTCCAGACCGGCGGCCCAGTTCGGCATGCAGACCCTGGAGTAAGCCCTCGCCGCGTTGGCGCCGAGGTGCCCATCAGCTTCGATGAGGCCCGCTCCCGATTCACCATGGCCACGACGGAGCTTCAGCCGCCTTGATTCCAGCAGCCAGCGCTGAGCGGATTCGCCATGGCCGCCTTTCCTCGCCCACCGTCACCACACCCCGAGGAGTCACAAGCAACTCCGGGTCACGTGCGCACGAACCTGCGTCAGTGCCAAACGGGATCTGCGGCGTCGCGGCATTCCTGGCTCGCTCGACTTGTTCCGCTCACGGCAGTTCCTCCGCTTTGGCCGCCAAAGGCAAGCCGGAGCCATCGACTCCAGCTCGACCTCGGCAAAGTGTTCGAGGCCAGCCCCAGCGTTCGGGACAAGGCGCTGTTCGCGAACAAAGCTCGCGGTGCTGATCGGACTCGGGGACTGTTTGGCCGATCGTGCGCAGCCTGACGCTGATGGCCAATCAGCAGGAGAAAGCCCCTGTTTCCGGCGATCGCTGGAAGCCGATCAGCCAGAAACATCAGCCAGGCGAAAGGGCTCAGCAGTGCGATGCGCCAGTGGCCCAAGGTCTTTGATCGTTCTCAGTTGGCGATGATTGAAGCGAGGAAACGGGTGGTGTCCTCGATGAAACCCTTCAAACGATTTGTTCGATTTTCTGTTGGAGCAAAATGCAAACTGCAGAATCAGATCAAGGGCCTTGGGTATCGGTCGCCGTTCTGGTTATCGGTGTGGCCGTGTTCCTAGGGATGACGATTCTTCCTGATCCCCACTTCGCGACGATCTTCGGATCAGCTCGGTGCCGAATCCCTTGGTTCACCCAGATTGATGGGTTGGCACAGTGCGTTGTTGCGCTCACGTTTTCGATCTATTTTGATCGGTGCCCTGATTTCTGGCGCCGGTTGTTGCGTGGCTTTTACAAAACCGCCGACTGGCCGCCGCAGGGGTTGACGCTGCATTTGTGAAGCTTCCCTGTTTCGCGATTCTGATTCTGAAAACCTCACGGCCAGTTCTTGCGCACGTTTCAGTTCCTTGAGCAAGGCGGGCTGTTCCGATTCTCACGGGCCCTTGAAATGTGCGCGATACGGTTCGGGCATGCGATTATTGCTGATGCAAATCGCCTTCTCAAGTCAGGAACTCCAGAACGGGATTCCTTGAGTGAGGGCCGCTACACCCGAAATCCGATCTTCGCATCACTGAGCATTGCTGGAAGTGGGGAGAAGAAACCGGTGAATGGAACAAGATGCTCTCCAAGCGTTTGCCGATTCACGAAGATGATGTTGCATCCACGGCAAAGCGCTTCACGGCCCTGCTGGAGCAGCCATGTTCGTGATTGTGGGCGTCATCGTGGCGGCCATTCTTTGCTGGCATGTACATGCCGATGTTCTCGGTTTTTCGACAGATCAGGTAGGCGTTTTCCCGGGATTGGCAACTTTTCCTGTAGGACACGGCTGCACCGCCTCAGTTTGCGGCCGCTGCCGCAATTCGCCTGCCGGCCAGCCAGCCTGAGGTCCAGCAATTGCTGAAAATTGAACCCCCACCGGTCACGCCGTCGATTATCGAGCAGGTTCCCCGGCGAAAGAACAAAGCCCAGGTTGCAGGCGGCTCTCCATCGTGGGCCATCGTCACCCTCCCCCAGGGTTCACTCCACCGGCGGTGACGAATTCCTCGCCGAAGGGCCGCGGCCGCTGCACCGCATAACAGCTGGCGCGCAGGGCCGTGATCAGCGCCGTGCCTCGCTGCTGGCCCAGGTCAGCCCAGCGCTTCTGGGCCCGCTCACGTCGTTGGCGTTCCAGCAGATGGAATCCAAGCCGGCCGGCTCAGTTCCGGCCACGGCGCCCAGTTGCCAGCAGCAGCCCTTGGCTTGCTCCGATCCGCGAGCTGAAGCCGCCTCCAGTTTCGCGGCGGGCCTGCCGCCGCTCCAGTCGACCCGCAGCTGGGCGTGGTAGTTCTGCTCTTTTGAGGGCACGGCGGCGAGGCGGTCACCGCAGGCGTGCCGGGCGCTTCAAGCCCCAGCTGGGTGATCAGGCCGTTCCCTGCTGCTCGAAGCGCTGGCCTGGCAGTAGCAGTTCCAGACCACCGGGTCCATGACAACGCCGCTGAGCTCAGAAGCTAGGGGGTTGCCGGTCTCCAGCGCCAGGGTGAACAGTCTTAAGGCACCGGAGCCACCACCCCCATGGCCCAGGCTGGGGTTGCCAGTGCCCGCCCGCTGGGTGCCCGCCGGTGTGCCAGCAGCAAGCGGCGGCTGCGCAGCTGCGGCTTGTTGGCCGCCGCTCCGATGGCTGTGGCCGGCAAGCGCAATTGCAACTCAAATCCCCCTGCTCAGGGGCTGGGCCCCGCAGGGCCGCGCGCGCCCAGACGCTGACCCGGCGCGGCGGGTCGCTTCCAGCAAACGCGACCACGGAAGCTGAACGGTTGGCTGCGCGGGAACAGCGCCCCATCGGCTCTTCCAACCAGCTCCAGGCCGCGGCTGGCCAAACCAAGGCCAGGTGTCGCCGGCGGCAAAGCGACTGAAGGTTCGCGCAGGGCCTTGGCTGCCCCGGGGGTAATGGCCCACCAGCGCTCGCGGATCCCAGCAAGCCATGGGGACGATTGCAAGCGGCCACCACCACTGATCCAGGACCTTGCCGAGTGGCTTGCGGTGGCTTCAAGCAGCCAAGACTCCTAATTGAGCCCCCTCTCCGCTGCTGTGATGGCAGCCATGTAGCCGGCCGGACCACGCGGCCACCACCAGGGACTGATCAAAAGGCAGCATGGTGGATGGGAGAGGGGCACGGTCAGCCGACGGCGACAAGCCGCGTATCGCTTCAGTTTGTGCGCGATGATGGAACTGCACCGATCGCCACTTCCGGGTGTGATGCGGCAATCACTCGCCACGCCTTCTCTACACCCGAGATTGGTGGTGCGCAAGGCCCGCACCACGGCCGTCGGCGACAGCCTGCTGGATTCGACCCTGCGAAAAGCCCCCTCGCCCTTCCAGGTTGGCGGTTGACGATCCCCGCCTGCTCGCCGAAGGCGGCCCAACTGGCAGGCGGCCTTGGGATATGACGAGATCAACCTGAAACGTGGTGCTGCCCAGCGAGCGGTGCAGAAGGGGCGCTTCGGCGGGCCTGCCTTGATGGCTGAGCCTGCCCATCTGGCCCGCTGCGTCAGCGATGGCCAGGGGCCCCTTGCCCCCGGTGACGGTGGAAAACACACGGATCGCATTCGACGACCAGGATCCTACGGCCGGAACTCTGGCCTCGTGGACACCCTGGCTGCCGCCGGCGTTCGCCCGCTTTCAGCGTCCATTGCCCGCAAGGCCTGGCTCTCGCGGCCTGATTCCCAAGCAGAAACCGCACGATTTCCGCCGTTTGCGTTACGACCTGGTGCCCACCGGCTTAAGCGCGAACGACCGGAGCTTCTCTTTGAGCTCATGGCGGTCTGCTGGAGTTGGCCGACTGTCAGGCCCAGCTGCCCGCATGTTGGATGTCGGTGATGGTGGTCGTGCCGCATGACCACCGCCTGCGCTGGGGGAGCGTGGATCGGGAACTGTTCGGGTTGGCTGACCACCAGCCGCGTTGGCCTCGCGTGTGCGCGCGGACCTGATTCCCTACGTTCAGCCGTTGGTGTGAGGGCGGCGGCCGGCTCTGGCGATCGCCCGTCACCTGGTGCACTTGGTGGAAGGGTGTGGCTGGTGCCCGCCACTGCGGCCGTCAGCTGGGGGAGGCCGCTTGGTGTGCGAAACGGGCCGGGCCCGAATGCTGGAGCAGGGCCCGCTGTGACGCTGGAGCAAGCAGGCCCTCTAGGCGGTTCGCCACCGGCCCTTCACGGCTTGCCTCAGAGGGGCGACCTGCGGTCTTCCAAGGCCCACGCTTTGCCGCGCTGCGTAGCGCGGACGGGGGCCTCCATATCACCGGCTCAGGGCGCGGCGCGGCTCCCCCGGGGCTCCCGCCTTGTGTGTGCGCAGGGGACGACCCACAGCTCTGCGGGCCTGCAGGGCCTCAATGGGCCCGTTTCGCTGGCGGGCTCCGCCAGCTCAAAAGGCGAAACCCGCGCTTTGCGGCCGGTTTCCCGCCCTCTACAGCAGGTTGCAGCTGGCAATGCGCCAAAAAGGAGCAAAACAGTTCGCGCGTACATCACTCTGCTCTGCATGAAAGGAAGATTCTACGGAAAAATACTCACGGACAGGAACGGGATTGAATAGATCAGCAGTTTTGATGCCAAATGCTGCTGCGAGCAAATAAAAGCTGACTCAAAATATGTAATTCCTCAATTCAAATTCATTATCCAGATTCATCGTCTTGATGATTTAAAGGCCGATCTGCAAAGCCAGCAGGTTCTGGATAAAGATTTTAAAGAATCAATCCCTGATCGGTGGTTGCTCGCCAGTGGTTCCCGGGGCCGAAGCCGCACGCGGGGCGAGGCGAACCTGCTCCTTCACCTGGGCAAATCCCCGGTGCCCCCTTCGCGGCGACGGGCCGCCACCACCTGGCGCGGGGCGATGGCGCGTAGAGGTCGGCGGCAAAAGGCCGGATGCAGCAGCTGCAGCCGCTCCAGGGGAGGTCGCGCAGCAAGCACCCCTTCGCCCAGGCAGGTTTTCACCACACCGCCGACCCAGCGTGGTAGGGGCCTCCCGCGAACGCACCCCCGGGCGACGAGAGATAATCGGCCACACGGTTGGCATTGGAGAAATCGGCCGCCACGGGCTGCTCCAGCCGCTCTGGGGCGGAAGCTGATGCCCTCTCCTCGATCAAAATCGCCATCGGCTCGAGGCAATCTTCGGGTTGGCGGACTCACATCGGAAGAGGGTCTCCTGTCCTTCCTGGAAATCTTTGGTTGTAGGGCCAGGGCAGGCCTCTTTGATATTCGTCAGCAGGCCCTGGAGATGGACCCGAACACCCGCCCGGTCTGCCGGCGCACCAGGCTCCCGGCACATCCGGGTTCTTCTTTCTGCGGCATTCAGCTTCTGCCCGGTGGCGCAAACGGTCGGTGAGCCCACGAAGCTGAACTCCTCGCTGCCCAGAGGATCACTCTTTCAGCCAGGCGGCTGAGGTGCACCAGGGATCAGGCTGGCGGCGGTCGCTGAATTCGACGGCGAAATCGCGATCGCCTGACCGCGTCGAGGCTGTTGGACGTAGGAGGCTTTCAAACCCCAGTTTCGGCGGCGGTTGGCGCCGGTCGATCGGGACGGGGGTGCCGGCCAGGGCCGCGGCGCCCAGGGGGCAGATGCCTTGCACCGCCGGCGCGCGACGTCGGGCCAGGCCGTCTGTACCGGTTCGCTCGCTCAGGCCATCTCCCAGGCTAGGCCATCAGGTGGTGGGTCCAGGCAGAGAGGCAGATGGGCCCGCTGCAGATGGGTAGCCGGGGAGTTCAAGGTGCGGTGGTGGGCTTCGGCCTGCAGCAGCAGGCCAGCTTGGAAGCGCTCCAACCTTTGATCGATGCCCGTCGATCTTCTGGCGCAGCCAGAGGCGCAGATCGTGCCGACCGTGATCATTGCGGCGTGCGGCCCGGTGGGGGCAGGCTTCTTGCCCAGCGGGGCGAGCAGCTCGATCAGGCGTCGCTCCACCGCGAAAGTGGACGTCCTCCGCTTCCAGGCCAGGGTTGAAGCTGCCGGCGGCCGCGCTCGCCCGCACCGCCTCAAGCCCGGCGATCAGGCCGTCGGGCCTCAGCGAGGCTGATCACACCGCAACGGCCCAGCATGCGGCATGGGCGATCGAGCCATCGAGATCCTGGGGAAGCAGGGCGAGATCGAAGCCGATCGAGGCATTGAAGCGCTCGTATCGCCGGATGCAGGCCCGCTCGAAGCCGGTCGCTCAGGCCGCTTGCTGCTGCCTGTGGTTCCTGTCTGCCAGTGCTCAGGCCCTGCCTCCGCTGAGGAAATCTTCCTTACCATCCAACTCCCGTTCGGCCCTGGGGCTCAGCGTTGACGCATCAGGGCCGGGGCAGGAAGGGAAGCCTCACTTCGTCGCGCACTTGTTCAAGCACCACCATCGAGGCATCGTTCATCGAGTGGTGGCCCAGCGCCGACGAAGCGGATCCAGGCGGCGAACAGCGATCAAGGATGCCCTGGGGCAGGCAGGCCGGGACCGGCTGGCGGATTGGCAGGCATTGGATCAGCCGGTCTGCTCGAAAGCGTCCCCGCCGGGCCGGCGGCTTCACTGACCCCATCGGGTTGTTAATAGAGGATGACCATCTTCCGGGTTTGCGAGCACCACCTGGCTGGGCAGCCCATAGTTCCGCCTTCGAGCTGCAGGCGATAGCAGGCCGGTGGCATTCGAAGCCCGCTCGACCGGGTAAGCCCTCGCGACGAACAGATCAGTGGTGGATTGTGGCCGCGTTGGCATAGCGGCAGCACCCGGGTGAGTGGATGAAATCGGAAATAGAACAAGCGTCACGAACCGATGGCGAATGAGCCAGGTCTCCTTGGGCCAGCGCGTTGAGGTCGTGGAGGGATCGATTCGGGGCGGGCAGGACCGCTGAGCACCTCGGCCGCAGCATGCGCGCAACAGGTTCATCAGCAGGGCCGGCCGGCACACCCTTGCCCATCACATCGCCCATCACCCAGCGGCCAGGCGAGGTTCCCGCTGACGGCCGAAATGCTGGGGGGGGGGTCGTGGATGAAGTCGTAGTAGTCACCGCCCACCTGGAAGGCCGGCCGCAATGGGCTGCGCAGCTCGATCCCCTCGATCACCGGGCTCAATCGTTGGGCAGGAGCTGGGCCTGGATTTCCGCGCCCGTTACTCAGCTGGCGATTCGAGCCGTTCATGCGGCGGCTGTCCTCCTGCTTGCAGCCATGCAACTCTCGAATGGCCACAGCGTGAGTCGGCCCCAGCTGGATGGACGGGCGATGGCGGTCGCTTCCAGCTAGCCCTGGCTGGAAGGCCGAACACGTACAGCCGTCCCCACGGGTGGTTGCGGGCCACGAACCGAGGTGCCGAACCACTGGTTCTCACCCAGCAACATGCCGACGCTCCCGATCGAGCCGAGGGCCACGGGCTTCCTCGCCGCGTCCTTCCACGGGGTTTGGATTTTCGCCGGGCGGGAGTGATGGCCCTTGGCTGATCGGCCAGGCTGATTCAGCTTGTCGCGCAGGTCGTGGCTGCGCTCCGGCGGCGAGGCCTGGAACTGCGTTTCCTTCCAGAGGCGCCCCATCGGCATGGAACGGCACCAGCAGGCTGCCCTTCGGCTCCCACCAAGCGAGCGCTCACCAGTTGGCACCAGCTCCAGAAAACTCGATTCATATTGGTGAAACTGCGCAAGGCAAAGCCAGCCGAAGGCAAGAGTTCCTGGTTGCTGGCCTTTGTTCCCGGTGCAGGCTCTCGGAGCAGCTTGGCGCATCGAGGCCGTTGCGTGAAGCGAGGATGCGGCCGAGGCGCGGGGGTGGCACCCGTGGCGACGGCGCTCGGCTCAACGGGGCTCACCCCTTGGGGTCGCGCAGGCTTAGCAAGGTTTATTGGGGCCCTGAGGCTGCTGCGTTCACCTTGGTGGCTCAGTCGCCAGCAGCGCTTCAAACGAATTCGAAAGCTGTTGGGAACGGCGCAGCTCACCAATGCCCTTCGCCGGCGCCAACAAAGCGGATCGGCAGGACCGGCTCCGAGGCCACGCCAGGGCCACGCCGCCGCGGGCGCTGGCCGTCGAGCTGGTGGCACCACGCCGGTGAGGCCGGCGGCGCTCGCGAAGGCCATCGCCTGCCGCAAAAGCCATTCTGCCTTGGCTGGCATTCAAGCACCAACAGCGATTCCCCGCCGCCGAAGGCGCCAGCCGGTCGATGATGCGCCGCACCTTGGCCAGTTCTTCCATTTCAAGTTGGCTGGTCTGCAGCGGCCGGCCGTGTTCGACAAGCACCAGTTCGGTGCCCTTGGCCTGGGCGGCCCGATCGCATCGAACACCACGCGGCGGATCGCGCGTTGGCGCCTGGGGTTGGCGATCCAACCGGCCCACGCCGCTGCGGCTCCTCCCAAGACCGTGACCTGCTGCACGCGGCGACGCGGAAAAGTGTCGGGCGGCGGCGATCAACAGCTGTAACCGTGCGCCACCGCCAGGTTGGCCAGCTTGCCCATGGGTGGTGGTCTTGCCTACCCCGTTCACGCCCACCAAGCCAGACATTGAGTGATCCCGCTGGGGGGCCCAGGCAGGCTTGGCCACTGGCGGTGATCGGTTGCTCCAGCAGGCGCGCAGCTTGCTCCTGAGGGAAACGGAAGCCTCGGCAGGATTCAACATCCTCGATGTTGAGCCGCTGGGCAGGGCCTCCCAGCACCTGATCGGGTGGCCTGCACCCCGACATCGGCCCGCAGCAGGGAGGGTTTCCAGATCGCAGAACCTCGGGCGTGAGTGGGTCACGCGAGGGTGTCGAGCAACTGGGAGACGAAAGCCCTGGCGGATTTCTCCAAAGCCCACGGCGGATGCCGGCTCAAGCCAGTCGATCTCCCTCAAGCGACACCTTGATCGACGCGCGCCCTGCGGCGGCCAGCACCTCGGCCCCGACCAGCTGAACTCGGCATTCGAAAAGCTGCCCAGCTGGAGTTGGGTGGCTTCCGCTTCCGGTGGTGGCGGCTGGCCTGGCGCTTTGGGAACAGCAGTGCGGGATTGGGAGGCCCCGGGTTCAATCGGGTATCTGGCAGGAGTTCTGGGGCCTGCAGCTCGGACTGGGCGTTGCTGAACGCTGCCGCCGCCGCCTGCATCCGGAGCGACAGACCGGTGTTCGCAGGTTTCTGGTTCTGGCTCGCGCTGGCGGGCGGGGGTTGGATTGGGAGGCTGCTGCGGGGGAAGAGCGCCCGTGCGTTCTGTGGCCAGCTCAGCGGTGGAGGGCGTTGGGCTGGTTTTCCTTGCTTGGCCTGTTGCTCGGCTTGAGTCGGGCGTAGGCCTGGCGCGGCCCAGTCGAGGGCGTCCTGATCAACTCCCCCCAGCCGCCAGCTCTGGCTCTAGCGGCGCGGCGCGGCCAGCGGGGCGGCCTGGGAGGGTTTTGCCTTCCACGGCTGTGCTGGCTGGCCTGCTTGGCTATTCTGGACTTGGCTCGGGGCTGCCGGCTTCAGCCTGATCGGCAGATTGCAGGCTCCGCAGCTGGGGCAGCTCTTTCGTTTGAACAGTCGAAGAAGGGACCATGGCTTGCTCAGGAGCGCCGGAGTTCAGGCGGCCGTGGTTGATCAACGCCGCAGGACGCCATGATCATCCGCCGGCCCTGGTCGTTCGCTGTAGCGGTTGGGCCAGCTCCACCGCTTCATTTGCAGGCCACCGCCGCTGGCGTGCCAAAGCTGTAAGGTCGACAGCAGCCAGGCGCAGATGTCCGCGGTCGATGCGGGCGGCCGGGTCAGGGGCGCCAGCCCTCCATCACGCCATCGAAGGCGGCTGAATCGAATCGTTCGCGTTCGTCCAGCACGGGCCCGGGGCCGATCGAGGGCTCGCGACGGATCTCCTTCCTGATCGGCGAGCATCAGCAGGCGAGGCAGTTCCCAGCTCGCCGAGAGGCGTTGAAGGGTTGCTCGGCATGGGCAGACCGTGCGCAGGTTGTATTGCGTTTACCCGGGGGATCTGGCTTCGCATCGATCAGTTCGCTGTCGGAGCAGTTGCCGCTGGGCGTTCTGCAAAACTCCCAGTTCCGAGCTGTCGAGCGTTTTTCACCGACACGTGCTGATTGAGGCTGGCCAGGGCCTGGACGCAGCAGGTGGTTCGAGGGGAACATCGGGCCGGCGGGGGCAGGCGGTCGCTGAATCTGGCGAGCATCAGCAGGGCCAGTTCTGGGAGACGGATCGACTCTGCATCAAGGAGGTTTAGGGAAGGGCTTGAGCGCGACTCAGGCCTTGGTCGGGGGGTGGAGGAGAAGACAGGGGCGCGCGCAACTGCAGAAGGCTGGAAAAACTGCGGCTGGCCTGTGCCGGCGCGATTCATCAGTCGGGGGCTGGACGAATCCCCGCCCGAGATGATGGTGCGGGAAAGCTTTCTTCACCGAAGGGTTCGATGTGCGCACGGAAGTTCGGGCACCAACCGATACAGCCGGTGGTGCGGGTTGGGTGCCGGTGGGGATGAACACGCTGGAGCATGGTTCGGGGGAATCGCTCTGCAGGGCTGCGCCCCATACCCGTTCTTCGGTGTGAACTAGTACGTGTCGGATCGCCAAACAGCCCCCTCGCGCGGGTATTCCACAATTACAACCCGACGGAAGCGGGTTGGAATTGTCCCGAAAGACGGTTTCGAGGCAGCTGCTTGAGGGTTTTGTTAGACGGAGCCGCCAGGGGAATGCGGCGCAGGGGGTTCCCTCGCCGAAATCAAGCAGCCAGGC
>Ga0163217_1107104_pt1 | contig 11845 bp, 9 predicted proteins | sample SynspAceP_FD_185933 | JGI IMG/M metagenome (GOLD analysis project Ga0163217, IMG submission 185933) | Saline lake microbial communities from Ace Lake in Antarctica - Synechococcus sp. Ace-P (PacBio error correction) | ecosystem: Environmental > Aquatic > Non-marine Saline and Alkaline > Saline ... | reverse complement strand
CCTGCGTTGTTGCTGGCCGGCGATGTTCAATGGGAGAGAGTCAGCAAGCAAGGCGCAGCGTGTGATGGTGGTCCCAGGAGCCGCCTCGTGACTCACGCCTGCGCGGACTGGCAGCAGGGGTGAGCGGCAGCACCAGGCCTGCCAGGTTCAGCAGCTCAGGCCCCACACGCTTTAGCCTCGCCGTGAGCACCGGCGTTGCAGAGCAGACCGACAGCCAGCAGAGGGCCGCGGGGGCGGACATGCCAATAGCGCGTGTAGGCGAAAGGCAGCAGCGGATGCAGCCAGCGCCGCAATCGCGCAGCGGGGCATCGACGGCCGGCCATGGCAGCGGACAGCAGGCAGGGCCGGGCATGAGGCTGATCGAGGTTGAAGGCGTTCTGATGGGCCCAGCTGGCCGCTTGCCCAGGGGCGGAGGCCGCTGAAATCGGCACCGCGGGGCAGCCAGATCGGCGGGGTGAATGCTTAGGCGCGGCATGCGGCGGAACCAGGCTTGAAGCCACCACGGCGCAGCGAGAGCAAGACAGGCCCGGAGTGCGGCGGGGCTGCCAGGAGACGTGGCGAAAGGGTCGCGAACATGGCGGCTGCGGAGGGTCGGGAGCCTTTTCTAAGCTGGGCCCCTCGCGCCGTCCCTTGCCTATTGGCGACGCTACTCTTTGACGTGGTTTCGAAGATTTCAGCGGAGGAGTGGTTGAACGCATTTGATTCAGGCGCGGCCGCGAAGTGGGGCCAGCGGCTACGACCTCAGATTCAAACGAGATCGAGCTGGAGGAGCAGATACGATCACCACCGCCAGCGACATGGACCTGGAGGCCGTCACGACGGTGCTGGCGCCCAGAAGGACCAATTATCGGGAGCTGTCTTGAAGATCTTCGATTTTAAACGCCGAGAGCCGGTGGGCGGAACGTCCAGCAGGTGGTGAAGTGCGCAAGGCCTCAGCCAGGAGTTGGCAAGAAGCTTCGAACCGTGCGGCGAACCAGATCAAGAGGTGCCGTTGGCATCAGGCCGATAGCTTGGGTCCCGGGCAAAGCAAGCGCCTGCCGGTGATCCAGCTGCTGGGCCGAGGGAACCTGGAGTGCCGCTGAGTTCGAGAATATCCGCTGAGCCAGTACTGAAAGCTGTTGTGCTCCGGTTCCGGGTGGCAGTTCTGGATCGACGGGGCGGAATAACGATTCTGGTCGTTGGCACCAGCGGCGAGCTGGTGGTGCGCAGGTGCTTCGAGCACGGCAGCCGGGAGATCCCGCCGTGGGCCGCATGCGCCCGCTGCTCGGGGGTGGGGCGCTATGGCCTGCCCGCTTTGCCGCAGGGGGGGGGGGGAGGGGGGGGGTACAGGTGGAGGGGTGCGGCTGGGGAACCACGGTGGCACCAACGCCTGCTGGGGCAGGGCGCCCGACGATGTTTGCTGATTCACGCGCGGGATTCCGGCGTGCGCTTGGACCGGCGATCAGCACGCCGATCTGTTTGCCCTTGGTCGAGCGGTCCGGCTACCCCTGGTATTTCGCAGGTGCTGTGAGGTGGAGGGGGCGGCTGGCGGCGATGGCAGGAACTGGCCTTGCGGTCGATGCCGAGTGGAGGGAGCGATCAGCCAGGCCGGACCGGCGGATAGCAGGCTGAGCCCGTTTTGCCTGCTGCCAGCTGCGCAAATCCCGCCAGGCGCGGCGCTTTTGGGCGACTGGCTGCAGCGCGGGTTCGGACTTCACCAGGGGGTGCTTCCACCGGGTGGTGCGCCCGCCCTGCTGCCGCGCAGACCTCCGTCGTGAGCTGCGTCGCCCTGGTGCTTGGCGGCTATTGGAGCGGCTGCACGCCGAGCTGGATGGCCGCATTGCACGCTGGGGGTGATGCAGTCGAGCGGGGATTGATCGCCCGGATGCTCTGCGGCAGGGAACGATTCTCTCCGGCCCGGGGGTGGCTGGTGGCCGCGTCAGTGGCGGCGGTCCACGCGATGTCGTTTCGAATGGGCGGACCTCACCGATGTGTTCCATGCGAGGCCCGCCGGCCGGGAAAGTGAAATGGACGTGGCGATGGTTTGCAGGGAAGTGGCTTGGAGCGTGGGGAGCGGAGATTCGCGGTTCGCCTGCAGCGGACGACTGCGTCAACACGTGGCGGGCGCGGGTGGCTGCGCTTCACTTCGATGGCCAGCGATTGCAGGTGGGGCCGGCTCGGCCGGGGCCGATCCAGGCCTCGGCATTTGCTACCCGCCGCGGCGGGGCCGTCACATCACCGCGCAACCTGTTGCTGGGAGCTGCGCGGCGGCCTTCGGCGGTGTTGGCCCGGCGGAGATCAGGGGCCGATCCGGAGTGGGTGAGCAGTGTTCGAGGGAGCTGGCGAGCGGGTCGCCCTGGCGCGGGACGGCGAGCACGCTGAAGCCTGGCCGAAGGAGCCTGGCGATGCCAACGACGTGATTGGCGAGCGATCAGCGGGATTCGAATCCAGCGCGGCCATGAATCCGGCGGTGCACTTGGTTTGTACGGCCCGGCGCCGGCGGCCAGCACGCCTGCGCCATCGCGAGCGGCTGGGGCATCGTCCGGCTGCTGCTCATCCCCTGCGGAGTGCTCTCGGCTATGGATTCGGCTGCGACAGCGGTGCTGCGCGAGAGAGGTGGTGCAGTTGAACCCCTCGATGCGGCGCGGTGGCACGGTGCGGGCAGCGGGCCGCCGCGTGTTGAAGCGAATCGCCCCAGGGCCGAGTTCAGTGTTGGGGTGCGTCGCGCGGTGAGCTGACCCTGCCGTTTGCCTGGTGCGCGCGGCCTTGCGCGAGGGTTCGAGCGGGCCCATCGCCAGCGCTTCGGCCATTGGCCGAGGGCGCGGGCAGAAGTCCGGATCTGGTGTGGAAGGTTGGCTGCTGGTGGAGCTGGTTGGGACCGGGCCCGAACCGGAGGCTTCTGCCACCTCCTTCGCCTTCGCGCAAGGGGCAAGGGACAACCCATCGGCTCTACTGGGGAGGGAGTGGACGGGGGCGTTCCTGCCACCCGTCGCGAGGATCTTGCCGCCGGCAGGCGGTGAGCGGGCCGGCGCTGGGTGGTGGAGGCCAACGGCAGCCTTGGTGCTCGCCCTGGCTGAGGGGCGGAACGGCAGGCCGGCGGTCTGCTAGCTGACCAACCCGAGCGCTGGCGATGCACGCCTCAGGGGTCGAGGCGTCGATCCGGGTCGCCGGAGCTGTTTACCATCCGCTTCGCGGGTGGCGAGCAGAATGGGGTAGGAGCTGCAGAGAGCGGCCGCTCGTTGAACATCGCGAGCGTCTCGATTTTCATGCGCTGTCCTTTGACGGGGCCGGCGAGTGGTGGCAAATGCACCACAGATCCCGTTGGCATCTGGGCTCGATGGGGGCCAGCGTCGCGCCTGGTGCGGCGGCGGTGCGCCGGCGGCGACCATCAGCGCTGCGGCGGCGATGTGGATCGTCATCCAACACCCGCACGGCGGTACCACCTGCCCGATCTACACGTGATCACCCGTGGTTTCACAGGCGGGATGGCAATGGCAATTGGCATAGCACGCACGAGCAGCCCTTTTCCACTCCCTGGATTTCTTCCTGGCCTCTCGCGGCCCCGCCGATGTGGGCGAATCACCAGGTTCGGATGGCCCCATTCAGCCAAACGGCTTGAGCAGGAGGGGCTGCTGTCGACAATGTGCCGCTGTTGCGCGGGCAAACTCTGCTCGAATGATGGCGGCGCGGCTTGGGGTGGGCCCTGGCAGTGCGCATCCCGAGCAGCTCGGGCGACTGCAGGCCCAGGTGGCGCAACCGCTGGGCGCCGGGCTGGCTGCAAGCCTGGTGAGCGCGAGGGGCTGGGGGTGGTGCGGCCTACATGGGGCCACGTTAAGGACAAACGGCGCGAAGGCGGTACGGAGGTGATCGATCGCCTCACTTCGGGTCGTTCGCCTGCCCCTCGATGGCGGCTGATTGGGATTGAGGTGGCGTGAGCATTACGATCGCGGCGGCGCGGGCCGTGATCGACTTCAGGGCACATCGGCCAGGATGGCGGAACCGCAACGCGCCCCTGGCGATCACCCAGGCAGTGGTGCTTACGTGTTTCGGCTGCCTGGTGGGGAAAGAGGTGCCACTCAACGCCGGATGCTACAGGCGCTGCAGCTGATCGGCCGCCCGGCTCCCTGCTTGCACCCGGGGCCAGAGGCCGCGGTGGTGGACGGCAACGTTCGAAACCTCCAGGCGATCGCAACTGCCCTGTTTGGAGCGCTCGGCGTGATAGGCCGGGCCCAGGGCACGATGAAAAAACCTCAAGCTTCGGCGACAGCACGCCCCATACTACGAGACGTCTGCGGTGGTTGCGGCGCGGCGCAGCTTTGGATGGAGTGGGGTTGCCGGCGCTCGGCGTGCAGAAGCCACATAGAACCAACTCTCGACTCACGATCCGAAATCTTGAGACGCTTTTCGGTGCGCTGAATCGTTCGCCTGCGGCGGGGCAGCCGTGGCAGCGGCCGTTGCCGGTGCGGACGGGGGTGGTGGGGGAGATACGCTTTCCTCGAGCGATGACCGTGCGATCCTCTCTGGCACGCGCAAGGTGGCCCCTTCGGCTCGCCGGCGGTGGCTGGCAGCCGGGCGCACCGCTGGATCCGGCGCGATGGCGCGAGCAGAGACTGGGTGGCAGCCATTGAGCTTGGCGTTGGGGCCGGCGACAAGACTGATCATCGAACTCCGGTGCGGGTGCTAATGGCCAAGGCCTGAACGCGGCTGGGCCTTTGAGTTGGGGCCTGACTGGCGAAGTGATTTCATGGGGAGCGGCCTGCTGCTGAACCTTGGCCAGCGCACCACGTGCTGCAGGAAGGCGGAGAAGCGCTTTTCGCCGGTGCAGCTCCAGTGGGCGGCATGGTGCGAGCAGGAAGCGAAGGTCGCGGGATAGGGGCGTGACATCCTGCGGCGGAGTGGCAATGCCGTGGACGCGCGGGGCCACTCCTTTCGGCCTTGTCGCGTGACGCTGCCCAGGCCGGCACATCGGCAGGCGGCGGTTTTTGGTGCTGGGCGGCCCGGACACGGCAACGGCGGAGGCGCCCTGTGGAAGGGAGAGGACGCGGGTGGGACGGGGGCGGGCAGGGTGACGATTCATTTCCGGGAGAAGGCCCTGGTGCCGGGCCGATCTCTTCCTTGTGCGATGGATCGGTGATCGCTCAAGGCCACCGAGCTGCTGGAGACGGGGAGTGCCTGGGCACCGTGCGCGGGGTGGTGTGGCCCAGCGGGCGTGGACGCGCCGCTCGCGCCGTGATCGCCCTGCGATCGCCTGAAAAAGATGGATCGTGGGTCAGCAACGAGGCTAGCGGGTCCTTGAAGGCGGCGGCCGGCTCGCCGACCACCTGCCCCAGCTGTTTCTTAAGCCGGCGGTCTTGGCCTATGCGCCGGTGATTCGTTTTTGCGCCAGCCCTGCTGGCGCACTCGGCGCATCGCCCGCGAAGGGGAAGAGGGTTTTCTACGCGGCGGTGGCTGACAGGTGGTGGCCCTGATGCGTGGAGCAAGGGCGGTTGATCACTGCGCCGGACTCGCGCTACCGCGCGGGCGATGGTCCGCCTGATCGGTGATGTTGGCGCGGGCCATGCCGTCATTCGCCATGCCGCCACAGCTCTGGGGCGTAACCTGATCAGCTGTGCGCATGCTCGAAGGGCTTCGGATTATGGCGGCCATGAGGATCAACAGCGCCGCAGCTGCACTTGATGGTGGAGGCGATGAACTGGGCTACCTGGATCGCAAGCCTGTTCGGTGACCCCGAATTCGTGGCGATGCCCTGGAGAAGCTGCTCGCTCCTCCTTACAGCCTCCCGCCAACGGGACCCGCATCCAGCTCAACGCCATACGCCCTCCTGCAGCTTCCACAGGACTGGCCTCAGAAGGCCAAACCACAGCTCCGGTGATCGACCGTTGGCGCGCGCTCGGTTGACCACCAAACCACACTCAACTTTCGCCTTCGGCATGGGGTGAGTGTGCCCGAGCCGGTTTCATGCTCACAACGAAGATGAGACTTACGGCCAAAACCGGGGCGTGCCCAACGCTTCGGCTGGTGCAGGGAGGCAACGCGATGCGGGGCAAAAGGCTTCCTCGATGGCGCCCACGCGGTGCTCGACGACGCGCGACTCCCTTGCACCAGCGAGCGTTGGCCGCCCGGTTTGGCCGTGAAGTTCGTCCATTCGTTGTTTTGACAGGAAAAACGGTCCGGGCACACTCACCATGGCCGAAGGGGAAGTTGAGTGTGGGTGGGTGGTGGCACCGGCTTGCCGTCAGGGTCGATACGAGGGTGGGTGTGTTGGGGCCTTCTGGAGGCCAGGTGCCTGTGGCCGGGGCTGCAGGGAGGGCGATTGGCGGTTGAGCTGGATGCGGGCCGTTGGCGGGAGGCGTAGGCGGAGCTGAGCGCTTCTTCAGGGGCATCGCCACGAAGCGGGGGTCACGAGCAGGGCGATTGCGATCCAGGAGGCAGTTCATCGCCTCCACCATCGAAGTGCAGGCTGGCGGGTGTTGAGGCCCCAATGGCCGCAGATCGAGACTCGAGCAATGCGCAGCAGCTGGATCAGGTGAGCCCCAGAGCTGATGGTGGCGAGCACATGCGCGATTGACGGCATGGCGCGCAATCACCGATCAGCGGAAAGCATCGACTGGCGGTAAGCGATGAGGTCGGCGGCGTGGATCAACCCGGCCTTTGCTCAACGCATCAGGGCCACCAGCTTGGTCCGCACCGAGCGGGTAGAACCCTCTTCCCTTTCGCGGGACCGATGCGCGAGGTGGCGGGGCAGCAGGGTGCGTGGCGCAGCCGATTCACGGGCGCATTAGGCAGACGCCGGGGTTGAAACAGCTGGGCTTGACGGTGGGGTCGGCCCTTTGGAGCGTGGGGCGCCGCCTTCCAAGGGAGCCTAGCTAGCTCGTGGCTGACCCGATTCCTTTTGGCGGGCGATCGCAAGGGCGATCACGGCGGCGAGCGGCAGGCGTCCGTAGCGGCGCTGGGCCAGCACCAGCCCGGCACGGGTTGCCAGGACGCTGTTCGCAGGCTGCGGGTTGGCCTTGAGGGGCGATCACCGATCGTCGGCGAAGGGAGAGACGGCGGGCAGCCAGGGGGGGCCTTCCGCGGAAATTGAGTCAGTCACCGCCCGCCCCCGTCCACCCGCGTCATACCCTCCGCAGGGGCGCTCCTGCCGTGCCGTGTGCGGGCGCCACAGACCAGAAACCGCCGCCGCCCGATGTTGCCGGGCTGGGCAGGTCACCGCAGGGCGAAGGAGAGGTGGCCACCGCGGCGTCACGGCGATTGCACCGGCGCGGATGTCAAAACGCCCTACCGCGACGTTTCAGGTCTGGTCGCACCATTGCCGCCCTTGGAGCGACCCCGGCGAAAGCGCTCTCCGCCTTCTGCAGCACGTTGGGGCTGGCCAGAGGTGTCAGGCAGAGGCCGTCCCAGAAAAGCAACTTCGCCAGCAGGCCCAATTCAGAAAGGCCCCGCCGCTGTTTCAGGCTTGCCATAGCACCGCCCGGGAGTTTGCGATTGTCAGTCTGTCGCGGCTCCACCGGCAGCTCAATGCTTGCACCCAGTCCTGTCGCGGCATCGGCGCCGATCCAGCGGTTGCGGCCGGCTGGCAGGCCCACCGCGGCGAGGCGAAGGGCGCCATGGCGCGATGGCGGGATGCACGGTATACGGCTCGAGAAAGCGGATTCCCGCCCCCCCGTCGCCCGGGCAACGGCCGTGCCACGCTCCCCGCCGCAGTGGCGACGATTCAGGCGCAACCCGGAAAGCGTTCTCAGGAATTTCGGGATGGTTGAGGCGAAGGTGGTTATGTGGCTTGCCGGCCGAGGCGGCCGCACCCCATCCATCCAGGTGGCCGGCGGCGCAACACCGAAGGTGTCTGTAGTATGTGGCGGCTGACGCGAAGTGAGGTTGGTTCAGGTCGTGCCCTGGGCACGCGGGCATGCACGCCGAGCGCTCCAAACGGGGTTGGCGATCCCGGAGGGTTGACGTTGCCGGCCACACCGCGGCTCTGGCCCGGGTGCAGCGGAGCGGGCGGCACGAATTCCAGCTTGCGGGTGTAGCAGCCCCGCGTTTGAGTGGACCTCTTTCCCAAGGCAGCGAAAGACACGTAGCACCATGCTGGGGTGATCGGGCCAGGGGCCGCGTTGCGGTTTTCGCCTCCTGGGCGGATGTTGCCGCTGAAGTCCCGATCCGCCCGGGCGGCGCCGGCCCCGATGCGATGCCGCCACCGCCACCTCAATCATCAGGCCGCCTGAGGGGGCAGGGAATTGACCGAAGTGAGGCGATCCCCGTATGGCCGTACCGCTCCCCCGCGCCGTCTGTCTGAAACGTGGGCATGTAGGCCCCGCACCACCCCCAGCCTCGCGCTCAGCAGGCTTGCGAGCCGGGCCAGTGGTTGGGCGGCCACCCTGGGTGAGGTCCCGGCCAGGAGTGTCGGGATTGCGCACTTGGCAGGGGGCAGGCCGCGCGCAGTATGGCCAGGAGTTGGCCCTGGGCAACCAGCGGCAATTGTCCGAGCCAGCCAGCCTGCTGCTTCAAGGTTTGGTGAAGGGAGGCATCGACCTGGGGTGATCGCTCCGGCGTAGGTGCGCGAGAGGAGGAAGCTCAGGGGGAAGGGGTGTCGTTTTGCCGTTGCTATTTTTGCGCATTTGCATTGCGTCCGCCTGTGAAAGGTGTGATACGGTGGAGATCGGGCGGTGAGGGTCCGCCGTGGGCGGGGGTGGTTTGGGGAGTCGATCGCGGGGCGCAGGCTGGTGGTCCCCGCGCCGGGCGCCCGGCGCAGCAGGGCCGGCGACGTGGCCCATCGAGGCGATGCGGGGATGTTGGTGCATTGGGCCACAGGCTCGCGGCCCCGTCAAAGACAGGGAGGAGAAATCCGAGACGCTCGCGGGATGTTTACCCCGAGCGGGCGCTTGTGCGCGTAGCCGATTCTGTCGGCACCGCCGTGAGGCGATGGTTGACAGTCGGGTGACGGATCGACCGGGTCGGAGCCCCGATGGGCGTGTGATCGCAGGGTCGGGTGGTCAGCGGGATTCGCCCGGCCCTGCAAGGTTCGCCCTTCCAGCAGGGGCGAGCACCAGGCTGCGTTTGGCCTCCACCACCGCGGCCGCTAGGGCGCTGCGGCAGGCAGCTCGCGACGGTTGCCAGGGGAAGTGTGCACTCGCTCCCCAGTAGAGCGGATGGGGTTAGGTTCTTGCCCTTGCCGGCGAGGCGGTGGAGGTGGGAGGGAAGCTTTCCCGGTTTCGGGCCGGGTCCCACCAGCTCACCCCGAGACCTCCCACAGTCGGACATTCTGGGCCGTTGCCCCTCGGGGGCCATTGGGCCGAGGGTGGCGATGGCCCGCTCCGAAGGGCTCGCGCGGGCGCGGCCGAAGGGGCACCGGCCAGGGTAGTCCCTAGGCGGACCGAGCCGCCCCACATGAACTCGGCACTGGGGGCGGATTCGCTTAAACGCCGGGGGCCCGCTGCGCAGCCTGCCACCAGGAGCATGCGAGGGGTTACGCCCACTCTCGCGCAGGCAGAACGCTGGTCGGCTGGGCCGTTGCATAGCGATAGCATCCGGCAGGGGGATGGAGAGAGGCGACGGATGCCCCAGCGCTCGGGAGGGCGCGGGTTGCTGGCCGGGCGCGCAGTAGCAACAAGGTGGCACGCGGATGTTAATGGCCGGCTGGTCGGAAATCCGCTGACGCTTCCGGCATTCGGTCGTTGGCGATGCAGGGGTTTCCTTCGCGGGGGCTTCAGGCGTGCTCGCCGTCCGTCGCCAGGGCGACCCGGCTGCCAGTCTGACAGCTGGCTTCCCAGTCGGATGGGCCCTGATTCCGCGGGCCGAACAGGCGGAAGGCGCCGGTGAGGCGGCCAGAACGGTTGGCGTCCCGTGATGTGGTTGGAGCGGGCCGCGCCCGGGCGGTAGAAGCGGGTGGATCGGCCCCCGGCGAGGGCCCGGCCCCACTGATCCGCTGGCATCGAAGTGGAAGCGCGAGCACCCCGGCGCCGGTGTGGGCGGCCAGCCAGTCGTTCCGGCCTTGAGGCGGGACGGCCCGATCTCGTCTCTCCAAGGCCGCTAAGCACTTCTCTGCAAACGATCCGCCAGGTCCCATTTCACTTCCCCGGCGGCGGCTCCGGATGGCAATCCGTTGGAGGGCCGCCATGTTCGACCGGAGTCCGGCTGGACCGCGCAGTTTTGACGGCCCGGCCAGGCAACCGGCGGGGCGGAGAGGATGTGTCCTTGGGCAGAGCCAGTTCGGGGCCCGATATCCCCCGCTGACTGCATACCGCAGGCCGGCCCCAATTTGCGGCCCAGGTCGCGTTTGCGCGTCCAGATAGGCGCCAGCACGGGCGGCAGCCTCGAGACGGAGTTGGGCGCGGGGCAGGGAGGCGGGGCGCCAGGCACCCCGTGGGAGAGACACTGGTGGAGTCCGAAGCGTGCGCATCGCAGCTTGCCGCTCCTGGGGGGATGGCGGAGATGTGCAGCAGGGCACGGCCGAGCTGTGATTCCGCCCCGGTCCGGGCTGGGCTGATGCTCTCAGCTTCAGGCATCCGAGCTAAGGGGGCAGTTCTGCATCGGCGCCAGCCGCCTCCACCTCCAGCACCTGCGATACAGGGAGCGGACGCTCGATGCAAGGCAACGATCGGGTGCGGTGTGATCGCCCGATCAGAGCGCATGGCGATTCCGCGGTGTAGCAGCAGCGTCGGGGGCGGCCTCCAGCAGGGCGTTGGTGGGCCACCGTGGTGCCCCAGGCGACCTCTTCACCGCCTGGCCAGGCAGGCGGCCGCGCCCCCCCAGCCAGCGTGGCATGGCCGGCACGGCGGATCTCCGGTGCCCGGGTGTCGGAGAGACTGGGCACCACAGTCGCCGCTGGGGGGGACCCCGACCCAGATCCGGTGAAGGTTTGGCGCCCGGGTCGATCAGATGCGGCCCTGGCGGGCACAAGTTTAGGGGAGCTGGCTCGCCGATAGTTCTCGAACTGCGCCCGGCAGTCAGGTTCGGCGGCAGGAGCTGGATTCCTGTACTGCAGGTCGTCCTTGTTTTTTGCGGTGACCGAGGCTCTCGCCTGGATGGCCGGTCACCTTCTTTGTCTGGTCGCGCGGTTTTCGGAGTTTCTTGGCAGTCTGGCTGAGGGCCTTGCGCAGCTTCACACCTGCTGGACGCGGTTTGCGCCACGGCGGGGCCCGGTTTTGAAATCGAAGATCTTCAGGCAGCTCCGGTTTGGTGGGCCTTCTGGCGACAGCACGTCGGTGACGGGCTCCAGGGTCATGTCGCTGGCAGGTGGTTGATGTCAGGCTGGCTTTTCTCCAGTCCCCGTTCGGTTTTGGAATCCTTGAGGTGTGCGCTGGCCCACTTCGCGGGGCTGATCCCAATTGGTTACAGCTCCTGGCCGAATCGAATTCCGAAACGTCAAAGGAGTAGCTGTCGGCCCATGGCAAGGAGGCGGGAGGGGGGCGCCCAGCTTTAGAAAGGAGGGCCCTCCGAAACCTCCCCCCGCCGCCCATGTTTCGCGGACCCTTTTGCCATGCTCTGGGAGCCCGGCCCGGAAGTCCCGGCTTTGTCGTTGCTGCTCGCTTGGCGCGCGTGGTGGTATTCAGCTTGGTTCCGCTCCGGATGGGCCGCGCCAAGGGGCGAATTTCACCGCCCCGACTGGCTGCCGCGGGCCCGATGTTCGAAGCGGCTTGCGGCCTGGGCAAGCGGGCAGCTGGGCCATTCAGAAAACTGTTCGGTCGTTTCAGCCTGGCATTGCGCCGGCCTGACCTGTGGCGATGCTTGGGCCGGGTCGATGGCCCGGTAGGGCATTGCGGCGGCTGGCTGAAGTGCCGCTTGCTTGCGTTGTCGCCTACAAATCGGACGCTATAGTGGGCAAATATGTGCCCGGCCGCGCGGGCTCTTGCTGGCTGGTCCCCGGTCT
>Ga0163217_1097318_pt1 | contig 11845 bp, 16 predicted proteins | sample SynspAceP_FD_185933 | JGI IMG/M metagenome (GOLD analysis project Ga0163217, IMG submission 185933) | Saline lake microbial communities from Ace Lake in Antarctica - Synechococcus sp. Ace-P (PacBio error correction) | ecosystem: Environmental > Aquatic > Non-marine Saline and Alkaline > Saline ... | reverse complement strand
ATCACTACGCTATTTACACAACAGCGTTAGCCCCGCACTGGGATCTTGATGCTAAGTGGGCTTCTAGAGTCTGCTCTAGGATAACATCTCAAGGCCACTGCAAGGAACACTCTCCCCTCTTTCTGCTGGAGGGCTTGTTGGAGGCCTTACCATATGCGCATTGGTCCTCCAGCATCCCCCGCCCTCTTGTTGGGCACCTGATTCCCAGTCAAGGCTCCGCTCACTTGAGCTGTTTGCCGGTGGTGGTGGGGAATGCATTGGGGCTGCATTGCAGCTGGTTTTTTAATCATTCGGCTTTAGTTGAAGTTTTGACTCTTTAAAGCGATGGTGATCACTCTTAAGAACAAATTGCTCGCTGCTGGGCAATCACGGCCAGCAAAAATCCAAGCATGGAAAGATAATGCTGTCCTGGCTCCATGATTGTTTCGTCATTTGAGCTTGATGCTACTGAGAACTATGATTCATTGGACTACTTGCTGGATGGGGCCACATTGTCAAGCCATTTTCTCTTGGAGCATTCATGCTGGAATGAATGATAGCTAGGAATTATGTTTTCCGCTTTGCTCTGCCTTGGGTTAGGCGTGCAAGCCTAATGGTTTTGTTTGAAAATGTAGCCGGCCTTTAAGAAAGTCCGTTTTGCTCCTTTACTTTGATTATACGTTAGAAATGCTAGCTTCGAGATCCAGTGTGCATCCCAAGGAAAAATGAAACCTGGAACTGAGCATTGCTGACGATCAGAGTTCCGCATTTCACGAGGGACTGTGTTTAAGCCTGATTATTACGTTACCAGGGCCAACTTTGTGAATGCGGCTGGGACTTTCGTTGTTCCTCAATTCGCAAACGTGTTTGTTCTAATGGCTGTTCGTTCGGAACATCTCTACTTCCACTGCTCACCGATTACTCCCCACTCATTCTGATGGCATCGGCTTTTTTTTTTTTTTTTTTCATTTATTCCAGTTTGTTTTCTCGGTGATTAACCTGGGATCGTCATAAACCTTATGCTCCACCAAGGTCGAAGCATAAAGCAAGGCAAAAAAGCTCATCGAACAAAGTAATTCCTCTCGCCAGGGGGGGGGGGGGAAAAACCTTTTTTTTGGGGGGAAAGCCCCTTGGGGCAAACAGTTAAGAGATTTGCTATTCGAGGGACTGCCAGAAACCTTATCGATGGGGAAGGCAACTATCCAGACTATTTAAATCATGTATAGGAACCAGGTGTCGTTCTTATCCAGGGTCACAACTGGGGATCCAGATATTGATCGCCGCGAGTTAAACAATTAAAGGCTGGAGTCCATGGCGTATTGTGGTGGTGAGCATGATTCGTTTTAATGATGCGAAAATAAGATATATGACCGTACGTTGAAAGTGCACCGCATTCAGGACGTTTCCAGTTATGACTATGAGTTTACTTGGAGCGCGTCCACGCAAATGAGACATATGTGGGAAATGCCGTTTCCCGTCCAGCTTCGCTAAAAGGAAATTGGGCTTCATATGAGTTTCACTCTGGAATGTAGCCTCTTATGGACAAAGAGATGCTGCCACGACCCATCCCGGATCTATGGGGAGATTAAGAGGCGGAGATACAACGCCAGAGGCTTATCCTTAGAAGAGCTACTACACAGGATGGACATTCGATACAGAAGCGATACTTTAAGGAACGTTTACGCAGCCTGATAATCGAATCATGATATAAACTTGCAGTTTTTGTGGATGGGAGACTTTGGCATGAAATTGAGCACAAGGTCCGAAAAAACTTCAAACTCGAAGATCTCTTCCCAAACCAACGCTGGGTTTTGTGTAGGTAAAAATTTATCTAGGGGAATATCGAACGAGATAGAACAGGTAAACCAAAAGGCTTATGCAAGAAGGCTGGACAGTAATTTAGAATCTGGACCTCAACAATATTTCTTAAATCCTAATTGAAGCCGCAGAATCCATCTACAAGGCTCTCCAGCACCTAAAAGGGGACTAGTAATTCCGTAGATTCTTGCTAGGGATTTATCGTGGGACCTCGTAGATAGATTTTCAGATGAATGTGGCTTATTCGAGTTTTGATATTGCGACTTCCTCTTTTCAGCAGTTAGCTTTGGAACTTCGATCTACTTGGCTCCTTGCCTTGCATGCAGATTTAAATCTTGACTCAGTGAAAGAGAGGGGCCTGGGATCTTATGGTTTGCGCATAAAACGGTTGGTTGTCCTTATCGGGCAAGGCTGATGACAGCGCGAAGAGTAGGTTGGAGAAGCATCGCCGGGGGAAAAACCAGGCTTACAGGGGAAGATTGGAATCCTCCCAACCAGGCGAGGTCAGCATTTCGTGCTTTCATTTTGCGCACACATGGGATGCATTTTTAAACCCGAATCACATATGATATCTCTCTATTCACCAAGCTGGATTCCTCTGCGGATTTGGCCCTAACGATCCAGGAAGAAGGACGAGACAAGACCCAGCTTGCAGATACCCACTGGCATGTCCCTTTATCCTGTTGATCTGGAATATTCCATGCTCGGGAAATCCCCCGGGTACATTACGATGTATTAGAGTTGCTTAGACTGGTTTGCAGGCACCACCCTACTGGATGTCAGATTTCAAGGAAAATAGGAATTGGTTTGACACAGCCGAAGAAAGACGCTTGTTACGAACAAAGCTCACGTGACTTTGCGGCTTCCGGATATCGTTATTCCAAGAAAGTGGCATGAGTGTTTGCGTAGCCTTCTCCTCTCGGCAGTTCAGTCGTTAGCCTGCGCCTAATCAGGGCAGCTGACTCTCCTCCAAAGCCATATTCTGCTCTATAGAGGAAAGAGAAGAAAGTGTATCCGAAAATGAGGTTGTCTGGCCCCATCTTACCCGGCTCCCACTAACGCTCAAGATCCAGCGGCGGAACCAACCACCAATATTTGACCAAGGAACAAAACGCCGTCCCGTCCGCTTGAATCTTGTTGTGAGCAGGGGCCAAGCACGGAAAGTCTAATGGCTGAATGTATTCAGCATATCCTTATTCGGCATCACCCATAACGGTTATACCTAAGTCTTTGGGCAACGTCTTAAAATTTTCGCATTGACCATTGTGAACTGAGTAGTTTGCCTGGCTCCGAAGTTCAGCATAACCGTCACTCCTTCATCAGCTTTTAGAATAAGAATTTCCATTATTGCAGTAAAGTTCTATTTCTTACCATCCTAAGTAGATTCTAGAGGAAGATTCGCTTGGCAATTGGGCTTGTATAAATTCTTCTTTCTGGCTTCACTCTTTTCATACGTTTGAGGGACTTTGGCCAAAGAGGGATCAAATGCATTACATTTTCCCTCGATACGGCATTTAAAAAAACTGTAGTTGGTCCTCAATAGACTTGATACTTCTAATGTTGGCTTGAAGCTCTGCAAGCACTTTGCTCCTAATCTCCTGCTGCTCTTTGTGTTGGCGAAAACACTTCGCGAATCATTAGGGCAATCACCGCCGAAAGCAGGGAGCCAAGGAAGAAGAACATCTTCTTTTTAAGGAAGTTCCAAGATCAAGAAGGGTACGGAGCTAATAGTATAAGAGAGAATGATGCGCCCGCTTTCTTTCTAGTGCTGGTGGTCAAAGAGGGCTTGGATGATCCGTTCTCAGTCTAACCCAATCGTGAAGGGAGGCCCAAGCCAAGTAGAATATCAACAACAGAGAAGCTCCATGCATGACTGATAGCTTTGAGTGGCATTCTTGGCATTTGCTAAATTCTCAGTGGAAACACTTACCAACATATCAACGCGTAAACAGAGGATCAGCCTGCCTCAGGCAACTTGTTTAATTGGAAGATTCGCATAAATCCCCAAGGCTGCCCGCTTTTGCTTCCGCATAAAGAAACAGATCGATCTTGGCCTTCACCCTAGCCGATCTGTTTTGGCTGGAGCAAAGGCATCGGCCTGTTGGTCAATGCTTGGCTTTCCATTTTTATCCGGATTCGGATTACATCCCGCAACAATTCCCAGTCCATTCCTGGCTGGGGATCCACAGCAAACTACAGCCAGTTCAGGAGGCTGGTTTCCCATACCCGACTAGGCCCCACCCCCAGGCCTCTACCAGCAACTCCTCACCGAGGGGCCTAGAGCAGAGGCTGCGCCAACTCCAGGAAGCCCTGGTCGAAACCATCGGCCCTGGACCCAGGAAGCCCGCGCCTGTTGGCCGCACCCTGGCGGGTCTTGCCCGCATTGCCCTTGAGCACCTGAGCGGTGGCGCCACCCCTGGAGCACAGCTGGCCTTGGTGAACCCAAAACTGGTGGGCCTGCTCCAGAGCCATGCACCCCGGGCCATCTCCACGGGCAACCTGCTTTGCATCCCTCGCCCGGCTGCTCTCGGAGATCCGATCACGGCGCCCTTCCTGCCCGGCGCCAGGCCCGCCACCTTCCGCCAGGTGCTGCGCGATGGCTCCATTCGGTTGAAGCTGGTGTGGATGGCAGCGTCCAGCGCAGTGGCGCCATGTGTTCGCCTCGGTGCAGTCGCTCGCGGCGATGGATCCGGCGCGGGCTGGGCGCCGGGCACGTTCGACGTGGGTGATCGGTTTGATGAGTTCCACCACGCGCCGCCGCCAGCTTACGAGCGCTGGCTTGCCCACTTGGCGCCGTTCCCTGCTGCTCGGCCTCACGCCACTCCCGAAACGATCAGACGTTGCTCGAACTCTCCATTGGTTTCGGGCGCCACCACGCCGCTCCGAAACTACGGGCTCGGCGCCTCCACGACGGGCACCGACCTTCTCGCAGATCGGAATGGCGGCCGCAACGGCTATGCCAGCGAAGTGCGGCTCACCAACCTCTAACACCGTCCGACGAACGCCCAGCCTGCGCCTGATTCCTGCGCGAACTCGAGAGCAAGATTCACCAAACCTGCCCACACGATGCGGGCCCTGGGCTTCTGCGGTGAGCGTGGAGCACGGCCGCTGGATGGCCCGCAAGTTTTCGCCGATGCCGGCTGCGCCCGGGCCTCCTTTAGATGGCCTCTCGAGAACTCCCGCGACGGAGCCGCGCCGAGCAGATCCGCGCCCTCATGGTTCTGGTGAACTGCAGGGTCCTCTCGCGGTGGATCTGTTCAACGAAAGGGCCTCTACATCCCGAGATTCGACACGTGCTGTTCCTGCGGGCCCACCGACGAGCGCGATCGTGTTCCTGCAGCAGCTCAGGCCGGCGGCCTTGGCCTCTGCCCTGGCAAAGCCTGCCCTCACGGTGCTCGATTTCATTCGGCCAGGCCACTATCGGCCGCCTTCCGCCACGACCTTCCGCTAACGATTCGCCCTGCTCGGCGGGCAGCCGTCGGCCAGCTGCGCCAGCAGATCGAAGGCCGGGCTTCCCCTGTCCTTCCCCGCCGGCTGCAAGCCTCCAGTCGATCGCGTCTCCACGGAGCGGGTGCTTCTTCAATTTTGCGCGAACCGTGCCAAGCCGCGGCCCCAGCTGCTGGACCGAATCCGTCGCTTCGGGGCCTGCTGCTCGGCTGCGCGCGCTGTGGAGGCTCGGCATGGAGCTTGGGGAGTTTTTTATTCGGGTGGCGTGGTGTTGGGCGTTGCGCAGCGGAGTTGGGTGGGGGGCAGAGGGCAGCCTCCGGGGAGCCCCCACGGCGGATGAGGGAGCGGTTTGGGGCGGGCGTAATCGCCTCGGCAGGCTCTGCTTCATCTCGACGAACCCCAAGCGCCTGCGCTGGCTGGTGGCATCAGCTGCAGCGGCCGCTGGCGGCCCGATCCGGCGAGCTTTCGATCCTGTTGCCGAGCGCCAGTGAGCTGGATGCTGCTGGCCAGCTCTGGGGCACATGGCCGCCAAAACCATGTGCCCCTCGCAGAGGCGTTGGTGCGGCTCTGGGCCGCCGGCCGCCATTTCGCGCGAGCTGTGGAGCTGTTCGCGCTGCTTGCTGGAGCTGCCACCGGACCCTCCCTGTGGCGCCGCTCGCCTGGCCGGCTCTGGCCGCTGGCGAACCAGCCGCCGCATTGCCCCTCGAATGCTCCACGGCCGCTACTCCGCGCGAAGTGTTCGCGGGCGTTCGGGTTATTGAACGAGGCCCGGCCCCCCTTCCCGGGCCGCGAGGGAGTCTTTTTTTGATGAGGCGTCGCGCCTGCGCACGTGTTCTTCATCACCCTGAAGAAGTCCGAGCGCTTGTTCTTCCCCCAACCACCGCTACAACGACTTTTACGCCATCTCGCCCCGCGAAGTTCCACTGGGAAGAAGCCAGAGGTCCACCCGCGAAGCCTCATCCACCGGCCAGCGTTATATCCATTCACGCGAGTGCGGGCATCCGGTTGCATGTTGTTGGTGCGGTGAGGGAGAACAGCGCGTGGCGTGACGCCTGCCGTTTCTGTGCCTCGGCTTTTCCGACTACGTGAGCCTCGAAGGCGAACGCCCGATGGCGATTCGCTGGCGGCGCAGGCGGGCGATTCCGGGGGCCTTCTATCCGCAGCTGGCGGTGGCAGTGTGAAGGGGTTCAGAATTTCAGGACTTCCGGCCAGCTGCCAGCCCTGTCAGGATGGGAGTTGAAAGCCGTAGGTCCATGAACTGACAGCCGTGCTCAGGCCCAGCCGAAGAAGGCGGCTATGTGGCCTTCAAACCCCGAAAACCGGCATCCGCAAGCCCAGGCGAGTCCATTCGATTGAAGCACTTGCATAAAACCTGCGCGAGGCGACATCTTTGTTCCGAGGGAGTATTCCACTCGTTTTTGACGGGTCACCCACTTGGTCACGATGTTCAAGCATTCCTGTCCCATTCCTGAACTTCCGCACCTTTCTGTCGGGAGGTCATTTCCGGGCATGGACGCCTGGGGTTCAGCGCTTGTTCCCGGGGCAGAAACGGAAGCCACGTTGGTGATTGCGCTGCGGTAGCCATGAGTTGTCGTGCGTTTCCTTTGCATCGACCGGCTCAAGGGGGGCCACCCTCGCAGGTCTTCTTTCGCCAGGCTCCGGTCGACGTCAGTGAGTTCCTCAAGAGTTCTATTGATCCCGCACGATTGATGGCCGCTCAGTTGGGCATCTCCTCCTGGGCTGGCGGGTTGGTGGTTTTAAGGTGCTCTCCCCCTTTCAAGCTCTTATCCCTTGGCGCGTTCTGGATTGATTGCCATGGCTCTCGCCAGTGAGGCTTTCAACGATGAACAGTTCCCGGGCCCTGGGCCGGGAGGGTGGCCGGGCTGCTCACGTGCCCCAGGAGGTCCTGGCCTTCGGGGTCCATGAACGCCTGTCCGCGATCTCCTTCAGCCGGACCTCCCGCAGGACTTCGAACCAGCCGCATTCGAAACGTGCTGGCAAAGAATGAGGAATTTTACCGTCGGTCTGGCGTGATCCCGCTATCTCCGCCTCAGTTGAGGTACTGGAAGCTGGCAACCGCCGATTTGATCGCCAGTCGGCGGTTCACCGGATTGCGGGACTTTTCAGGTTGTTGATCTCTATCCCACTTCTCATCGAAAAATCTGCCGATCTTTGGCTTTTCCTCTGATCAAGAATCATCCCTTTGTGGATGGCACAACAAGCGTGTTGGCCATGCAAAGCCATTGGAAGTGATGTTTGAATGCTTACCGCTATGAGTTAACCGCTTTCCAACGGAATCCACCGAAGCCGTTGTTCTTGCCGTGGCCTTCCGGGAAGCTTGACGCAGGCATTGACCGGAGTGGGGTTAGGGAAAGCAGATCAAGCCCTGGGAGGAGTGATTTGGCGCCGATTCCGGGGGGTGTTTCTTCCGAGCTGGCGGTGGCGGTTTTAAGCCTTGTGCCAGACCACTCCTGAGCGTTCCCAGTCGGCCATGAGTTCAGTGCAGAAACGTTGATCAGCCAGTTACGCCAGCCCCACGGCTGCCCGTCTGTTAGTGAGCGTTTCGGCGTGCACAGCCTGCGATTATCTTCGGCTCTGGGCGCGTGGCACTAGCAACATCGAGCAGCGATGTGGTATCTTGCTGGGGTGCCTTCGACTCGGGCCCTGCCACCGCCAGACGCCTTCTATGGCCTTCAGCTGTTCCTGGAAGATTGCTCCAGGGCAACCATGTCGATCTGGTGATCAGGAACAATGCACTCCGGCAGGATGCTCAGACCTGCAGTGGAGCGGATTGCCATCCCCCTCTGACGGAATCCGAAAACGTGACTGTGCCGCACCCGCGACCTGGCCCTCGGCCCCTCCCGGTTCCATTGGCAGAGCCAGTGCCTCGGCTTTGTCCGAACTACGTTTGAGCCCATGAAGTGTGAGCGGGTCCGCTGGCGTCGCTGGCGGCTGCAGGGGCCGATTCCGGGGGCCGTTCTACCGGAGGGCTGGCTTGGGTGGCTGGGTTTTTGAGGGAACCCACGACTCCATCTAAACCTGACTCCATGGACCACGGGCTGCCCCACTGCTGCCATTTGCGATCGACCGGCTTGAGCCGCTCAGGCACCCCTGTGCGATCGCTACGGCGTGGGATCGGCTTGAAGTGTTCGGCTCGGCGGCGAAGGGGCCTGTTTGAACCCTGCCAACCAGTGATCTGGACTTCATGTTGCAGATGACGGTGCAACGTGATACCGGGCTATGCCCGGCGCTTCTGTTTCCTTTGCCGATGAATTGGAAGCCCTCTTCGGCCGTCCGGTGGATCTCCTGCGGAATCCATGATCCACAATCCCTATTTCCGCAAAGGACGTGACGCGTCACGGCGGCTTCTCCTGGAACTCTTGAACAAGCGAATGGAGGCGCTGAAACGCCTGCTGACGCCTTTTGAGAGCCATCGAGGCGATCCCAGCGTTCTTTGATGCATCCCGATCTTCCGCCGCATCGTGGGTTACCGCACAAGAATCATTCACGTCTACGAAAACCGTGGGATCAGCTGATTCTCTGGGATTCGCATCCCAGAATGGACCTCCCTGGCCTCAAAAAAACCTCTCGTGCAGGGATGTACTGAGCAAGACGCCCCAATGGCCTTAGCCCAGCGACTTGAACGCACCAACGCCTGGATGGGCCTCGTCCTTCCATCACTCGAGATGCGGCGTCTCACGCTGCCGTTCCTGTGGCCTTGCGCATTGCCGGATCCATGAGCCAGAAGGCGAACGGCCGATGCGGATTTAATCCGGAGCTGGCTGGTGGCGGTTGTGAGGGGGGGCGCTGAGGCTGCATCTGGCTGCGCAGCCTCAGGCAACTCAGCAGTGAAGTGTTGGGTTCCTGATGACGACACGTGATCATCATCCGCGCTCCTTGGTTCAACAGAATTCCTGGAAAATGGTTTGAGTGCTGGTATGCGACAAACTAGCCCACAGCACCTTGGGTGGTGCACCCCGTAAGGCTTGCAGTCCACGAAAGTCTCATCCTTCGGGACGATGGTGGAACCCCACGCTGTTGAGCGAACTCCAGATTTCAAGATCCGCTTGCAACCCTTGAGGCCCGCATCGCAGAATGTGGATGCTGCTTGGAAAGAAGCCAGCCATTGCAGATTGCCAGACGAGACTGAGATTTTCATCATCAGAAGGGGCCTAGCCATCGAAGCAATTCACGCGGTCGTTGAGGTCACTCAGGCGCTTCTTCAACGATTTCGCGCGTAGCTCAGACAGCCTGAAGATGCTCCACCCCGCAGGTTCAGGAAAACTCGGCCAGGATACCTCCTGACGGCATGCCGCTGGGCCAGGTACTCCAACACATCCGGAAACACTTGATACGGGTGCCTGCAATACAGGGTTTGCGCTTCGGATTCCCGGCGTTGAGGTAATCAGAGGGAGTTGGCTTCTCTTCACCGTTAGGATCCATCCAGCCGCTTCTATCAACGATATGCGAACCAAAGGGTCACCATCAACGAGAAACGAAACGCCGATGGCGATCCGCTGGCGGCTGCAGCGCCGATCGGGGGCAGTTCTATCCGGAGCTGGTCGGTCGGCGGTTTGAGGGGGGGCCGCGCTCCCCTTTCGAACCTCTCCTTGTCCTTGGGATTCCGGAGGACTTCCATGGCTCTCGGCCATGAGCTCAACGAAGAACAGTCCCCGCGCCTCCTGACGAGATCTAGGCCGCGGCTGCTCAAAGTACCCAAGGGGTTCTGGTCTCCGCCGCTGTCCGCGATGCTCCTGCAGCCGACCCTCCGCAGACTTCGAAGCAGCCGCATCGAACCTGCGGGCAAAAAAAAACGAGGGAGCTCTTACCGTCGTTCTGACGTGATCCGCTATCCCGCCTCGGGGAAGGTACTGAGACCTGCACCGCCCAGATTTGATCGGCCACGTCGCTGGTTGCACCCGGGATTTACGGGACATTGGGCTTGCTGGAAGGATCAATTCCAGCTCGCCAGGGACTTTTTCAGGTGTTGATCTCTATCCCACTCTCATCGAAAGGCTGCAGTTACTTTGGCTTTTCCCTATCAAAAAACATCTCTTTTGTGGATGGTTAACAAGCGTTATCGGCCATGCAGCATGGAAGTTGATGTTGGATACTCAACAAGCCATTGAGATTGCCGCTTCCATCGAATCCGCCGAAAAGCCGTGTTCTGCTGTGGCCTCAGGAAAACGCTGGATCGGCCAAACATTGGACCGACTGCATCCATGAGCTTGTCCTGGATCTTCCTTTTGCCAAGTCAGCCGTTTAGTGGCCGGTGATGGTCCGATATCTCCCGGCAGCAGTTTTGCACTGGGAGAGGCCAGAGCTGTCGCGCGCGGCAGCGGCGGTGCTGGCTCGGCAAAGCGCTCCAGCCTGGGAAGCCGTGATCAGTGTTTCGCTGGCTCGCCCGGAACCCTGGTGGCGGCCAGCAGTCAGCTCCAGCTCCGAATAACCAGAGGTCCGACCATCGCAAGCGGCCTTGCCCCTTTGTTGCCATGGAATGGAGAAGGGCAGCACCGGTGGAATTCTGGAGCCTTGAACAACCCTGCGCGACGAGCTGGCGTTGATGTTGCGGCTCTGGCTCGATGTGCAGGTGGCACATGGGATGGATGCCACCTGGCTGTTCACAAAGAACGCTGTCCTGCGCATCCTCGGGCCATGCCGCCGGCTATCCCAAACAGCCCGGGGCCGCCGGCCGGTGTGGCCCCTTCTGGTGGCGGAAAGCTTGATCCGCCACCCAGCATGCATTCCGTTCTGTGCCAGGGACTCGCTCAGGCCTGCTTAACCAGAGCCATTGTTGGATGCATCGCTGGTGGGCCGGTGGTGAGCTTACCGATCGGCTCGCCTCGGCTATGAGGGGTACGCTGGCGCCGCGAGGCCCTGTGCCTTGCTGGAGGCTTGAGACGGTCGCCAAACGTGGCGAATCGGCTCACGACGAACAGCTGTTAGTGGGGAAACCACGCCACTGGCGTTGAAGAATTCTTCTGGGCTTTCAGGGCGGTCGTTAGATGGTCCGGCCAGTTCCGCCGATGGCTTCGTTTCATAGGGATGGCTGAACACCTTCCTGCCATTCTCGATCAGGCTGGTGTCACTTTGCTCGGCCTGTTGATAGGCGGGCGCGATCAATTTGCCACCGCGCCCAGGTGATCTTGGGGTTGACGCGCTTCATCGCTTCGGATTGTCACGCGGCTGTCGCGCTTTTCTGTGATGCTCGCTCCCGCCAGCGTGCAGCCAGTTGTTCCACTGCGCATCGAGTGCTCTGAATGGGCAGTAGAAGGCTCTCTTTCAGGGGGCTGAAGAGTTTGCTCGGGATGCAGAGAGCCTGCGAAGAAGATCGTGTAGTCAACCTTGGATGGAGAACCAGCGAGCTCCAGTAACTCGTTTCACAAGCGTGGGTCGTTCAGTTGGATCAGGTACCGAGTTTTCTGGTGCCCACATGGGCTCCGATCTCCAGATGGTTTCAATTCGCTTCAGCGGAAAGCATCGTGGATCTTGATCCAGCCGCGCCAGGGGGCTTTCGGGTTGCCATCGATCAGGCAGTCGGATGGAGGCCCAGAACATCTATAGTTGGCTTCGGCTGCCAACCGGTTGGTTGAAGAAATGA
>Ga0163217_1030265_pt1 | contig 11845 bp, 14 predicted proteins | sample SynspAceP_FD_185933 | JGI IMG/M metagenome (GOLD analysis project Ga0163217, IMG submission 185933) | Saline lake microbial communities from Ace Lake in Antarctica - Synechococcus sp. Ace-P (PacBio error correction) | ecosystem: Environmental > Aquatic > Non-marine Saline and Alkaline > Saline ... | reverse complement strand
TGGTAGAGGAAACCCACAAACCCGCAGCCACTTATTACCACCCAGGGCTTTTTAATTAGGGATACCAAATACCGATGGCTTTATTACCTATTCTGATGTACCCATGATGATTGTAAATAAGTTCTATGGAGGCCAATTTAGCGTTGAGGATTCCAAGAAAGGATCCCAAAACCATATCAATGAATACACACAATTTTTCTTTGGTCCAGAGGTGGCAAAGAAGCGGCCAAAGGCATATATTACTTTGGAAAGAACTGGGACGGACCCATTTTACGAAACAAGTCGATAAAAGGAAACCTTGGCGCTTTGGAAAAAAAATTTGGAGCGTTAACCAAATCCGGATCTGGCAGATTAATTGGAGTGCAGCAATTAATTTATGGCGGCGCCATACGAGCGCGTTATATCAAACCGCTGGCCTACGAAGAGATTTGCCTGGAATGCGAAGCTTATGAAATAGTAACTCCAAGGCCAAGCCATGGGGCTGAAATAAGTCTTATGTAACGTGATCCCGCGCATGACACATTAATAAAGCTGATACCGGAATGGTTTCTCAAGACCTGAATAAAGAGGGTTTTTGACTATGGGGTGTTGAAAAAGCATTTCAATCCATAGTGGTGCGCAGACCAGTGTGTAAAAGATTGTTAAATTGCCAAGCGGCGCAAGAAAGAGGTGCAGTTTTTGGATTTTATAGATTTATCCTTTAAATAATAGATGGTGGTTGGAGGGACGAGTTTAAAAAATTAAAGCTTTTAAATCCGAGGCCGAAAAATTAGAACGATTGGAATTTATTAGAAATTATGAATTCCCTGGGGATGGTAGTTTTTATGACAATATTTCCAGTCATGATGCCATCATGAAAAACTCCAAAACAGATGATTGCCATTGACTTCTTATGGGAAAATAACGGCTTAAGTAGGAAAACGACTCACCACCATTTGTTCAGTTGCAGTTCCCACTTTGGAGTATACTGAGCTGGATGGTTCAATACCAATTACCTGATTCGCGTTTTCAGGTTATGGCGAGCACTTTTAAGGGCGAATGGTGAAAGTTAAAAACCTAGCAAATATGAAAAAAAGGGCTTTGAGGAATTTAAAGAATTTTCCCCTTCCGGAAGGACCTGATCAAGGACGGTAAACTTAATATCCACTTTGACAAACCCGATTGAGGGAACAACCTGAATGGAGAAAAGCAATCCCGGTAACCGAGTGTTTGGCTTATTAAACAACCATAATATGTGGCGGAAAAAGAAACTCTATCCCCTAAAAGGAATTTGTTACTGTACTTAACACTTCCTTTACAAACAGCGGATACAAGAATCTAGTGGCATTAAAAAAACAATGTATTGCAGGCTTGGAGGCTGGGTCGCGCATTTTGGTGCCCGCTATGGCGCGGAGTATATAAATTATCAAAACGGAGCGACTCAAGATGCTGGGCCTAGTCTTGGAAAACAGTAGGGTGACAAGATTCCCGTTATAGGTGTGCCAGGGGAACAGGCATTTATCAAAAAGCAAAGAAAACTCCTAAAAGCCTGATATGGATTTAGGTTGTAAAAAAAACGTATTGTTTCCAAATTTCCCTATGTTGGGACGATTGCCAATTTCAAAAATCATTTTATGAACTGGCGTCACTTGATTCCGGAATGATCATGTTAACAAGATTGCGCGATTGCCAACTGGATATGGTCTATCGATGAAATTATATGCCGAGTTATTCGAAAAAGTACCAGCATTTCGATGTTTTAAAAAATCGAAAACCGTTCCGGCCGGCCAAAAAATATTCCCGTTATTTAAACTGACACAAGGCAAAATTGAACCTAAGTGGAGGTTGGGCCGTACACAAATGATAGAGGGGGCTTCAAAGAAGGAGTACAACGCTTTTATGCCAACAGGCGATTGCATGTATTTAACACGGCGATATACCATTTATTTGAAGAAGGGAGGATTGAAGAGGCAGAAGCCTTGTTTGCAGAGAATAATCCTGTAATTGGCCTTTCTAATCAAACATCTGGACATCTCCATTCATTTTTTTAAACGGTTATTTGGTTATCGACTAAGGTATTTAAACACCCCCAACGTACGCAAATCCCATTTTACCCTTTGATGCCATGCATGAAAATTGGGCTGACAAACATATAGACCAGAATACTGCTGCTTTGAACACCAAACTGAAGGCCCAAAGGGCAGATAAATACTGACATTGCAGGAGTTAACCCCACAGGCAATCTTATCTCAGGTTCTTACAAATCTGTGGATAAAGGCACATCCAATAGGCCAATATATCATCTGTTTTAAATAAATAGTTGTGGGCACGCCCTATCTTTTAAATTTTACTTTGTTCTCTTAACAAAAGAAAAATAATATAATGACAATTAGAATTAAAAGGGATTATTCCCCCAATGGTTACCCCCTTACCGCAGACGGTGGTAGGCGATGAAAAAAAAAGGTTTGGAAAAAAACTGATAAGAGCATCTAATTACTGGTGCGTGTACACGTATTTTCCTATTAGGCACTAATGGGAAGCACCGAGCCTCACCTATTGCGCTGCGAACCGAAAGAAACTTAATTACCAAAGTCTTGTGCAATGATTCGAGAAGGGGTTCCTGTCTTCAGGAAAATGGTATAACCGATACCTCTTTTAATGCGTTTCTTTGGAAATTGCGGCCCCACTCAAAGAGGCTGGTGCCACAGCAGTTGTTGTAGCCCTCCTTATTATCTTCCAATTTCCCAAGAAGAAATTGATCGACTATGGAGCGGCTTAATCCACAATTGTCCTTACCAGTTAATGATGTAACAATATGCCAAGGCTGTACTAAACTTGCACCTTTCTTTGAAAACCGTAAAAAGGGCCAAGGAATTAGGAGCCATAGGCATTAAGGACAGCTCTGCGGGGAATATTGTCCTATTTCTACTCACTGTTTATGAAGCCTTTAAAGAGGAAGCCCCAGAATTTTCCATTATTTGTAGGGACGGAAAATGTTTTTACCAGAGACTATACTACATGGTGGGCCATGGGGCAGTTGCTGCGTGGGGCAAATTTCTTGCCAGAGATATATTTGTTGATCTTTACAACGCCTCGTGGAAAACAACTTTAGAGGATATAAAAGACTGCGTAACAAGGTTGCCTTTGTTAAACAGCACCAATTTATTGTGTAGGTAAGAATTCCTCCAGAAATACCAATGGGTATAAAATGCGCCTTATCCGTAATGGACATTTGTGAGGACAATATGCACTACCGTTACGAAAATTTGAAAATTTACGGAACGTCAGAAAGTTAAAACAATTTTTAGACCAGTTTGAAGAATAAAGTCATTTAAAATTTATAATGATGAACAAAAAGCTAAAATTGGGGTATTTTGGGCACTTGCCCATATTGCAAACGGAACAGGTAATTCCGGCAATGCTCAACTTGCCTACATGTGATGTTTCATGCTATTGGCTCAAGGAATTTGGACAAGGCGAAGAATTTCCGAGCGATTTAAAATTCCGAAATTCTACGGTTCCTACGAAGAAATACTAGCAGATAAGGAGGTAAAGCCGTCTATATTCCCCACCCAATCATCTTTCACGTGGCCTGGGCCATAAAAGCCCCGGGGAAGCGGACAAACATGTACTGGTGAAAACCTGTTGGACATCCAGTAAGGAAGCCGAAAAGTTGTTTGAAAAGCGCCTCCCAAAAATATCCCCATCTAAAGGTTATGGAGCCTTTATTACCAGGCATCAATCCACAATGGATAAAAGCCAAGGGAACTTGTGGACCAAAAGGTAAATTGGTGAAATTAAACAATACAATCTTCCTTTTCATTTTATGAGACGATCCCAATAGCATCCGTAAAATATATATATATACGGAAGTCTAATGAATATTGGCTTTATCTATTTCCCTTTCACGTTTTTTGTTCAATTCGGAACCTAAAAGTATTCCGCTGTTATAGACTATCACCAGGATTTCCAAGGTAGATATTTTAGCCTCAGGGAATATTGGAGTTTGAAACCGGGACTTCGGTATTCTTCAGTGCAACCAACAAATTGGCGTAAATGCAAACAGCACCAATTTTCGAACCAAAGGGAAATATAAGATTTGAACTTGCCCTTTAACCCTCCGATAGATAGGCCAGCAAAAATTATGGCTCCACAAAGACGAAGAGTGCAAAACCATTGAATTTGATATCTGTAAATCCAATACACAATCCAGGCCGACCTTTTTGCCTTGGCCAATAAAAAAAATAATACCCCCTGTGCCTTACTTCCCTTGGAGGGATTGCCGTTAAGAAAATGATTGTTATTGAAAAGTTAGAAGAAAAAAGCAATTTAAAGGGCAACGGGAAATACGTGGCTGTTAATTTCGTGCCCTTTTTTTACATTACCTTCAAACAGTTCCTGTAAAAGTTTCCAGTAGCTTTTCCTGTTCAGGGTTCTTTGGCACGAATATCCCTCACCTCATTTTCATGGACCATGGTAGTATCTTCAAGAAACGAATGTATAGTGGCCACATGACCAATTCCAATCATCGTCATTGGATCCCATCGGGAGCCATAATACCATATATCCGTTCGTCTATTGGGACCAGTAAGTCATTTAAAAGAATTTTACAAGGCACTTCCTGATCGCCCATAAACTCTTGGCGAACCAATTAAAGAAGTGCGATCAGCGAATTTTCCCCATTGGAACCCCTTTTAAATCTGGACCATGCAGTAACACAGGTCATGTTTATAAATATCATAAACCTTCCAAAGGCCCTCCATTTATGACCATTACTTTTACTGGCCAACCCTATGCTTCCAATTTTAGCAAAATCTTGAATCCTTTGCTTTTAAACCTATGCCACGGAAGCAGCTACCAGCTCATTTTCGCCGGTATTCTTCTGAGATAAGCATTCAAGAGTCTGAGCCTTCAGTACTTTTGGAATACGTAAACTTCAATACCAAATTGGTTAACTACCATTAATGGTCGCCATCTGTTTGCAATATGGCCAAGCCCCATTATATCTTATCCTTCTTCTTCAAAAAAAAAATTCCTCCACTTAACCTGATAGCCGTAATACGGACCCTGGGGTCGGATCGTTTCAGCTTTTCAAAGAAACAAGTGACTTATCCACCAACACCTAACCTCTAATGTCCCATAGGGCAATGTACCTTCAAGGGGATAGTCCTTATTCCAAAGTATTCGTCCAAAAAAGACTCATTATTCAATGCTATTTCCTTTCAGTTTGGGCACAACGCCCATATCTCCTTTTATTAGAATCAGTTTTGGGCCCCCGGTAATTTTTTTTTTTTTCTTTTTTATACCATCCGTTGGGTGTCCCAAATAATCACTAGTTCGGGCCTGCGGAACGATCCAAAGTCGGGGTTTTCCATCCGGTTTGATATCTTCATGTATAATACGAAATCCTACCTCTTCCAATGTTCTTGTCCAAAAAAACCTTTTCGAGAATTAACGGGTCTAAATGACTTCCTTCCTTGTCCAGTTACCCTCCTGAATATAATCCGCGGTACATATCTACAATATATAGACTCCCATCAGGTCCTGTTTGTGCCTGGGACGGTCTCTAAAGTTCAAATCGGTAGATGCCAAAAACTCGGCTTCATCGTAGGCATTGTACAGCACTTTTTTCCCGTTCTCATTTTTTTATTTTTGCCACCTGCGGATCAACCTTCCAACAGTTTCTGGAATAAATGATCGCCATTAAGTAGAAGGAGGTAATTTATCCCCCCTTAAATATTTCTTGTCGGCAAACCCCGGTGAATTATTCAGGGCCATCTTCCTTCAATCTTAATTCGGCACTCCCTGTTTACATCAGGGGTACCAACAATAGGCCATGGCTCATTAAATCCCTCGGAAATTTGTCCCTCTAGGTCCACTTCCCCATAGATTGCCCGGTTACTTGAAAACCATATGCTGCAGTTCTCCAACCTGCAGAAGAATAATACCATAGGTCCCAGTCATCTTGGGTTAGCCCCCATCGTCCACTGAGCCATCTTACAAGCCGATCCACTTTTATTTCCATCCTTATTAAAATCTGAAAGCAAGGATTATAGGTGGTATAAAACCCAATTGTCCAAAGTTCCATATTAGACCACTTTGTTGGTGTTCAAGATTAAACCTCCCCCTTCTTTTAGGATTTTTCGTATATAATCCTGATTTTTTCATTCAGCTTACACCAATTCATTATCGGTATCCCTATAGCTCCATAAATCATAAGTACGGTTTCATTCATATAAAGTCTGTCATCCAAGGGTAAAATCATCCTAGGAAGTAAAAGGACTATCTATGAACACTGTGCTTCTTAATCCATTTTACCATCCCCCATTCCAAAATCCTATGAAGGATTTAATCTGACAGTAGGTTCGTCTTCACCAAAGGGCCATCCACATTTTGCATATAGCGTACTCCATTTCAGCTAATACATCTTGCCATTGCCATCCCAACGCAATAGCTAACAGGTTCATTACCCATAGGTTCCTCGCTACAATTCTTATCTTATATCTTCGGGGTAGATAAAAAACTTTTTTAGACTTTTCTTCAGGGAGAAAGAAAGTGCCGACGGAGCTTCCTTTACAATTTCTGTTTTCGTATATTTTATCTTTGTATTCCTTTTTTCCACAAACTTAACAATTGACAGAAGAAGGCCAGGCCACTCTAATTTATTTATAAAATTCAACATATTACTATTAAATTGTTTTTAGTTGATCAAATAACTTTTAAATGAGTATCAATTACTTTCTTTTAGGAGTCTTGTATGTGCCAATAGAAGCGAGTAGGACCGGTAATGTTCATGAGGGCGTCCCAAGACTGCAGGTTGCCAGACCCATTGGTAGCTATTTTGCCCAATAGTTGCAATTGCCCGATGCGAGGCCGCCATTCTGCATCCCCATTCCAGTGCAATGTACGTGCATCCTGTTTTCATTTAATTTCAATAGGCGTGCTACCATACCCAAGGCATATAGCCAAATAAATTGTGGATCAAACACCAATAACATCAAGATTTCCGCCAATATCCAAAAAGGCTATCCCTACCTGCAGCCGTAATTACTACAATGATAAGTCCGATACCCCAACATGGAAATTACAGGAAGTGGGCCTTATCCAAACCATTTCCCTTGTTCCCCTCCAATGGTTAAGGAGCAGTTCCAAACTCCAAGCGGCAATAATATCATCTTTGACTATGGCTCCACATCATGACCAAAACATCTATTTCTATAAATTCCCCCGGCCAACAACTTCATTAAAGTGGTGTTATAAAGGGTGCTAGAATGGTGGATATAGAGGTAAATTGTGATGAAAGTGCTAGGATTGGGCCTTCGCAAATAGGCCATTACATTGAGGCCTACAACCACTTGAGAACAACCGATCCAAAACGATCCCTGCCGCAATCTTCCGGGAAAAATTACTGAATTTAGCCAAAAGCAAAAGCCCATAAGGGGCTTATACCCCAACGTGCAACCCCGACCAAAGAACCCCTTTGGGCGCCTTGATGACTTCTGGCAAAATCGCCAAGTTCATGGGGTTCCATGCACGAAAACATGATAAGTTGGATCAAGGGTATGATCAAGGCCGTAAGCTTAAAATCGCCCTATCTGTAAAAATATTGGGGAATATAGAAGCGCAAGTAACCACTCCGGCAAATTATGGAGGCTGTTAAAAAAACATAAACTGTCAGGGACTTTGTATCCACTGAAAGCAAGGGCCAGAAGTGCAAAAAGGCCATTAGCAAAAGGCCGGCATGTTCAATGTTACGCTAAAAGACCATCCCCAGGATGGACAATAACAATATGGCGGCCATGCAAGGCTAATGAATTAAATATTCAATTTTTTCAAAAATAGTTTGGTTTAGGTTATTTGGGTTCTAGTTCGGCAGTTTATTAGGCCTGTCTGGCCAAAAGCCGGAGCTGCCGTCCTTATCGTTTTGGTATACCTGCATATTGCGATACGGAGGCATCCACAGGTTTCCGGCATTGGTGCCCTCGGCTAAAAAAATTGGTGCCTGACAATGGCCGTGTTCCCTGAAATATGTATGGTCTGATCAGGAGCTTCCAAAGACAAAAAAATCGAATGCCCCGTTCAATAGATCATTCTATAAACTCGCCTTGTTCTGGATCAATCCGCTCGATGGCCGTAAGTGGAGTTCCTCTGCGCAAAGCTTTCCATAAGTTCCGCGGTAGGGTCCACCCATGGACCTTATTAAAAGCCAACACCGCCTGTTGACTTCATCGATCGTGGGAGGTCTTGTCCCTGCTCCATGGCAATGGTCGGGGTTTCAGACTTTGCCTTGGCCTTCATTTTGTTTGCACCCCATCTAAACAAACCAGGGCCAACATGGCAACTATCCAAAACGCTTGGCTTATTTTCGGGTGCCGTTAAAGTTTATCTTTTTCATAAGTTTATGTTTGTCCCATTACCATGTCTTTTTGCCTTAATACCTTAGTCTAACGTTCTCCTTGGACATCTTTCACCAATTCGGGATGTTTGTCCCACCACACCAAAAAAATTTCCTTTTTTTAGCTGTTCGGTCCACTGGCTATCCCTATCTTCTCCCGTAGATATTTTCTTGTTCTGACCATTCTCAAAGCCAAACGATCCTTAAAGGGCCACAAACCGGCAGTGCCCACTACCTGTCGGCCAAAGCGCAGGAATAAAAAGTACGCCTTCCTTTTGGCAAAACAAGATCACCGGGCAATACCATCACCTGGCCTATCCGTATTGGGGTATTGAGTCCCATTATTACCTCTTCTTCTTAAAAAGACGGGTGAAAATCCCGTAAACAAAGCGTGAACCCTTCCATCTGGTAATACTCTCCAGATCCCTTGCACTACCATTAAAGACCACGCCATTTACCGGACCTTTGCTATAAATGGAGGTTGCCAGGGTAGCCCCCATAAGGGTCCCCGCATCGATCTTGCCAAAACCTATCGGCCACGGTATACGTCGCCCTTGGGTAAGTTACCTCTATGGGCCAGGAATTTGTGTTGCCCTTCCTTCCCTGGGAACTTATTCCCTTTCCTTTAATGGTTCGTTCTCCACATGGACGGCTGGGCATGAACCAGGCGGTAAGTGCCCTGCCTCAAACTGGAACATCGTTATGGACCATTTTTCCAATTGCCCTCGAACTGGTTCTTATAACCTTCATTTTCAAGGACGGTCAGCATCATCGATACCAATTTTTTTTGCCCGCTCCAAAAGATCGTCAGGATTTTTGACTACCGTCATCGAACCGTTCCCCTTTCCATTCGGAAGTCAAAAAAATTAAAGTTCTCCTTGGGAAGGGGTTCTGTCCAAAAAACATTTAAAAGTGAGGGTAAATAATGAAAAGAAATAGTACTATTCTAGTGAACTTCATTAGGTTAAAAAGGTTTAAAAAATGTGATCGTTTTTATAAACAACATACATATTACTATCTATTCTTTAGGGATTTAACAAATAAAATATGTGGTTCAGCAGTATCGTTTTGCGCTATTAAGTAACCCATTATTATGTTAAAATAATTAAGTAGATAAACACTTACATATAAGCTTTTTCTAAAATTCCTTTAATCGTTAAATTTGCACAATATCAACCTGTCGGGTTTCCTAATACCACCCAACAGTCACATTCTTCTTTCCGGTCTTTTTCTAACATTTGTAAACAATTACTGGGGGTTCCATTTTTAAGTTCGTTGTAAACATTCACTTGGACTTATTCTTGACTTTCTTGGGTCCCAACTGGACCAAACTATTTACTTGGGAAAGGCATTTGCAGGCCCAGATTAATTTATAGGTTTCTCCTTTTACTCTAGATTATGGTTTCCAACTGCAATTTTATACGTTCTATACGATTTAACCAAATCTTGCCATTCTGCCTCATGGTCTCTTTCCAAGTATGATTTTAAGGCTACATACATACCGAACATTTCCTCTTTATTGACTTTCATTGGCCTACCAATTGGGAGCTTCATGTGGACTATGATTCAATTTGGCTGCCTCGATCAGATCTTTTCTTCAAATAAACAATTCCTTGTGCTTTGTGGTCCCTTCTGATTCATCTTTACCGCCCAGAAAAAGTTAATTGAAATCGAACCCCATCTTTTGAAATTTAAAAGATTCCCTACCGGAGAAACGTCTGCCGCTGCATCAATAAAAGATGGAATTTTATTACGTTTAGCTATTAGGCTTACAAAAACTTCTTCATGTGAAAATTCTGGATTTACGGCTGCATTAAAAGAATAGGGCCATTACGGTATGCTATTAATAGCTGTTGCATTTCTTTGCGGCCATCAACTTCAACAATAACGGCCACCAGTTGTGGTAATCGCTTGGTCAAAATAACCATACCTATTGGGCTTTTCTGCATAATAACCTTTCTGACGGGACCTGGAAGATTTGGCAATAGCTTTCTTCTTGTTCTCATCTGTTCCCGTTTAATTGTTGCAGCGGTTCCTAGAAACATGCGCAGGGCGGCACCGGAAGTAACCATAAGCAGCTTCACATTGGCAACATTTCCGCCAATCTTGTCCCCTATCTTATCCTGCAATTTCGTGGGCATATTCGCAAAATCCATGCGCGCAGTGAATTAATGGCATCCATTGACTCCGGTCTCATTTAAAGAGCCCGACAAAAAAAGTCCATTAGTTAACATTTGGCATTAATGACAGGGTAACTCAAGTTCCGTTAAAAAGAGTCTAGTTCTAGTGGAATTGTTAAGCGGTCTACCCCGGTTCATTTTGCGGACAATTTAATCCAGTTCCCATTTAATCCGCCAAACTACAGCAGCGCCGATAAATTCTTTAATAAATTTTCTTTCTTGAAAATCATATTATTAAATCCAAGGCGGCTATACAGTCCATTTCCACCAATGAATTCCCAGAACACCGCCATAGGTTGCCACAGTAGTCCTTACTGGTGGGTTTTTGGTCCAAAACGCCCCCTAAATACTTCGTTCATCCCTTTGTAGTCCGCCAAATCTCCAAAATACACATTCACTTTAGCACTTTTTCCATTGGAAGAAACCAGTTTTTTAACCTCCTTTATTTCCAGCTCTTTGCAATACAATTTCGGTATGTGCCTGATTCTCATAGGGGTTCCACATGTGCGCCTTTCCCAGCAATATATAAAGGGATTTCCCCGTGTTTTACGCCTCCTGAAAATAAGGGGAAATCCTGGTCCATAACGATGTCTCCAACGGACTTCCTTTTTTGGTTTTTGATCCACCCGTCCATAGCCTTGGGGCAGGCACCTAGGCCAAAAAACATAGCTGCCAAATCCCAATTCCTAGTTTCTTAAAAGATGCTCTTCTTGTGTTTTTGTTTTCCCATGCGCCTATTTCAATTGATCGATTATTTGTTTTAATGTAATTAAATTTTATTAATGATCCTCTAAACCTCCAAAAGCTTGTTATTTTGAATTATTATATTGTCCCACATCATGGGGAATATATGAAAAAATTTTTCACCACCTCAACTTATTTTTGCTCTTATTAATTGGTTTTGTTCCTGTGCAGGAAGTCCAAAAAAATGGCCAAGCGGCCAAAAACTATTACCCCAACCAACATAAAAAACTGGAAAGAACATAACTTACAGTAAGCTTGGTTTTTTAAAATTTAAAAGCTTACTTTTTATCCATTGAAAAATTCGCCTTCCCAGGGTCTTTTTTTCCGTTTCCAAAAAGGCTTTCCAAAAAAAAGTTATAAACACTATGTCTGAAAAGCGCTTGATTAAAATGGCTCCTCTCGCACACTTTTTTATGAATAGTGGTGCCTCCGATGTGTAAACCACGACCAAGAGAAACTAGAGTGCGCGCGGATCTCTGCTAATCTCTCGTGCGCGCAGCGTGAGAGCGTGCGCTCACATTTCTCACACACCACACGCGCGTGGGGG
>Ga0163217_1091313_pt1 | contig 11846 bp, 6 predicted proteins | sample SynspAceP_FD_185933 | JGI IMG/M metagenome (GOLD analysis project Ga0163217, IMG submission 185933) | Saline lake microbial communities from Ace Lake in Antarctica - Synechococcus sp. Ace-P (PacBio error correction) | ecosystem: Environmental > Aquatic > Non-marine Saline and Alkaline > Saline ... | reverse complement strand
ATATTGGTAAGAATTGGTCTAACGAATAACCTTTGTCCGATATAAATAATTGATGGCTACAAAGATATTAATGTATCACAGGGAGACCAAAAGATAGAACGGACCGTAAATCTACTCTATATAAACAACAAGATTTAACTTTACTGAAAAAGCAGAAGTACTTGATTAGCAGATATGGGCTTTCAAACTCAATCAGCATTTTTCGATTTACGACAACGATGGCGATTTAGATTGGCGTTGTTAATGAATGAAAAATGAAATTTATGGTGTAGACCCTTATAAATTTTTACAAATAATAGCAAAACAACAAAGATGGTAAAAATATTTCAACAGCTTCTATATTTACAATAATGATAATGGCAAATTTGTTGACGCAACATTTCTTCAGGAATTTCAAAAATCCAAATACGGACTAGGGATACTTTGTATAAGCGATATTAATAAAGATGCGTTTGGCTAGAATTATATTACGAGTGACTATTATATTCCCAGAGCTTTATACATTATCAGCAAGGACGTACATTTTCCAGGAAAAATTAAAAATTATACCCAACAGATATCTTTTACGGATATGGGTAATAGATATGCTGATATCAATTCAGATTCTAAAGAGGATATTTTTACTTTAGACATGTCTTCAAGTGATCATTAAGGGGCAAAAAACGTTATGGCCTCAATGGATTACCAAGATTTGATTACCTAGTAACACCGCAGGTTTCATTATCAATACATGTTCAACTCTTACAGCTAAATCTAGGGAATAATAATATTAACAACATCGTCAACTTACAGAAACAGCAAATACGGATTGGAGTTGTCTGTTCCTAATGTCAGACTTTTGACAATGATGAGGATAATGATATTGTAACATAAGTTAACGGATATAGGAAAAAATATTGCACTTGACAGATTTGACCTTCAAAAGAAAGTTTTGCAACCCAACAAAAATTTTGGCCGCAATGTACCTTTAGAATTAAAGCAAGGAACTTTCATGAAAACTATGCCATAAAAAACTGCAGAAACGTATTATTTTGAAAATGAAGGTAAACTTGCCTTTAATGAAAAAGCAAAAATTTGGAGGGTTAGGAGATTTTTCCATAATAGTTTAATGGTGTAGGCGCAGCGATTTAGACAATGATGTTGACTTTGGACCTCATTGGTTAATAATTATGGATGAAAACCGCCTTTTCTTTATAAAAATTTAACTTCAGATTAATAGCAAGGAAATTATCTTAAACATCAAAACAATAGGCGCACTCGGAGCCCTTATTGTAATTGTGAAATTAAATATGCCGGAAATCTCAATTGCGAACAAAAAAAGAGTTCGAGGGTATATGTCGTCACAAGAAATGAGCTGCATATTTGGACTTGGCGAAAATTTGAAAGTAAGATACCGTATCAAGTTACTGCGCTAAAATGTAAAACAGAACAAATATTTAATGTTGCAGCGAATACCACGGTAGAGTTTACATTAAAAATGCTATTAGAACAGTAAATAAAAACAAAAACAATAGTTCAGTTTTCGAATCTATTAACATTAAAATCAATAGGTTTAGATTACAACATAGAGAAAAACAATTTTTAATGATTTTTAGGTTCAGAAATTTTTACTCCATACAAAGCAATCTACTTTTGCGCCCCTTTTTTATATTCTTAAGGCGATTTAAATTGGTGATGGGCTTGTTGATTTATTTATTGGAGGAAGTTCCAAATCAACCAGCATATCATATATCTTTCAAACATTAAATGGCTAAAGGAAAGAAAATCAAAAGTTTTGAGATCGAACAAATCTTTAAGATATGAATCAATTATTTTCGATTTTTTGGGACAATGATAATGATCTCGACAATTTATGTTGTGAGTGGCGGCAACGAGTTATTACTGAGAATTCATCATTTTATACCAAGATCGTAATTTATTTTAATATTGGTCAATGGGAAAATACCAAATCAAAAGATATGCTGCCTTAGTTTCATTTGCCATAAAAATGCAAATATTATCAGTAGACGTGATAGATTTTGATAAAGATGGTGACTTAGATATTTGCGTTGGTAATAGGATCTATACCCAACAAATACCCTCAACACAGTTCTTCAATACTTTACGAAAATATGAGATGGAACATTAGTTTGGATATCACCTCCGAAACATGCCACCCGATTTAAATTAATTTTGCTTATAAATAGCATTACTAGCTACGATTATTGATAATGATGGCTGGAAGAATTATTGCCCGTTGGCGGAATGGACTGTAGGGTGTTAAAAAAACAAACAAAGGGTTTAACCTTTTGAATTTGATAAAAGCAGTTTATTAGATGAGAAAGGCTTGGTGGTTTTCTGTTAATGAGACCGGAATTAATAATGATGGCTTAAAGGATATATTTGGTAATGTTTGGTCTTAATATTAAAAATTTGAATTGGTTCCAACGATGCTCGTCATGTGGCCTATTGCAATGCGATACAATCCTCTTAAGATTTTCACTTCAGGACTGGTTGATCTGAGCAATATATGGAACTATCCGTGTGACTATGTGTTATTATGAGGCTGATAAGCACGTTAACCGGACATATATAAACTATCCTGTTTATGATTAGGCAAAATGACTGAATAGATCTACATCTCAACCAGTAATGTTCCGGAATTTTAATTATATAAGAGGGAAGGAATATAGGTGAGAAGTGTACTTCTTCTCTTTGTGCTTAAGATGCAATACTCGATCAAATGTAACGTATCATATAAGGATCGAAAATAGGAGATAAGTATCTTATTTAAAAAAGTATGCAACAAGCATTTAAATCATTCTATTGATAAAATTTATGCTCGAATAGGATAATTTCATACATGTAGAGCAGTTTACCTATAGAGGCTCAACAATCCCTAATCATGGAATACCACCTTCTATGGACATTAACAAAGATGGCTTGAATATGATTTGCAAATATTCATAATATATCGGTAATATATATATGGCAGTGGATAGAAGCTCAATCGCTACAAGAGATTAGATGCCATACTGGGATGGCATATAGTTTTTGTTCAAATACAACACAATTATGCGTACTGGGCTCATTAAGATTATGACAAAGAGTCTGGTTTGCAATCACTCATTCTATCGTCGATGAATGTATTATGATTTGTATAATGTTACGCCGCATTTGTCTCAGAATATAGTTCGAGCTTCTGTTAAGTGTTGGGCAAATAACCAATATTGGCTTCGTTACCGTACGTTATAACTCTTCGTCGAGAGAGATTTACTATTCATTACTTAATTTGGCGTACTCTATTTTATTATGATTTAGTAGTTTATCCCAAATTTTATTTTATGTAAGAAAAGAAGTTAGTTGCATTGCTTCTATATTGTGCAACAGACTACTCATAGGCGTTGGTGCTCATATTATGATGGATCAGCGGTGTGCGAATCTATTATAGTTGCGGCTCTGGCTCGGCGTGTGGCGGGCCAGAATCTATATGATTTAGAGAATGGGCGGCCTATAATTAGCGAATCTGTACTCAAAAATAAGAATGTCTGATTATAGATTATCTAGTGCAGCTCAGGGGTATCTCTCATACTATTTTATGATACCTTGTATTAACCAATCAGAGTGTTTTACAGGAGTTGTATAATACATAATGGAATACATCTTAGCTCTAATAGACGTGTGAGAGATGGCTTAATAATAGAAGGAATATTGAAATAATAGAGACTAATTTCTAGTAGAGGCGCATTAATTACTCTAAAGTTTACTCGAGAGAGTGAAAATTATAATAATAGTTACAACATGGTATATAAAAATGGCTTTTAGATACTTTTTACCACTTCTCTAAATAACCATGACACTGTTTAATGAGCGTATATATGATAATTAGATGTGGTAAGATTGTTATGATCTTATTACAAAAGATTTATGTGTGAAATTATTACTAATTGCACCGGAAAAAGGAGATAATGCTGTCTTCTCGTTAATTCTTTTTGACTTAAGCTACCTTATTTGTGTACCAAGTTAGGTCTCTTTTCACTCAATTTACAGTAATAATATAGCTTTCTCCATAAATGATTGGTATTAATATGATTATTGTTCGAGACATTAAATGTCGATAATGATTGCCGTATTCGCAATGTGTACTATACAATACTTCAATGATGTCAAAAAAAGCTGATAACTCATAAGACAGTTTTTAAAGAGTAATTGACCATAAAATATTAAAATCTCGATGCAAGATCTTAATTGAGGGTTTATCGGTTATCTTGAAATGTATCTAAGTATCTATGGCTTACGCGATGTTTCAATATTAATAGAGAACAGCTAATTCTTAGCGCAATAAAGTGTAGCTGTTATTTAATAACCCTAATCTGCCTCATTCGCAAAAAAAAACACTCAGATTTATGCTATAAAGAGCCCATAATATAGAAGCTTATTTCAAATGAAGAGATAGATAAGGTGTATTTACTACAAAACTGTCTGTAAGAGGGGACCTTATGAAAGAATTGAAGAGGGTTTATTTGCGTAGAAATGGAAATGCACATGAGTGTGTGTACAGTTGATAGAACTATAAACTGCTGTAACATATAAGCTAATTACTCTCCAAGGTGCAGTTGCCAAATACTACTCCTATTGTCGAATTTTCATACTCATTAGAGAAAAATCTTGCTACTGGTAAGGGCGCTATACGAAAAAGAGGGTGTGTGGCCCATAATTGCATATGACTTTAGTTTTTAGAAGACGCAAGTATAACTGATGTCTGCAATTCGTATAGTGTCAAATCAATCAATGCATACTGTCGCAAGAATTGCCAAAGGTGTGGACGTATTATGTACAAAAGAAGTAGACCGCCATGTAAAAATCAGACTTTGTCACTATAATAAACAATAACATAGGCTCGCGTCTCGCTGCCAGTCTAACAGAATTGTCGTATGCAAAAGGTTAGAACGCCAGTCTCCAAACGATGCGCTTATGTCGATACTCCTACATAGAGCTTTCCGTGAATCAACTCAGTTCTCTAGCAGCGAGTGAGAAAATACTTAATGAGTTCACGCTTGTAATGATCGATGATGCCTTCTATAAGATATTCTATTAGCTATTGTAAATGGGTGCTGAAAGAATCGTGGGGCTATGTTTATTTTTTTATTCTTTTCACGCACCTCCCCACGCTCTCTTCTATTATTGCAACAAAAAGCCTCCCATTTTCTGATTATTCGTGCTAAAAAAACTACCTTTACTTGGTTAGATTATGTGAAAATCTAGAATGTTATGTAGTCTCTGAGTAGTCTTGTATAGGCCGACGTATTCTTTTATTATACTCCCGAGTATGCTGGTGCGTCACGTATGTTAAAACATACTTTCTGCATTTATTTTGATTCAGTAGATATTGTAAGATATAATTTACTTAAAACTATCATCTTCGGACACTTCCTCTATAGTGGGTAGTTCTCTGAAATTTCCTTTTTATTCAAAAATGTTTTTTAAGAACAAAATCATCTCTTCTTTAAAATCTTCTTTCTCCCATTTCATATTTTTTAGGTTTTGGAAATGGTCGCCTTTACAAACCACTTGCCAACAATAAACCCAGTTAAGGAAACCAGTAAGTGCCCTTCCCAGAAATTCCTTCCTTAACAGGAAAGATGTACCATAGCAAAGCTACCATAAATAAAGACCACAATTAAAGAAAGTGCAAATAAGTCCTATAGTAAGGAACTAAAAATTTACCTTTGAAAAATATTAAACTTAGCAAGCACATAAATAAGTCCGCTAGCGCCGATATGATAAGGAAGTACGGACCAATTTAACCATTGTTAGAAGACCCGATATTAAAATTCCATAAAGCCACTATTTTCCAAGTGCATCTTTATAAAAATACCATAATGCAGTAAGTTAGAATCCCTAGCGGAATAGTACTTATTATTAAATTGCTCAGTGGGACCCATGTATGAATGGACTAAAATTCACCCTTTAGACCAGATAGCGTTCTTGCTTTCACAACCATTTCATGAAGTTACTTCCGAGAGCCATTCTAAACCAATACACCGCCCCAAATAATTAATCATGGCCAAAGTGAATTGGCAAGACTTTATTTTGAAAATTTAAAATGTTCCCAATTTCTGACATTTGAGCTTTCTTTTGAATTGATTTTACAATTATGTGACCAAATTATTTGAAATTGGTCCAAAATTGTCACACGATTGATTCTGTAAAGTTATTCAATTGACTAAACTACAGAATTCTCTTCTCTTTAAGATTATCATACTTTGAGTATTGAATGAAACTTTAGCCGAACGTGTACGCCCTAAAAACACTAGACGATTATATCAGGGGTTTTTTTTTTTCCAACCCCCCCCCCCACCCCCCTTTTTTTAGTTTAGGGTGAAAAAGGCTCGTTAACCACATTCAATTAAAAAAGGAATAATTCTTCACTCATACTTTTGGGGACCTCCTGGAAACTGGTAAAACTACGTTTAAGCCAATATTATAGCAAGAAAGAGAGCAAACGCCCATTTAACGTACTTTAGTGCCATTAATAGCGGTGTTAAGATTATTCGTTGAAGTAATTTGATTAAAAGCGAAGCAGGCTGGTGCCTATTCAACTTCTAAAAAACCCTATTACGTATTTTATTGATGAGATAAAAGGTTCAGTAAATCTCAACAAGATTCGTTACTTGCCGCTGGTAGAAAAAAGGTTGTGGTAACTTTAATTGGTGCAACCACGAAAACCCAAGTTTTTTGAAGTCATACCTTTTTTTGGGCAATTTGGTTTAAATCTTGTTGCCAGGTTTATGTTTTTAAATGCTTTCGGGAAAGAGATTAGAAAATCTAATTTACCAGGGCCCAATGGAAAAAGGACCGTTTGCTCCAAACCCAAAAACATTGAACTTAAAGAACGAAGCATTACTTCGTTTGTCTGGAGGTGATGGGTAGAAATTACTCAATATTTTTGAACTGGTCGTTTAATTCTGAAGGGGACAGCGATAACTATATTAATCACCAAATGAATTTAGTGCTTTCTACAAGTTTCAAAAAAACACAGTTACTATAGACAAACAGGTGAACAGCATTATGATATTATTATCTGGCATTTATAAAATCTATAAGAGGTTATAAGCGATTCCCAATGTTGCGTTTATTGGTTAGCTAGAATGATTAGAAGGTGGAGAAAGATGTAAAATTTATTGGGCGTAGAATGCTAATATCTGCTTGGAAAGATATAAGGTTAGCAAATCCTACGCATTGGTGATGGCAAATACACTTTTCAAGCTCTGTAACAATTATCGGTTACCCTGAAGCACGTATAGTGCTTAGCCAGCTGTGCTTATTTATTTGGCAACTTTCCTGCTAAGAGTAATTGCAAGTTATATGGCTATAGTTAGCACAAAAACAGGGCTGTTAAAGCAATCAGGTAATTTACCTGTCCATTTACCCCTTTACGAAACGCACAACTAAATTAATGAAAGACTTAGGGTACGGACAAGAATAATAATATGCCCCACGATTTTCAAAACAACTTTTGGTAAAGATTGCAGAATTCTACCCACGAACTTTCGGCACTACTTTTTACAAACCCGGAAGCACGCACGGTGAAAAAGCATTAACGCGATTTCTTAAAAGAATTAGATGGAAAACAGGAAAATATGATTTTTAGAATTTTATATTCAAATGTCTTCTTGAAACCAATTTTAATCGTTTTTCATAGTACTCAAAAATCCGTTTACCCTCTTTCTTATATTTACAATTCCGTTTGGTATCCGTTTTTGCCAATAAAATATATTATCGACTGAGCTCTTTTAGTATATTCATTTTCTTTACTTTAGGTGTACTATCAACCATTGAAAGCCAACCATTGGTTTGCTTGGGCATACCATAATATCTTAACATTCCAGCTTTTTTAATTCACTTTTTAAAAGATGTTGTTTCTTTTTCAACTTTCTTTAATGTTCGATTCTACGGCGAATTATCTTTATAGTTATTGGTGTCGCTGTAGCTTCTCAGAAACAATTTGAATCACCCCATTTTTCTCACTTTTGCAGATTCTACATTACTTATTTCATCAACCTTAACTTTTTCATCAAGCTTTTTACATCATTTCTTAAAAACTAACGGGAATTCTTCGTTATTTCTCCATCTTTCCATTATAGGCATACTCAGAGTCATTAAATGAACGCCATAGGCCTCTCTTATCGACTTTCAGGTATACGCTGCTTAAATTGTTTTGCCTTTATTAGCTGCCTTCCATTGAAGTAAAAACGATATTGCCATTACAATCTTTTAAAACTATGATAGTCTTTTGTAGTGAAACAAGATTACTATCACTTGCAAACTAGTCAATGACCTAAACACCTATTTGTATTTAAATCGTTAGGTAAAGCATCATCATAAACGACATTGAACCCTTTTCCATTAAAAGGGATATTTTATTAACGTACATCGTTTTTGAAACTCGTTCGTTTCTTTAATGAATTGAACTTTTTTGGACGATAATGTTTTTTATATTGTTAATCAATTTAAATTGGTTTGAGCATATGCTGGAATAACCATACAAAACAAAATATAATGCGATAATAGTTTTCAAACTTCTATTAATTTTAAATTCGAGGTAAATATGAAAAAAAGCGTGCCAAAAAAAATAACAAATTGAGCGAAAGAAGCAGACTACCTATTGCGTCCCCCATGATAATAATTTCATTCCTAGCTGAAAATGAAGCATAGTTTGTTGCAGCTATATTCTTTAATAAGAAAGCAAATTATCTGCCATTAGGTAAAGTTTTACAGGCCCTGCTGTAAGTTCATTCCTAAGCCCAACATTTCGTGGTAACTAATTTATCTACCGTTTACGTTCCTTTTAGTGCTACAAAATTACCTACCTTCGGAGTATAAAACCCGTAAGTGCAATTTGCGGGACCTCTAGGTTCTATTATCATATTATAACTGACCACCGATTGAATTTCTATATTTGCACGAAGTTCACCACCATCGGGAAGATCCTTGCGCGGCCACAATCACAATCTAATTGCCCACCTCCATTATCAATAGGCTCTCAAAATCATTTTCGAAATTAGATGCATATAGTTTTGTTGGCCTAAATGTGGACGATAAACTAGCAGTTTCAGTTTCAAAAGGAACCAAAACCTTCAAACCTCATCTACTAAAATCTTTGCCAAAAATCTCTATTTAAAAACTTCCGAAATTTCTAAGAATATCAATCTCTTTCCTTTCAAACGGTTGCTTTTCCGTTTAGCTATAAATTTTTAGGTCATTACTATGATATTATAAAACCTTTAAATCTAGAAACACTACCGTTATTGTCGTTCTTTTCGTTAAATGGTATGTTTAACCCAATATCAACACCCAAAACCTAAATCACCGCCAAAAAAAGCTCTTTTCACAAATTTGGGCGCAGCGTATTTGAATCAACCTGCTTCATTTAAAGCTTGAACTCCAGAAGTACTGCAACATTAATCAGCGTCTAATGTTGTTTTGCAATTCTATTATTTTTGTCCTTCTGTTATTTACCAAATAAACCTTTATTCGAGGGAGTTATAATCTATAATACAGAATTACAAATTTTCCTTCTTAGCGAGCGCCTACGTTACATTTCTATTCTACCTTTTTTTATTTAATTCCAAATGAACACATTTACCAATCGAACCTCTTGACTTTAAAGTCTACCAGGGTCAAATTCTCTATTTAATTGGTCTGCATTACCATCAAAGATTAAATAGGCATAATCTTGGAGGCCAAAAAAGTGATATTGTCTATTCTAAATACCTCCGAACGAAATAAAATACCACTAGGGTTCATTTACTTCTAACCCTCCATAAATTATCCAATTGCACGGGTTGAACTAATTCGTCGCTTGGTTTTAAAAACATCTTAAAAGCCCTCTCCTCTAACTTTTACATTAATCTACACCATCATCAGCAAAAATATCATTTATAAGATATTTCCATTGAACCCACATAGGCCAGAAACACCTGATAAAAGTGGGAAACCGGCGTACCATTTAAAATCTGTTTCCATTCCAGGGTTTATGAAAGGGATTGAGGAATCTCATTAAAAATCATAGAGTATTTGCTTATCTGGCAGAAATACCTATAGTAAGCATTAAACTACCAAGTAGTACGTAATTGCTTAAACCTCATTTTTAATCTTAGTGTTGAATTTAGCACTAGAACGAAGTTTTACTATAGCAGGGTTTTCAAGAGTTGAAGTACTACCCGTCTTCCTTAAATTAGGTTTAGCAACCAATCTTATTTTTGAATATTTTTAATGATACAAGACTTTTACCAGTAGGGCCATTAAGAAAACATCTTCTCATTAGAGTAGGAAGTAGGCGCTGCGGTCCATCTGAATTTTCTTTCGGTTATCTAAAATATTTGTTCATTTCATCAAGAAAAATTCAAGACTTATTTTCTATCGGCTTACTTGTCGTATTTTCAAGCTCTTAAACTTATAACACCTTGAAGCACCCTAATCTTGCAAAAAAAGGGTTCTTCAAAAAGCATCAAAATTAAAATCTTGGAGTAAAAAAAACTAAGTCCCGAAATCTATTTTATAAAGGCTTTTCTTGAGCCTTAAAATAGAAGCGCTTGGTCTCATAAAGTAGGAGTGATTTTAAATCATCTTAACTGTCAAAATCTTGCTTTTCAGGAACAGACAATACCATTGAACGCCAAAAAACCACAGTTACTAAAATTACGAAAGACTTTTCATTTCTAATTTAATAGGATTACATATTACAAGGCCGAACCCAGTAATAGTTTACTAACTCTATAAAAAAGGATTTATTTCTTGTAAATCGTAAAATAATGGAGCTTCATTATGACTTTCTTCTCTATGGGCGTTTTAAAAATTGAATTGTATGAAGACCTTATTTGCTTTTTGCTCCAAGAATAATCTGCTTCTAAACTATCGCCCTATCATTTAAAGAAGTGTTGAAGGGTTTGGCATCAGCCCGGTTCAAGGCAAGGTTGTTTAAATATTATTTAGGGTTAGTTGTTTTAACCCCTGCCATTCAGAATCAATAATGTGATTAAAATTAACTATGGAATACCTGGAATTTCCTCAATTTTTTTATTTGTATTTCTTGAAACCCTTGGAAATTTAATATGCAGTTTGTTAATTTGGCTGCAAATAGGTCTAGAAAACCTTCAATTAGCATTAGGGAAATAGATTATTAAATGTTAGAAAAAGATTGTTGATATATCTTTCAGACCAAAAATATCGATTACTTGGGGTCTGAAACAGGGTAGCCTAAATATCAAAAAAAACTGGACTTTCAAACCTTTGATATCGCAAATCTGATTTGGTGATTTTTTTCCTTCTCGATACATTTTTCCAAAAATTTCAGGATTCGCAGGCATATAAACTTTCTAAAAAAAATTCTTTCAATTCTCTTAAATTTATTTGTTGTTCACTAAATATCTTTTGAAAAAAGTTGAATTGCCGGAATTTTTATCAAAAAATCCCAAGTGGTATGATTCCAAATCGAAAAAAAATATCGTTAAACCTTATTTTTAAACCATTTGTTGTTCTTTTAATATTTCCAAAGCATAACCAATTGGGGACAATCCCCAATTTCTATTCATTCCTTATTCCCTAAAAAAGGTTCATTTGAGAAAACATTACAATTTTGTAGTTCATTGGGAACTTGGCTTAAACCTCGTCAGTTTATTTTTTTTCCAACTTGGCCGTAATTTATTAAACCTCATTCTTTCTTAAATTTTTGACCAGGGGGCATTAATTTTCAATGAAAAATTTAGGGCAAAAAAGGGGTGTTTTATTTTTTTTTTTTTAAAATTTTTTGGTTTTTGCTTTTAAACCCCCTTTTTAAAAAAATCTCTTTTTCCTTTTTTTTT
>Ga0163217_1118118_pt1 | contig 11847 bp, 14 predicted proteins | sample SynspAceP_FD_185933 | JGI IMG/M metagenome (GOLD analysis project Ga0163217, IMG submission 185933) | Saline lake microbial communities from Ace Lake in Antarctica - Synechococcus sp. Ace-P (PacBio error correction) | ecosystem: Environmental > Aquatic > Non-marine Saline and Alkaline > Saline ... | reverse complement strand
CCTCACCAGAATTGAATTTTGTGAATATTGGCTGAGGAACCAATATCACAGGTTCGAAGAAATTTGCCAGGCTGATTTTGAATGGGTAATTACGACCGAAGCGCTCGAAGTTGCCTTAGATCAAGTGACGTGGTGGGAGCGCAAAGTTCTGGATGTTTTGATGGACGAGGGAATGCTTAGATGGAGAATTTGCATATGTTCAAATTTTTTGGAATCTCATTGTTCCGAACAGAAATCAGGCCGGTATTCCAATCATGATTGATAGCTCAAAATGGAAGCATTATTTGTCGCAGGTTTGAAAATGTGTTGCAGGGATAAAGGGGATTTTGTGAACTCTATTCTTTAAAACAAATGGAAGCTGAGGAGTTTATCCTTCAAGCAAAGACTATTAAAGAAGTTTTGGGAGCGGCAGTAGTAAGTTGATTGGCTTTTGATAAAAAGGACAAGCAGGACACCTACCGAGCGCAGAATTGAAAATCTGTGAAAGATGCTATCGAACCCTGCTAGTGGACGTAGTGGAAAATTCAATCCGCAGGGATACATTTTTCGGATCAAATATTTTTTACCGGTTGCTACTGGGATGGATGAGCATAAGAATAAATGCACTACGATTTCTTCGCGCCACCAAATGGATTAAGGAAAATCCCCCGGTGCTAAAAGTTCTGGTGGAGTCAGTAGTTAATGTGAGTTTTTCTTTTCGGTGGCATAATCCGGTTCGCAGAGGCGATTGCATTTGCAGATTTCTTTATTATGCGATTTCGTCACGGAAGGACATGGGAATAGTTAAATCCTTACTATGCTGGGAAATTCTATGATTTGATATTTCCAAAGGATCTGTTGGATCGAGTACGAGGATGTGCTTTTTTCGATCGAAAAGAGGATGCCAACCGAGCGACTTTTTGGATTTGCCGAACGTAAATCATCAGGCAAGAAAGAAGTTGCGAATGAAGCTGGCGAATCAGATTCCAGGTGGCAAAAGCGGATGAGGGCATGCTTTGGTAAAAGGGGATTTTAGATTTCATCATCGAAAAGATACTGAAGAGCTAGACTTATAATTTGAAAAATCCCTTGCATGTCATGAAGGACCTTTGATGGATGGGATGAATGTGGTGGAGATCTTTTTGGAGAAGGGGAAAATGTTTTGCCACAAGTTAGAAATCTGCCCGTGTGATGAAAAGGCTGTGGCTTATTTGGAGCCTTTCCATGCCTTTGCCAGGGGAGAAGAGAGGACTGCCCTTCACTCAAAAGATCTTCTGGCTTTACTGTCAAGGCGGATGTCCATGAATATTGGAAAGAATATAGTTGGTGTTAGTGCTTTCGCATTGCAAAGCTATAGATTATTGACCTTTGGCGTAATGGTAGATGGCACAGCGGATCATTTGATTGAAGCCATCAAAAATAAGGCTGATATCATCGTTTAAGCGGGGATTAATTACACCCCACTAGACGAGATGGTCAACGTAGCATCTGAGATGGAAAGACAGGGAATGACGATCCCGCTATTGATAGGCGGAGCTAAACCACCTCACGTATTCATTACTGCGGTCAAATTGACCCGGATGTATTCTGGGATTGTCATCCATGTGACCGATGGCAAGTTAAATCTGGTTCCCATAGCAGGAGAAACGATTCTCCGAGGACTTAAAGAAGCATATAAAATAAAGCTCAAAGAAAAACCTACAGTCAACTCAGAGTTAGAACATGAAGGCGAAGCAAGCGGTTCAAAGCAATTGAGTTCCTACGAGGCGGCGCAATTAAATCTGTGCCATCGATTTGGTCAATATCGAATCCTGCTAAAGCCGAAACAACTCGAATTACCAGTTTTAAGATGAGTGGGATTTGTCGGTTTTGAGGAAATTATTGATTGGGACGCCTTTTCTTTAGCACTTGGATGCTGAGTGGGAAATATTCCTTAAAATACTAGAAGATCGATTGTTAGTGAGTAGAGGCCAAAAAGGCTGTTCACAGATGCAAAAATCAGATGCTCGATCAATTGATCGCTGAAAAATGGATTACGGCTAAAGCAATTTTCGGATTATTCCCGATTCAAACGAGTAGGAGACGACGCACTAGTTTTGATTCGAATGAAACAGTCAACAGATTTCGAAGTTTCACTTTCTCCGTTCAGCTAGGCAAAAAGGGGAAGGGAGTTCCAAATCGTTCTTTAAGCAGATTATTTTACATCCCGTCAGGAAGATTACTTGGGTTGGCTTTGCGGTCACTTCAGGACTAGGTAGAAAAGAAATTAGCTGAATTTCAAAGCCGATGGAAGATGATTACAATGATATTTTATTTTAAAGGCCTTAGCATATCGCTTGGCAGAGGCGACCTGCGGAACCACCTTCTATGAATTTTAGTGCGCAAGGAATACTGGGGCTATGCAGCAATGAAGTGTTGGATAATGATAGTTTGGTCCGTGAAGACATATTAGGAATACGACCTGCGCCAGGTTACCCGGCTTGTCAGAGCATTCGAAAAGGAAAACCATCTTCAGTTTGTTGGATATTGAGAAGAGGATTGGAATTAGTTTGACTTCAAGTTATTGCGATGTATTTCCTACTCATTCCGTGTCGGGTTTTTACTTTGGGAAATTCAAGACAGTAAACTTTGACTTGGTAAAATCGGAAGCAGATCAAGTTAGAGAGTTACGCGATCGCAAAAGGAATCACCACTTTAGAGAGCAGAGCGATACTTTCACCTAATTTGGCTTATTACCCCTCAACTTATTTGGCAGAAACTAACCTATGAAAATACTGAACACCTTAATCAAAGCAACTAAACGCTTTTCTCTTTTGAGATTCTTTCCGCCTTTGAAAGGCCAAAGTTCTAAAAGAGCTGATTGGAAGGATCTCCGCCTTTGATGGATTTTAAGCCACCATTTGTGGATGTGACTTACCATCGGGAAGAATTTATTTACAAAAAGGCATCCAACGGGCTTTAGAAAGTAGTACAGAAGCGACCTGGAACAGTTGGGGGATCGTGCGGCGATCATGGAATCGCTTCCATATTGATGGCGTTTGCCACATTTGCTTTTGCGGTGATTTTCCAAAGAGGAACCGAAAAATGCTCTGGATTGAATCTAAGTTTTATCGGGGTAGGAAAAGGTTACTTGCACTCAGAGGCGATTGCACAATAGTCCGGAGTGAAGAGTTTATTCCTGAGGAGAAAAGGGCACCTCTATTTGCCAGTGAGCTAGTGGAGCAAAATCAAGCAAATGAATGAAGGTAAATACCTGGCACGAAGAGGACAAGAGAATGCTTTCCATACGGATTTTTTTTTGGGGTTTATAGGCAGTATCTGGCTTATCCTGAGGAAGCATTTTGAACTTTCCCTCGAATGCTTTTTGATTTGAAATACTTGGAGGGAGAAGGTAGACAAAGAGCAGAATATATCGTGACTTCAGAGATTGTTTTTTGACAATGCCCAAGTTTTTCAATTTGTAGAAGATGTTCGAGCTGCGGAATTACAGTCCCGATTATTCCGGGGATTAAACGATTACAAACTATAGGACAAATCACTATGTTACCTCGAACTTCTTCCTTGGATCTCCCGCGATGATTTGATGGATGAGTTTGGAAAGTTGTTAAAACAAATGCTTGAAGTAAAAGAAAGGTAGGATCGAATGGTCAATCAGCAATGCAAGGAATTGATTAAAAATGATGTTCCATCGCTACATTTCTATACAAATGAGCAAGGGCGGATACAACTTATAAGATAGCGAAGGAGGTTTAAAGTTTAGGTCGTCTCTATCGCCTCGGTTTGTGTCTCCACAAACCGGATACGATGTGCAGTAAAATTAACGCTAATAGATTTGAGGGCCTATTCTGAATTTTCATGATGCTAATTGTATTTCATCCTTTGACCACTTTACCGCTGTTCGACATTTGCTAATGTCGAACCCCTTGGTTGTAGGATTTAAAATCCGAATCACAGGTACGTTTCAATTCACAACCACGATCTAAAATTTTAGACTTTAAAAAAATTCGCCGAACCTCCAAGTTCTCTGTCTTTCAAAGGTACTATTAGAAGATGCATCAAAGCATTTCTTCTGAATAAATGAAGAGCCTGATTCCTTGAATTTTCCTAAATTGCCACATTTCCTTGAGTCTTTTTATTTTAATGACCCATCAGGCACTTCACTCCCATCTAGATACTAGTTCACTGACAGAAATTCTACCTCTCAAATAATTCCCATTTTCTAGCCCTAGCTTTTTATCCGTTAATTTTGGACTGAATCAAATTAAATCGAATGCCACGTGATGCAATGCAGGAATTCACGAGTTTATAGATACCGCGATAAGGCTGCCTTACCATTAAATCAAATTGCTGAAGTTGGCTTCGACACGATTGATTTTGGGAGTTTTGTGAGTCAAAGGCGATTTCCACAGATGCGGGATACAGCTGGAGGTTCTTTTCTCTCTTTGAATCTTCACCATTCGAAAAGCCAAATTACTCTCGATTGTTCGCTAATGTTCGTGGGGCAGAAGATGCATTCTATTTTATTTTCCGGAAATAGATTATTTTAGGTTTTCCCCTTTCACTTTCTGGACTTTTCAACAGCGAAATACCAGTGCAAGCATCTCAGAGGCGCTTATACAATCGAGGCAGATACAGAACGTTTGTGAAATTGTGGCAAAGACGTGTGCACTTACTTAAGTAGGTGGGTTTGGGAATCCTTAGAAGGACCCCCTATTCCCCTGAGTTGGTTGCTGAATTCGTAGAAAATTTGATTCAGCTTTGGGATAAAAAATTATTTCTCTTCTGATACCATTGGTGTGGCATACTTCTCCCGAATTGATTTCACCTCACTTTTTTGAGATTAAATATTCAAAGCCTTTCGAAAATCGAGTTTGGAGCACACCTTCATAGTACTAAAAGAGGCTATTGCAGAAAAAGTTTTTAGCAGGTTTTAAAGAGGTTGGTACCCGTTTGATTGGAGCTTTGAAAGGGTATGTGTTGCCCCGATGGCCGGGAAAGATGAAACTGGTGGAAATATGGCTACAGAGTTGATGAATGAAACTTTGGAAACAGTCCGGGGGGAAAAAATTTGGACCTCAATAAGTCAGAACTGGCTGAGGCTATGAAGCTTGCCAATATGTGTTTAATCCACGGCTCTTAATGTCAAAAAAAAGAAGTTCAACAAAAAGTCAAATCACTTTCGTTGACGTACGGACTTTCCATCGTCGGTTTGGGATTCCTCTAGTCCATTTTTTTCTTTGCTAATTGGTTACTTTCCCTTTCTATTGGCTTGGAAAAAAGAAAGCTGAAATTGCTTCCTGGCACACCAAAAAACTAAGGTGAGTCGTCGAGGAAACTGGATCTACTTCCAGACGAAATGATTGGATTAGCAATGGTAAAATGGAATTCGAATGGGACAATCAAATTTGGTAGATCGAATCCGATATCCGCCTGATAAGGGTGTGGCTAAAGTGACTTTTCAAACTCATTTTACCGAAGTGTCTCAGCTTGACGGCTAATTCTTGGTGAGGTGCTCTCGATAGCAACTCGGCATTCGGACTGCGATCGAAAAAAGTGCACGATGGAGTATTGTAGATTATTAACTTTGGACAAACAGAAACTTCCAAATTGAATTTTTATTCCACAAGTACAGCACTCAAGGATTGATTTTGATGAGTTTTAGTGGCTTTTACTTATTGTATTTTCCCTAAGGTGATTCGGAGGATGAAGATTAAGATGAGAGAATAGGAGTGAAAATAATTGAAGATTAGCGAGCGAGCGGAATAAGAAGATTGGAGATTGGCAGAATAAGAGAATTTTGGAGAATACGAGATTTGGAGAATTGAAATAAGGGAGGGATTGGTAGGATGCGCTATGTCCCGATAGTCATCTGGAAAGATTTGTCACCAGAGAAATCTGAACTTAAAATCAATGATTCAAATTTTTGTATAGCTTTCAAAATAAGGTTACAACTATTCAATGCCTCCAAAAACTCGCTTCAGGAGTCAAAAGGTAAATGCCATCAAATTCTTTCCAGTCCAAAGCCAAAAAGCTATTTGCGATAGCACAGGCGACCATTGGAGTTGCTGTTTCTCCGACTCCCTCAGGATTTAACATTTTGAAGCAATCAATTCCGGTTTCAATTTGGTCAGGAATATCTTCCATCCGTAGTATTTTGATTAGTCATGGAAATTGGATGGCTCACTTTTCCATCTACAATAGTTGATTTGTTCTTTAAGTACACTGCTGATTCCCATGCATAATTGCCACCTTCCATTTGAGCCTTGACATGTTGGATGGAACAATTACTCCAGCATCCAATGCTACCCAAAAAATTATGGGAAACACTGAGTGCCAGATTCTTGATTGAGTGAAATCTCACATACGCCCGAACCGAGGTGAACCATTGCTCCACAAAGGCCAACTCCTTTTTGCTTGCAAGATTTCTGATGGGAGTACCCCAATTGCGGAAAGTTCTCGCTTTTTCTAACGTAGCCAAAGCCCGGGGTGAATTTATCATAAGAGTTTTTCCCGAAATTGATAGGGTCTTTCCCTGATCTCGGGCAATTTCGCTCCAGCATTGCATTCAATGGCAAACTTATTTGGTCCGTGACCAACCGATCTTCAATGCTTCCAATCGGATTCCGTTTGCGCTTCTCTCCATTCTACAATTGATTGGAATGTCATAATGTGAATTTGTTTTTGTTACCACGTGCTACCAAGTTTTCCACCATTCTCCAATCACCAGATGAGAAAAAACTGCTGAGATTTCCATTTTCATCAGTGCTGGCTCGATTCGTTGAAACGACAATGGTCGATAAAGCGTCCATAAAAGTTAAGGCATCTCCCGAGTCCAAATAAGCTTCACTGGTGGCAGGAGCCATCTCTTTTTGCAAGTATGGCGCACTCTTCACGAAGTCATTCATACTTCTTCTTGCCAAAAAACCGCAACCTAAATACTGTAAAGTGAATAGTCACTTTATCCGGATCAATGCCTAAAATGGTTGGGACGCCAAGCTTCGTGTTCAAACCCTTGTTGACTGGCCAACCAAAAACTTCCGCTTCAGTTAAGTCTTTTGATACTTTTACCACCGCATTACGACGGTTCCATTTGCGCATTGATAGATGTAATCGTTTAAAATCAGCTCGATAGGTTTTTTTGAGCTAGATTATTGGCTTGTTTTACATTCCCTTTCTTCCGAGCAACTTTTACCGGGCTGACTGCTGCGATGCTATTTTTCGTAGTTAGATAAGTTTCCTGAGAATTGATGGCCAGAAGCTAAAGAATCACTCCACTTCAATGAAAGTATTCTTTCTTGTCAAACGAGTGGCACCTCAAGTTGTACTCGCCACAATCCCAATTTCCATATTCAAGGGTGGAATTATTTTAAAACTCCTGGCGAAAGCCAGAACCTCAGACTCATTAAGCAAGCTTGCGTTTGGAACCGTGGAGATTTCCTCTTTCTATGGGGACCTCCATAGACCCATTTCGGGGTAAGCGGATTATCGATTAGAGAATTTTAAGCTGTTCCATTGACTTTTCTCCGGGAATATCTTTTGCGTACTATCTTTTTCCCCACTATATGAAAAATCTTGGATCTTTTAGCTGTCCGCTGAAAAGTCAGGAATGCTTTCGGGCATTTCTAGGGAAAGAAACTATTTTCGCCATATTCGATTAGCTTTCCGCTTCTCATGAATAACGGTACTTTTTCGAAAGTAGAAAGCTCTGAAATCGGGGACATTCCATTTTTTAGCAACGCTGGGTAATAGAACATACCTTCGCCTGAGCTCCTGCCTGACGCATAGTCATGTAATAACTTATTGTGGTTCGACTACCCACCGTAAACATTCAATTTGGTATTCCGGAGGGACCAGCCGGGTGAAAACCGTATTATTTCGCGTTTCTTGCGGTGGAGAATTCAGTGTTGTCACTTTTTTCCCAATCGGCATCCATTTCTTCTGCAAATAGCTAACGGCAAAGAAGTCATTGATCCTTGCCCCATTCGGAAGCTGGATTGGAAAAAAAAGTGATGGCCTCCGCTTTCATCTAGTTTACCCAAAGCCGTAAACGGAATGCTTTTCTTAGAATTGCCTTAATTTTTTCAGACTAGAGCAAGAGACGAGTTGAGGTAAAATCCCTGGAAACCCGACAAAAAGGGCTAACACCTCCAAGAAAGGTACTTCAAAAAAATCTCATTCGACTAAAATTTTTGGATTTTTGATTCTCTCATGATCTTAGTCTTTAGTATTTGATTGAGTTGAAAGCAAGCAATTTCAATCGCTTTATTACCCTGAGATAGGTGCCACAGGCGCAATTTATTCCATTTCCATTTTGGATAATCCTGTTCGACTTGGATTGGGATTTTCTTTCAATACATGCTTGCTGGCCTGCATAATTTGTCCAGATGGCAATAGCCACATGAGGTGCTGAGCTTCAATCCAAGCCTTTTGTAAAGGGATGGTTGCCATTTTCAGAAAGCCCCTTCCCGATGGTTTTTATCTTTTGACCATTTTGGAAAAAGTCCTCCACCTGTAAGACACAAGCTTCCGCAATGGCGCATTGTCCACATGGATTGTACAGGGCTCCACACTGCGCGATCCCGCCAAGCCATATTTGGTGCCCGTAAAGTCCAAATGCTCGCGAATCACCCACCAAGAGATGAGTTCCTTTTTCGACGCTTTACTTCGTAAGTAAGTTCATTTATTTGAAGCGTATAGTTTTGCCATTCTAAGCAATATTTTTTTTATAATTTACCTGAATAATAGTAGTATGAAAAACCTGTGAAGGATTTTACCAAAATCTCTCGTTTAAGAAGAATTTATCATATTGTATGCACTAGGTGGAAAACTATCGGACCCCGATTTTATCCTAAAAGCTCTATAACTTTTTGCCAGGAAGTGCATTTGAGGATGCCTTCCAAATTTTCTAAGGCTAATAGGCTTGGCGGAAAGAAGCCAAGCGGGGGAAATCTCCAGTTGAGTATGAAATTCAAGTCGATTCGTGATTCTCCCTTTTCCGTCAAAAGTTTCAATATTATTGCTTCCTCACCCTTCGTAACTTGCTTAAAATCTAACTTTGGGACTTTTAATAGCCTGTTCACCTGGCTTAACCCAGTAAAGCGCCTCAGCAATATCTCAGGGCCAGTGCTAGATTATTGGCTTTTCATCTTTTGATCAACTGCAATTTACAGCCTTCGCCTAAAAGGAGACTGGAGGTATCCCGGAACTGCCCAAAGACGTCCTTGTCATAAACTATAGGCAATTTCAGGCAGTATCAATGCACCACCTTTTCAGCTTGGCCTCGACTCACCAAGCAATTTGCATCGGAAAGGCTCGCAAATAATTTCGATTTCTGGCTGGGAAAATTACCGGGGACTCATTTTGGAAAACCTGGCGATACTCACTCATGACTAAGCTGATTTCTAAGATGGATTCAGCGAGTCTTGCGGGTGCACAGCAGGATAAAATTTGATTGATGGAGAACCCATCACAGGCGATTGTTGTATCCCAGTTGCCAATTGCTGCGGCGATGTGCTTCCGATGTCAATTAAAACATTTAGGCCAATCCAGAAAACCAATGAGTTGGTTTGAATAAATGCTAAATCTCGATGTATTGTTCCGAGTGGCAAGTTTTACCGTAGGATGTGGCACTTCTTGTCCCAACCTATTCCCACCGATCGCTCAAAATTCAGACTTTGCCTGAACCTTTGGCGGAAAAAAACAGAACTGGACTATCTGTTCTTGAACCTTCAATCCTACTTGCGGAAATCTTTGAGTCCAAAGGAGTGAAAATTCGATAACTGACTTCTCACAGGTTTTGAAGCAGTTCATTCAGCCTTTCGAAGTAAGCTCTTGTTCTTGATTTCTCAAGCTTCAAAGTAGTTTAGAACTACTTTTTTGGTGTTTTTAGGACTTTTTCCTTTTGGGAGGTGAAAAAATTTTTGTGCAGACCCAGAATAAGCAATGATAGCTTTGAATTACTAGGGCCAATTTTATGGGGCTAATGAAAGCGGCAATAAAAAAATAGCGTATCTCCTCAAAAGACTCATCTTTTGAGTTGTATGAGTCACGGCATTCGATATTAAAAAGTCTTGATTCCTGTAAATTCTTGTACTGCCTCTACTTTATCAGAATTCCAGCTTCTTTTCCAGACTTTGATTCACAATCCTGAGCACCTTGAAGGGTATAGCCCTTTTTCTTTGACCAGGGGTAGATATATTTAAATCTTTTGAATGTCAGGTTTGGTGTATCTCCGGTTTTCCTTTTCGGTCTTTTTTAGGATTGGATAATGTTCAAATTCACTTCCCAATAACGAATTAGAGATGGGGCAACTTTAAACATCTGAGCTTACTTCCCCGATGGAATAATACTTTTTTCTATTCTCGTTCTTTGTATGGCACGGCTAAAAAATTGACTTAAGCTCTAAATTAATGAAAAATGCATACTTGTTAAGCTTCAGCAGGACTATTAAACTGGAAAAACTTTTAGCGATTTATTACTTGGAGATAGATCTCAAGCGACAAAGACCTGCATGTTTTCTGTTCGAGCGATCCTTCCAGTGAGACAGCGGATAAAATTCTCTTTGATTGCAAATTTGAATTTCCTCAGGAGAGAAATCGCCTTCAGGGCCTATCAAACGACGGTATTTCCCCCTTGGTTTTGCGACGATCAAGTAAATGATTGGTGTGATTTTTATCGACATAGGCTATAAAATCGAAAAGTTAGCCTCTGACGAAGAACCTTGAGTTTATTGAAATCGGATTAGGGGACAGATAGGATTCAGTTTTGGGATTCCATATTCAAGCGCTCGCTTGCAAAGCTGAAACGATTTTTTTCGCCAGTTCTGTTCTGGTTTTTTAAAATGAATCGCTCTGGGGAATTTCGTAGTTTTTCAATTAGTGATAATTCATTTGAAAAAAACCGATTTCAGTTATTTTTTTCGATCATCCATTCCATTCGATCAGGACTTGTTGTGCGGGGCTATCGCCAAATGAGATATTAGAAATCATCTTCTGGGATGTTTCGGCGTTTTTTGTACGGAAAGTTAGCTCTTTTGGATTGGAATCAGTACAGTAATTACGCAGTTCAAATAATTCACCTTGTCCATTAAGTAACAGAAACTTGGTCGCCACTCTTTTTTCCGAAGGACCTTCTAGGTCAAGTGTTTTTTGACTCCTCCGTTGATCAAAACCAAATTTCAGGGGCGGTACCATTCTTTGGAAAAAATAGCTGCATTGGGAATTTCCCGGTTGCTTTGAAACAAAAAAAGCACATTTCATTGAAGAAATGTGCTTTTATAACTAATTAAAGCTTAGGAAAATTATCCTTGGAATTTCCCCATGGCTTACAAACTTTTACCCTGATGCGTATTTGTTTTCATTCGTTGATCACTTGTTCGCCATTCTCTTGTCAGGTTACATCCCACAAAAGAGAAGTTGTCATAAGAATTCAATTCCACCCTATATTTTTTCCTGAGATTACCAGTTTCCCGCAATGGCTCCAAACGATATCCAATTTGGACGAATTCTGTCCTCTGCTTACCAAGATTAGGAAAAGGACGATTCATGTTTGCTCGCGGCTCACGCCTTCAGGTTTCTTGCTGCTTCCTGAGTCTCTGCCTCCGCCATCTCTGCTTAGGCAAATTCTCTTCCTTGGAGCTCTTTCACCACGATCGCCACGTACACCTCGAGGAGAGAAGGAATCGCTCATTGCGATCAAATCTTCCACCACGCTTTCCACGCTCTCTACCGCCATCCTGCTATCCACGTTCCAACCTTCTCTTCTGCGGATCTCCGCCTGTTTGAATCAATGCTGAAGGTTTTGTTCGCTAAGCTCTTTTAACAAACGTCACCCCATCCTACTTAAATTTTTGATAGGTCCGATGTGATA
>Ga0163217_1107431_pt1 | contig 11847 bp, 12 predicted proteins | sample SynspAceP_FD_185933 | JGI IMG/M metagenome (GOLD analysis project Ga0163217, IMG submission 185933) | Saline lake microbial communities from Ace Lake in Antarctica - Synechococcus sp. Ace-P (PacBio error correction) | ecosystem: Environmental > Aquatic > Non-marine Saline and Alkaline > Saline ... | reverse complement strand
TCGTGGTCCGCAAACGCTCGCTCCTCTCGTCAGTCGCAAACAGCAGATCGGCCAGGGCTGACTTCCTGCTCCGGCGAGACCTTCCAGGTCCGCCCGCCCGGTGGTCAAGGCCTGTATTGTGGCCTGGCTGAGGGGTTGCGGTACTACCAGAGACACCGCGCCGGGCGCGCTTTGCCGAACGCTCGCGACTCTTTCTCAAAAGTGCTCACAGACCGTGCCGCCGTCGATTCCCATCCTCGAAAATCACCGGTGGGCTTAGGCCCTTTGTCGGCATTTGCGCGCTCACCGCCTGGCGTATCGGCGCAGGGGCGACACGTTCGCTCCGGAAACTTTCGTCCTGCATCGTCGGCGCCATTGCCGTCGCCGCGCCGGAACTGAGGGCCGCTGGGCACGCTGAACACAATCGGTAGCGCAGGAAGGGCGGCGCCGCCGCGGACCGCGTCTTCGAAATCACCGATTTTGCCGCGCCCGAGATCGCCGACGCTTCCCGCGCGCCCAGCCAATTCCCTGGTCACGGCACGCAGGTCGCTTTCGATGATGATGGTTTCCCGCTTTGCCTAGAGGCGGATGGCACCGAGGCCCTGAAAGGCCTCTCCTTCACGGCCAATCCCGGCGAGACGATCGCTCCTTGTCGGTCCGTCCGGCGGCCGGCGTCTACCGTCTTCAACCGCGTCCTGCGGCCTCTACGATTTCCCACAGGCGGCACAGTCTCCGTCGACGGAACGAATGTGTCGCGATGTCAGCGGCGCCGGTCGCGCGCCCCATATGGGCCTTGTCGCCCAGGACGCGGTCCTGTTCCCGACGGACACGATTTCCCCGCGCCAATTATCGCGCTCGCCGCCTCGGCGGCTAGCGAGGCGAGATCGAAGCCGGCCGCCCATTGCGGGCCAACGGCCCACGAGTTCCATCCGGACTTCGCCGGGCGGGCTAGGGACCGCCCCCGCCGGTTTGGAAATGGGCCGCAAACCTTTCCGGCGGCGCCAGCGCCAGCGCGTTCGCTCTCGCCCGCGCCATCCTCGCGCCGCGCCGATCCTCGCTGCTCGATTGAGCCACCTCCGCCCTCGGATGCCGAAGCGAACGCGAAGTACAAGGACGCCTCTGCCAATTCTCCGCCCGACGTACCACGCTGATTCATTGCCCACCGCCTCTCGGACCGTTCGCGCCGCCGACCGCATCATTCGGTCATGGAAGTAGGCCCGCGCTTACGTCGAGGATGGCACCCACGCGGCGCTGATGACAGCAAGAACCGGCGCCTATCGCCGCCTCGTTGACCTCCAGGCCTCAGCTAGGACCTCACAGCCAGCGGCGTACGCGCGTATTCGTATGCAGCGTGCGGTATGCTGGCATAGTCGGCACCAACAATGCTCTGCGCATTGCGTTCCTCCACCGGGATTGTACCCAGCCATTGGCCACGAGAAAGAACACGGACCGGTCCGCGTCCAGGGGCTGGCGGTGCCGAGGGAAGACCGCGAGCGCCCGGCCAGGATATCGTCATTCCGAGATTAGATCGGGGTTACGCGACAGCCCGAACAGGGCCGTCCGTGACCAGCTTGCCGGTAGGTGTCTTGAAAACGTGTTGATCTCTGTGTCCACCTTTTGCGGAAGCGCGCTCGCGCGATGCGCCATCGCTCATCCAGACCCCGCCGCCATCAGCAGGATTGGCGATCAGGTTCCCAGTGCCGGTGGCACCACTGTCGCCACGGCGCCAGCCAAATTGCACGGAGGTAATCATCAGCAGCGACAGGGCGAGCAAAAGGCGCTGGTGGGATCAGCCAGGTCATGCGCTCAGTCTCCGTGTGAAGTCGGGCTTTCGCCTTTTTGAGGAAGGCGCTGGCGCCCTCCCTTGAAATCATTCCGACTGCGCAGCAGGGCCAAACGCCTCCAGGTCGCGGTGGCCGGTCGCCCGGGCCAGCGCCATTGCCGACATTCACGTCCTGCTTTCCACGCTTTCAGGCGCCGTCGGGCGGCAGGGCAGGCGGGCCCGCTCGGGCAATCTCGCCGCGCGCCTTGGCCCAGCTGGCCGCTCCCGCCGGCATCGAAACATTGGCGCCACAGGCCCCAAGGCCAGCGCCGTCGCGAATCAATCTTCTCGCACAGCGCCGCGATGGCGCTTCGTCCGCGCCGGGGCCGACCAGAGCGCGACGAAAGCGCGGATCGAGCCCAGCTCATGTCATTTGCCGCGCTCGAACTTCGCCGGCAGCGTAGAAGAGTGGGCATTGTCCGCTCGCCAACCCGCAGGTCGCAGGCCGTTCGCCAGCCGCCATTGCCGCCGCCGTCCGCACCAGCCTCGACAGCGCAAATGTCTGTCAGCGCATCGATATTCCTCCCACGCCTGGCACAGGCGTGGGCCCCGGCGCAGCTGCACGCTCCCGCTGGCCAGCGCACCTGGGCTGCCGTTATGCCTTCCGTCCTTCAGGGTCGGCCGCCCCCATGCAGAAACTTGGTTCGTCGCGACCTGTAGCGATGACGGCGGGAAATATCCGGGCAGTCATGGAAAGCCTGTCCCGTCTCGGTCAGCGCCCGCATCAGTTTCGGTCTGAGCGGCATTGGAGCGGGCTCCCCGTTATCGAAGCGCACGGTGGGTGCGAATTTCGTTCCTTCCGCCGCGTTCACGCTGACGAAGTGGTCGACTTCATTCATGGCGCCGCCTGCCTGGGCGCTTCCTGCGGCAGTTTGCGCCGAGGCATTGTGCAGGAACTTGGCCGCTTCTCGGCCGCTCTCGGCCGCCCTGCACGGCCCAACCGCTCGCGATTGGCGATATAGGGTCGGCACGCCGCTCACGCCCATTCTGGCGGGAAGGTCTCGGCCTCTTCTCGCACAAGCCTGCACATCGGACATTCGCTCTTGAGCAGGTCGGCCTCACGATCACCGGGGCGACAAGGTCGATCTCCGCGCCCACATCGATTCAGGACCTCATGGTCGCCAATATCGCGCCCGGCCTCGAGAAGGCTTTGAACAGCGCTTCCTTGGCTTCGCGGCCCTTGTCCTGTCCCTGTGGCCAGCGCACCAGCCGCGTGCGCATCGAAAACTGTTGCGGCCCGGCGCGTGATTTTGTCGAAATGGTAGGGAATGCCCTCGGCCTCGCCTATAGTCGACCAGTTGCCTGGCGCGCATGGTGCCGGAGCCGTTCGCGGCTCTCGTCCGATAAAACGCCGAAACTTCTCCTTATATGTAGGGCCTTGTAGGTCGACGGCCTGCCGCCGGGCATTTCGTTCCGGCGTCCATGCTGCGAAGGGCCGGAACACGAGTTGCACATCTACCTCGGGGGCGAGCTTGCGCGCCGCCTCGATCCTGCGAAGTCCCAGCCAGCAACCACCGGGCAAAACCAGGTCCGATACCATTTCCACTACAAACTTCATGCCTCCAGCCTATTCTGCAACTTATCCGCGCACGCCAACCGGCACGAACGAAGATTTGTGATGGATTGCGGGCAGGGCCGTCTGGGCTTGACCAGTGCTCAAAAAACAATACAACTAAACTGTACAAGTTAGTGTATAAGATAGGCGCGGCAAATCATTGCGCGCACGAAAATTTCATCCGATACACACAGGTTGGGGGTAGCGCATTTCATCGTCCTACCAGCTTTGAGCGGCTGGCAGAAACTGATCGTTCGCCCAGGGAAACCGATATGCCTGGGACCGCCGGCCGGGAATCACATTCCCTGGTCGCGGGGGCTGTCTCGACTTGTTTGGTTTATCCGGGCGAGCATCAGCCGACCTCGACCGCCGGATATCGGCCCGGGGGGGGGGTGCGCTTGGGCCAGCCTCATCAGGTTGCCACCCAGCGCGGGAACTCCTGATTCAGCTTGGTATCGTGGGCGCATTCGACGATCCCGGCGCATGGTTCGCCGCAATCTGCTCGCCTGACCCGGCAAGGGAACCCGCTCAATTTCGAGGTGCTCACGGCGCGGCTCGCGAAAAGCGGCCTGGCTTTCGGAAGCCCTCTCCGATGAAACTCCGGCGTGCGACCTCTCCGCCGTCATTCCAGCGCGCGGCAAACTCCCTACTCAACGCGCCACTTCTCACTCGCGATGAAAAGACGACTGACATGACCCCGGACTCACCAACCTTTTCCTGTCTACAGTCCTGCTCGCCAGCCTCTCGGCCTTGCGAAAACGCAGAGGCCGCCATCCGCAGTGCAGCCTTCTTCAATAGTTCGCGCAACGTGGAACAGTTTGGCATTGATCCGGATGAGCCCGCGTTCCAGGTGGCAGGAGATCGATGGCGACACGTTCGGTCCTGCGCCAGTCGCTGACGCCACCAGTTTTCGAGGCGCCATTCCTCTTACCTCCTGATCGGAGAGGACAAAGGCGCTCCTCATCGACACAGGCCGCTGAAGGCGCAGACACTCGGCCGAAGTGACAAGGTTTGCTCGCGGGACCACCGGACACGCCGGAACTGACCGCTTTCGTGGTCATGCATACGCTCATTTGGTCCACGGCGATCATTGTCGGCGGCGGATGCCGGCCTTTGCGGGCCGGCCCCATACAATTGTTGTCGGGCACACGACTGACGACCGTGGCTGGTTCTTCGGTATCGATCGGGTGGCCGGACGATGTAGGAAACGCTGGATCTTTGGCTGGACGCAAAGATGGACGTACTGCCGACCCCGGGACATTTCATGCCTCGCACGTCGCATGGGTCTAACGGACGCAGCCACGCGCATTTTCATGTTCTCGGGTGGACGCCATCTATCCGGGGCGGCTGTTCTTCGATGCGAGAGGCCGGTGAGTTATGCGGCCTTTCCCTCGGACCGTGTGTTGCTGATTTTTGCGGAAAATCCATCAAATCGACTGGGCTGCTTGGCGGGCCATGTGAGATTTGAAGGGCAGCGCCGGGCCAGTCGTTTGGCCAAACCAGACAAAGTCGCGCCCGCTTGTGAACACCTTGCTGGAGCTGCCGGGATAATCGCGCTGGGCGTGACGTTGAACGCCGCCTTCGCCGGGATCGGCGGACTATTCAACCGCGTCACCCCTTTCCTGAATTCATGCTGCGTGCGCACCGGCAGATCCGGCAGGGCAGTCCCGCCCGACTTGGTGCAAGCCAGCTTTAGGTGGTCCAGAGATGATTGTAGAACCCGGACTTGGTGTCAGTCCGCTTTCAATTCGGATGAGGAGTTGATTTTTCAATTGCTGAATTCTGCGATCACCGCGACGTCATACGCGACCGCTCTCGCGCTCGTCGGCTGTGTGCACCCCCTAAGGTCCAGCGAAGAGCCTGGCTGGATGGAGCCAGGCGGAAAACTGGGGCAGACGGCATCTCGATACCTTGGTTGGACTGGACACGCTCCGACCATCCGGGCAGTGTCGAAAACTGGCGTCGAACAGGGACGCTTTCGGGCACCAGGCGATCGGTTCGTGCGCAGATACGTTGATGAAATGAGCGTATTTGAAGTATGGCACACATTTGCGCCACACTCAACCGTTATCTGCATGACGCACACATGGGTTGGCTGGATCCTGCCTTGCGGCAGTCCGGGGAATTCCGAGGGCTGGCGCGTCGAAATTTTGAAGGTCGCTCGCGCCTACATTCCGGCAGGCAATCCCGGACGAGCAGCGCGAGGAGGATTCATAGCCGGTTAAACGGCCGCTTCGGTCTTCCGGGGACTCAATGTTTCGACCTTGCCACTGTTGCGCGGCGGAATCTGATTAACTTGAGATCGGCGCATTCCTCTGAAGCTCGCTTCGGGGGGAAATTTCCATGGCGCTTCATTCTTGATGGCGCAATCGCCGGGTCGGAGATCGACTGCAGCGGGAAACGGACTGGTTAACTGAGCGCCGTCGCAACTCAAGATATCATCAACGGGTCAGCGCTTCCGGAGCGCCGCCCCTTTCGGACTTGCTGCTTGTTCATTCAAACAGCGGTTAATGCGATGATACTTTTCGAGAGGAGATTACGAGGCGCCTTTGCCCGCCATTTTTCGTTGGAAGAGAGTTTTCGCTTGCGTAATCGAAAGTGCGCGAAGCACGCCGCCTGTCAATTGATTCTGCGCGGCAATGGCGGCGGCCGCCGCAATGAACTTTCGGATCTGATGCTACGGTTATCTTTACGTCGGAGGCGTTTACACGCCAATTGTCTGCGGTCCCCGCCCGTGTTGACTGAAGACAATATGGTGGCTTTATTCCGGGGGCGGAAGGGCGCGGGTTCCTGTTGGTGGCAATGTCCCTTTCGCCCAGTGGGTTGAGCCTGTAAGCCCCATGGGGGCCAGCTTTTCGATGGTGATCGGTATTCATACTGGTCCGGCCCGGCGACTTAACTCGCAAGCCATCGTCTTTTCAACGAATCATCCAGGATTTCCAACTTGGATCGGTTGTGGAGAAGAGGACAGGAGGGTAGGGCCAACCAAAACTGCGCAAGTCCAGCAATTTTGAGCTTGCCGCGAACAGGATTTAAAACGTTCTGGGCACCGCTTTACGTGCTCACACGGCGCTTCCGGCGAGGAGAGTGGCGCCGGGTTCATACCGGACATTTCCATGGTTCGAATGGCGGATGGGTATCCGATCCATGGAATGGATTCGTGGAAAAATCTTTATCGATCCTCAAGGAAGGCAGTTAGCGTCGACGGAAATCATCCCTGAGGCAGTAGGAGGCGCAGGCAACCTTGTTTCTTTTGGACCGGAACGTTCCGGCTTTATGCTCCGTGAAGCGCAGAAACTGGAATATGTCAGTTCGGAAGACAATGGTGCCGGTTCCAGGCCAGGGCGAATGTCAGGCTCAGTGAAAAGCCGGTGCTTCGTTTAGCCCGTGCGCGTCACTTTTCGAAAGTACCGAGCTGCGAGGCGGCCGCATCGACCAGCCGGTGCCCAGGTTTGCGGAGCTCGTGGGCCGGGTGGGCGAGCCTGTGCCCGCGCCATTGTCGGCTTGCAGGTCAGGGTCACGTGCCTGTCCGCCCCGTTCAAGCAGGCTTAGCGCGAAATGCGTGGTCCCGCGCGATTTGTTGGCAAAGCCCGTGCTGATAGAATTGGCGACGAAACTCGCTGAAAATAATGGCCGATTGGCCGAGGCATGGGTCATCGACCTTGATCTGGTGACTGTCGGCTTCGATCCTGATGTTTTCCGGTTGCTGAATCCTGCAACAGTCGGCGATCGCACGGCGCCGAATTGAAACCGCGCCAGCGGCCCACGGTCTCGATTTTCTGCGGCCTCGCGTGCCAGCTCCTGGTGAAAGCAGGGGGACAAATGGCAATGACCCGTCGGTGATACCGCGTCGAAAACGGCGTCACGGCTTTTCCACTCGCCGGCGCGTGGACTGGTAGGGAGCCGCACCAGGGCGAGCTCACCGATTGCAGCGAATTCTTCCACGCGGTGATCCATTTTCGACCAACCAGCAGCACCTGGGCTGGGTCGCGAAGGCGCCATTCGCAAGGTCCAAGTTCGCGCTAATTGGACCTTGCCTGGCCAGCGTTGCGAAGGGACTTCTTTCTGGGAATGCGCTCAGCGCATAGGGCTCGTCGTGAACGGACGTCAGAGCGTTGCCGATCCGGGAAACCCTGTCGTTGGATTTCAGCAGCGCGCCCCAGCATTAGAAAAGCGAAAAGGCCCGGCTCATCGAGGCAGAGCGGGTTGGGTCCTGCGTGCGCATTGTCGGCGTGCGTGGTCCGTTTGATCTCCGACGAAATTCATTTCTCAAGAATAACGTTCGCGCAACAGATCGATGTGTCCAGCGGCGTTTTCGCGCACGGCCAGTCCGGGTCTCCGCCTTGAAAACCAACTGGCGGCTTCCGGGTAATCGTCAAGGTTGATGACCGAAAATTCTTCGTGGCCCACACATGTTCGGCAGCCAGCTCGACGATATCGTCGAAAATCGGCCCTCCGACCGTGTCGAGTATGTTCATATCGGTACAGGGCAGCCAGGCTGTTCAGCCTTCTGTGAGGGGTGCTGGCTCGCGAAGCATTCGTCCATCTTTCCCTGGTAATTTCATGCCAACTGCATGAGGGCGAGCCTGAAAACGGCCAATTCCTAGAATTAGTGAACAATCTCGTCAACTTCGCTTTCAGTACCCGGCGCGCAGGCAAACGTCAGTGCGTATCAAGGCGTCCGGCACCGCGACCGCAGCAGCTTTACGGCGGCGAAAGCAAAGCATCGCTCGTCCCAGCCTATTCTTTCGCCCGCCCACGCACGGCGACAAGTTCTTCCACTTTTCGCGCCGCGCATTGAGATCGCCACCTTCCAGACGGCATTGCTCGACGCCAGGTCCGCGATATTGGTCGTCGAGAATCAGTCCTCGACGTGTCTCGGTCAGTGCCGCCTTGATCGCCTGCACCTGCCCGCACGATGTCCACGCAATAGCGGTCCTCGCCCCAACCATCTTGGCGACGCCCCGCCACCTGTCCCTCGATCCGGGCAAGGACGTTTGGCGGCTTTGTCTCTTGTGTTCTATGGGTTGTCATGGTTTTGAAAATCTCACTAGTTTCACACGGCGCACAGGCGCAGCGCGTTGCCGAATCACCGAAACCGATGACAGTGTCTTTCATCGCGGCGGCGGCAATCATCGGCTCAGACAACAGGGCCGAAACAACGGGGATTAGAGCACGCCTGCCGCCAAGCGGCACGCCCAGCGTGTTGTAAATGAAGGCGAAGAACAGGTTCTGTCCTGATATTTGCGCATTCGGGCGCGCGCTCAGCGCCAGTTGCCCGGGCATATTGCCCAGCATTGTCGGCCCTTCAACCAGCGTCACGCCGGCCGCTCCCTGGCATGGCAACGTCGTGCCGTGTTGCCCATCGCGATGCCGGACTCGGCCGTGCCTATCTCCGAAGGGCCCGTCATGATGCCGTTCTCCCGCCATCGACCACCACCGCGCCGCTCGCCTCGCAGGCTCGCGCACGATCCGCGTTCTTGTCCTCCCGGCGAAAACATCGGCTTGCACGTCAATCAATGCCCCACCAAGCCGGGGCACGGCCCGCGCCGGTCGCCTCGTTTGTCGCCAGTCAGCATCACCACTTTTTCAGGCCCTGCGCGGTTGCAGGCGCGCCAATCGCTTCTTTCGTGGTCGCCTTGATCGGGTCGGCGACGCGATTCAGGCCCGCCGCCTGGCCATTGACCGCACGCAACCATCACGTCTGGCCCGTCTTTCCCTGTTGACTGAAGCGGCCTCGCCCCGTGCGTCATCAAAGCCGCCGGACCGCCCAGGCGCATCATTTTCGGCATTGCCGATGGCAACCGACTTTGCCGTTCGACCCGTGCCCCTTGAGCGGCCTTCGCCCGTGACAGATTCCAAAGAGGTCCTTGGGCGAACGCTCGTCTTGATGCCGCCGCGCTTCCGCGCCCGCTCACGATCGGCGGCTGCCAGCGGTGTGCTCGCTCGCCGCTTCGACGGGGCCGGCGACAAGCTGTCAAGAGGCAGGGGGGCCCCCCCGGTTTCGTTCCCAGCCCCCGGCGGGCTCCACAGTGACCAGTTTCGCTTGCTTCGGTCAGTGTGCCGCCGTCTTGTTCGACGACGAACAGTGTCCACTTTCTCCAGCGTCTACCAGCGCTTAACGGCATTTCGCGGATCAGGATGCCGTTCTGGGGCCCTTTCCTGTTGCCCACCATTATCGACATGGTGTCGCGAGGCCCAGCGCCACAAGGGCAGGCTATGCATCAGCACGGCCACGGCATTGACCAGCGCACAAAGGCCAGCGCCCGGGTCGGCTCGAACCAGGGCCCACACGAATGAACGTCAATACGGACGATTGCCCCACGACGGCTGGCACGAAAACCAGGCCGCCACCAATAAATTCGGCCAGCCGCTGGAATCGGCGCTCCGCGAGCCCGCTTTGCGGCCTCAGCCACCATGCGCCACGACTCTGCGCCAGCCCACGGGTATTCGGTCGCCCACGCGCCGTTGCGGTCATCACCAGCGCGCCGGGTGTGTTCACCGTTGTGCCGCCGGTTGACCGCATCGCCTACCGCCTTCGCCACCGGCACGGGCTCCACCCGTCACCATTGGATTCATCGGACGGAGAATGGCCCTCGGCCACCTCGCCGTCACCGGCACTTTTCTCGCCGGGGCCGGATCGCGCAGGCGGGTCTCCGGAATTTGACCGTGTCGAGATCGGACATCTTCCTCGCTGCCATCCCGCCGCGGAATGATTCCCGCGTGCCGTCGGCCGGGCGGCCTCAGCTGCAGAACAGGGCGCGGACTTCGCGCCGGACGTTTGGCGCTGCGCGCTGGCGCAGTTCTCATCAACCCTGCCCAAGGCAGGCACCGAGCGCCACAATGACAGCGGCGGGCTTCGAACAGTAGACGTGGACGTTGCCATCCATGTCCCGTGGAAGTCGGTCGGTGCGGGAGACAGGCCGCGCGCGATTAGCGTTCGACCACGCCACAGGCTGAAACAGGAACGCCGTGGCCACGCCCAGCGCGGAATCAGCTGTGTACACATTGTTCGGGTTCCACTCTGTTTTTTGACTGAGCGCCAGCGCGCACGAAGAAGGGCGCTGCGCCCCACCAGCACGAACCGGCCCGCGGCCAACGCACAGCTGGATTCCATTGCGCCACGCCAGCTGGGACTACGTCCCCGTCTGCAGGGCTTGGCCCCGGAATCATGTCGCTCATCGCCCGTACACGACAAAACAGGGGCAGGCAAACGCGTTGCTGCACGTTCTCCAGAACCGCCGGCGTCATGTCATCCATTTTCGCTCGTGTCCTCGTCCAGCACACGGTTTTACCGGTTCGAGCGGACATGCGCCAGATCGGACAGCCAGGTGTTCGAGGTCTCGCGCGCACCTGCCGGGTGCATCGGCAGGTCCATACGGTTGCCGAATAATTGTTCCGGCACATGGTCTCATATTCGCCGTGGCCGGCGCTTCGCCGCCAGCGCCGCCGTGCCAAGGCAGGCATCCCGCCGCAGGGCGAGTCAGGCTGTGTCTTGTGGTGTGTGATGTGTGATGATCGTGTGCCGAGAAAGACGTATCCATGGTTGCGTTTCGCTCCGCTTGGTGAGTCTTGGCTTTCATATAATACCCCATGGGCGTATAAGCAAGTGCAGCGTTGGATGGCCCCCGGCCTGTCCTGCAAGGCCGGGCCTGCTCCCCCACAACTGCCTCTTGCCGAACCCTGTTGCCGGGCACGGCAAAGCGCATTCGCGCCGTCTCCCACCAGTGACCGTTCTGTGGCCAATCTAAGCGCCACGGAACCCGAAATGTCCGGCTCCCTCACAGACCCGCGCGCCGCGTCGCTCGCGCCTGGCCATCTGATTTGTCGCGGATCGCGGACAACGGCCGCGCTGCAACCTCTATGTTGAAAGGCCCGTGGATGCGGCTGCGGCCGGGGCCGAAGTGTCCTCCTGGACGCCGCCTCGCTTGCGCGGGGCACCATCGGCGAGTCTCGCCACGGAGCATGCCCTGCGCTGCCTTGCTGATCCTGATGAGGTCGCAAGGCGCCGCCAACGGGAGCGTGCGCATGGCTGTCGGTCTGGCGCGTACCGCGCGATATCAACCCCGCCTCCGGCACCGCCCGGTGTTGTTTTCCTCGTTGGCCGCCTGTTGGCAACGCATTTGCAGGCGCGCTCTGCGTCCGCGCCCCATACCCGCGCCCACCCCCCTTCGCGCTCCCGCGCCACGCCCCCGGCCCGCTCTGGCCCGCTCGAAGCCCTGACGCCCGGCCTCGCGCGTGACCGTCCTCGACCTGCTGCCGAGGCCTTCCGGAAATCTCCGGCGGAAACCGCACGGACTGCGCATGGCCGCCTATATAAAGGCCCGCGGCGGACGCCTGCGCCCTGTACTGGCCATCCGGACCGGATTGCCCCCGGAGCCGTTCCGGATCGTCAGCGATCTTTGCGCCCGTCTTGCCGACAGTGGACCGCGTACCCTGTGCCCGGGCTTTCGTGCTGGCCTGGAGTCCGCCCTATGTTTTCAGTGTGCGC
>Ga0163217_1074548_pt1 | contig 11848 bp, 17 predicted proteins | sample SynspAceP_FD_185933 | JGI IMG/M metagenome (GOLD analysis project Ga0163217, IMG submission 185933) | Saline lake microbial communities from Ace Lake in Antarctica - Synechococcus sp. Ace-P (PacBio error correction) | ecosystem: Environmental > Aquatic > Non-marine Saline and Alkaline > Saline ... | reverse complement strand
TGAGGTGGTGTGCGGCCCAACAACTTGGCTGATCGTATATAGGCATCCTGAATTCTAAGCCTCTGCCTTCTCCTGGTTTCCTTGCATCGACTCTGTCTCATGAAGCGAGCAGGATCCGCCGGGCTTCTAACCCCAACCGGTCCCCGATTTGAAGACATCTGTATAGGATCATGGTGGGCTTTCATATCGCTGTGCCAGGGCCGCCGCGTAACGGAAAGGATCAGCGCGGCGGCTAGAGGAAACTCGCCCAACATAGCTACTTTTGCTTCCCGCTCGCCTGGCATCCGTTTGTCTGCCCCATGCATACCTAAAGGCGGTGCTTATCAATGATGGCGCTGATGCTCTCGGTGCACTGGTTAACTCCGCCCCTTCCTGGATTGCCGAGCGATGCTTCAATAGCGATAGTGGATGTCGCCCCGAAAAACGCATGCGAGAACGCTTTCTCGCGCAATTGGCACCAAGGAGAAGTTACAAACACGGGGCTTCCAAGGCAGCTACCACCATATCTTTTCCGCTTGAGTCGTCGGTATTCTTCGCTCGGGGCTGGCATTGATGAAGTCCTTGATTCCCATCTGAGCCGGTTTGCACCAAAATCGAATTTAGGACCCCACAGCATTTGCCGAAGCAAATCCTCACGCTTTAAGTTTGCAGTTGAAATCGTTGTAAGCTGAGCAGCAAAAGGTGTTGATGTGAACAAGATATGGACTTCTGGGGGACGCCATTTTTCCGATCTCCCTAACAACTATTAATGCCAAGGTCATATCAACACGATCGAACCATGAGGGATTGTCACCGCATCAGCATATCAAAATCAGGCGGATCTGGGAATTGGGGTATACAGGATCGCAAAAAGCCCCAGATCAATGACCCCTATCTCGGCTTTGTACCACTTTGATTTCAGAATCAAAAATACTCAAATACCAATGGTGTTTATCCTAATTAAGTGTGCATCTGAAGTCACGATAAATTTCCGTTGACCAACTCGTTGGACAAGATGCATAGGTCATTCAAATGGCCTACTCAAAATAACAAAAAATCACTGTGGCAGAACTTGCTAGATTGTGATGGTTTCCGTGAACCACCGCCGGAAAGCTTCACCTTTCCTGAGAACCACAGGCTCAAGGACCATCGGGCGCAAGGCACGAACTCAGTTGCATCAATGGGTTTCGATTTATCTCCATTAGCTGCCGTGGTTCCCAGGTACCGAGAACCACTTGTCAGTTACGCTACACAATCTCTGCCGGGCTGCGGACCCAACTGATCACGATTGAGAACATGGGTATAGATCCTTGGTCGTTGATCACCGTCCCGGACTCCAGTAGTTCCGTTTGATTCCGTGCGGATTTCCTGGCTGCTCTGCAGTCGAGACGCTGCAAAGCGGTCGCGCCACTTTCAGTTTGTTGGAGGAACAGCCTTGAGGCAACCCGTGGCGTTGTCAGTCCATCTCCCTTGCCGGGCTGAGGCGTCGCGTAAGCCCAGACCTCTCCAGGGACTCCGGGTGGAGATTTCAGGCTGCTCTCTCCCGCAGCGCCGTCAGAACGGCATGAATCACTGCACGGAGCGCATCCTGAAATCGCTGTCATTGCAGTTGGGACAGACGGCCCGAGCTGACGGTAAATCAAAATGGCGCGCTCGGGCCATGCCGATGACGCGGCTGTAACCTGCAATTGACAGCCCAGGCCCATGGGCCACGGGCCCGCCCTGAGCGCCGTCGAATCAAGCAAACAGCCGCCGGGCCCGATGTGCAAGGGCCGGCGACATTGCTGGCCGCTTCTTCCCTCATCGAGATCACGGCAGTCAGGGCCCCGCTGGATGGGACCAGCAATCTGGAGCAGCCGCCTACCAGTGCTTGCGGTGATGCGCGCTATCTTCTGCAGGAAGCCTCCGGATTCACTTCAACTCGCCACCACCGCTGGATGAGACCTCACGAAAGCTCCTTCAGCCAACCGATCCCGTTCACACGGCGAGGCCGCATCCAGGGATGCTGCGTCACTGATGACGACGCAGCATTGCTCCAGGGGTCAAAGGTCGCGTGGTTTCGGCTTCCGTCACGAACGGATCACCGGGATCCCCAGCCGCGAGAGATTGGGGAGATGAAGGCGGCCGTGTCCCACTCGCGCGACCCGGGCCGGCGCGAGCCAGAAGAGCTCACCATCGCGGAACAGGCGGTGGCCAGTGCGGGTCCGCACGCCAACGGTGCCTGCAACAGGGCCGCCCTATCGAAGGTCCCTCATCAACCCGCATCGGGATGTCCCTGTTGAGCACGACGACCCATTGCCCTGCTTGGACACTGGCGCAGGGCCGTCGGCCGGCTTGTCTTGAGCGCTGACGCTGCACGGCAATGCATGCCATCCCTCCAGGGATGATGTCTGATGGGATGACTCTAAGGGCGATTGAGAAGCGAGCAGCAGGGCCCCCTCCTCGGCAATAAGCCCCACAGCAGCACCAAGCCCGTTGGTCTCCCAGAGTCGCAGCCGATCCCGCCAACAAGTGGCTGCACGCTCTCTCGAAAGAGCAGCACCGCAGCGTGCCGCCAGGCGTCTGCCCGCTGGAAAGCCCTGGCGGAGCATTCCCTCCCTGGTGGCGGCCGTGATCGGCTTTTCAAGCCTTTCGCCTCACGACTGCTGGAACCTGCTGCAGTCACCGGAAGGCGGCCTGCCGGCCGCAGCGTCTACCTGCCCCAGGGCTACAAGGAGCCTTCTCTCTCCTATGGCGCCGCATCGAAGCCGCCCGGCCGACCGGCTTCTTTCCGCGATCCCTGCGCACCATGCCGGCAGCTCTCCTTCCTTCACCCCCGCGCCCTGCCGAAGCAGCTGCGCGTTGTGCTTTCGGTTGAGTCGATGGCCCGGCATGACCTGTTCGGCTGTTCCTGATTGTCGCCGATCTGCTCGTGATTGCGCGATTGGCGGCTGTTCTGTTGATGAGTGCCTGCCGCCCGCAGCACCGCGCCTCGAGGTGTCTCGCCCGATGCCATCGCACCGCTGGTGATCGCGCTTCCCGCCGGCTGCCTTGCTTGCTGTCGCCCGTACGGACTGCTATGGACTAGGGCAACAGCGAAACCCCAGGGCGGGCGCCCATGGCCTCTGGTTGTCGCCAGGGATCGCCGCCGGCCGGTTGACGCCGCGCGGCAGCACCGGTGCCATCCCTGTTCACTTTCATCGCGCTTAGCCAATCCTAGCTGCAGTTCCGCTCAGCTTTATCTGGACCATGACCCTCCCCGCCTGCTTTGCTCACACCAGGACTGGCATGATCCCAGGCGTTCGTTCCCGCGGTGCCAGGCCCCCCGTTGAACCCGGTATGGTTTCAGGGCCCAGCCCCTTGGCACCGCCCTTGCTTAGGCCCCAGGTTGCATCAGCTGTCCTGCGGTCTGGTACGCCGCCGATGGGCCGCCACGGGCTTTGTGGCAGGGTGACCTCCCGCACCTTGTGCCCTGGCACGCACCAGTTACCTCACCCACTACCGGCTCAAAATGCGATGTACGAGGACCTGCTTTTTCGCGCTGTGCCCTGCCCCGGTGGCGGTGCGCAGCCGGCCTGGTTCGATCAGTTTCGGCCAACGTGCCTGACTGCCAATGGCCATGACGCGCCCGGCCGGAACCGCTGGTGGCCTCCACAACACCTTCATGGACCTGCCTGCCGGCGCGACGTTTGAGTGGAAGGAAATTCCGCGCGCCCCCCTTCGGCCGAGCACCCGGCCTCCTGCAAGGAAGATGCTGGATCAGGAACATGCGGCCGCGATGCGCTCGTGCACGCCCTGAGACATTGCGGGCGCCGGCCCGCAGTGGAACAGGAAGATCAGCTCACACAAGCCGGCAATCGGTGTGTGATTGCGCTCTCCAACGAATCCAAGTCGCCTGGCGACGCACAAGAGCTTCGGTGTTCTCCCACCCTGCTGGCCACTGGGTTCGCACGCTCTCACCGCGTGATCCGCTGGAGGCAGGAGCCGGGGTTGTCGCTCTGACCGTTGGACGCCGCTCACCCCGCCAGCTCGGCCCCTTGCCCTCAGTTCGATGAATGGCTCAGCCTTGCCAACGAGCGCGGCGTATCAGCAGCGCCTGAGCTACGCCACCAGGCTCCGACTCTCCAGCGGCCCCCGAGCGTGGGGTGAAAACCCGATGGCAGCAAGAACGGGCTGATCCGATCGCCGTACCCAGCACCCAGCCATGAGCGATATCCCCACAACCAAACCCCTACGCCTGCGTCCAACTGAATCTCGAAGCGATCCGCCGTGCCTGCAGATGCCACGCCAAAACGGCACAGCCGTGGCGTGCCATTCAATGGCGCCACTGGCGCAGCTCGGAGGCCAGGCTTACCCGATCGTTCCCCAGCGCAGGCCAGCCTCGAAGATAGCCGATCGCCTTGCACTCACCTGCTCGCTCCACTCCCCCGCTTGGACCCCTGATGCCGCCACGCAGAACGCGGTTCGTGAGACGAAGTGTGTCGCGCAAAGCGCTGCCATTCCGATCCCCGAGCAACCTGGCGGCGCGACAAAAAAGTGGATGTGATCGAGTACGCCACCGATTCTGCTCATGGAGGAAGTGGTCACGGAATACGAGATCCCCAGCGCCAGACCAGGCGGCTGCCGGCTTCGCCGCTGGCCCGCCGGCCCAGCAGCGCCGTCTTCACGCGCAAGACGATTCTCCTGATCCTGCCGAGCCTGCGTATGCTGGCAGGCCAGCCCCCAGCCCAGTAGTTACCAGGCTGATCCTGCGCGGGCTGATTTGACCATGTCCGCCTCGCCGTGGCAGAGTTGTCGCCAATGCCCGGTTTTTGCTGTTCTTTCAACCCCAGCACCCGGCTTCCCAGGAGCCGGTGGATCGTGGCCGGCATTGTGACTACGATGTCTTCATTGCCAGCAGCGCCTGATTCAACAAACACAACGGCCCTTGGTGTCCATACCGGCGACATCCTCTGCGAGGGCTACATCTGCCGGGCCGCGGTGCTCGATGCCAAGCGCCCCTACGCCTTGGACTTCTTGATGCACGCCAGCCCGCAGGGCATCGGTGTGCGCGCATCTACCAGCCGCCTGCTCACCGACCCGACACCGGGCATCACCACGACCGCCCCCGGCCACCACCTGCTTTGCCCCCTGTGTATGGCCTCTGCTGGCTGGGTGATCTCTCGGGCCCTCCAGTCGCCCGGCCTTTGCTGCCCCCACAGCCGCGAGCTGAGCTTGCTTGGTTCTCTCTCTGCTGCTGGTGAGCCAGGCCATGGCTTCGGTGCATCGGCGCCTGGTGCAGCACAAGGCTGGGCAGAAGGTGGTGCTGGCGCTCAAGCCCAACCGGTTCGGTGCTGCGTCATCAGTCCCGGTGGACACATTGAAGCGTGATTGCGGAGCGCTACCGGCACCACCGTGCATACCTTGCGCAAGGAGAAACCCTTGAACTGGGCGACCTACGAAACGATTTCACCGGTGGGGGCGACGACGCTCAACCTTGCTGGCTGGTCGTCACGGCACCACGGTGGACACCCTGCGCAACCTCAAACCCGCAAACTGCTTCGCGCGTGATGGCCACCTGGTGCTGGAGGGCGGACACCATTGGCCGTGGCGCTGAGCTTTACGACACCACCAGACCCACCCTGCGCCGAGTACAACCTCCCGGATCTCGATCGCTTTACCCCGGCGCTGCAGCAGCTGCCGTGGGGGCCTGTGCGTGAAACGTGCCGCGACAGGGCCCGCAGTTGAGCTGGACCCTGCCAGGATCTGGTGGGTGCCAGCGATCCGCCTCGGACCCTGCTTCCCGCTGCGGAGGATCCGTCCCCGAAACTGCGCCGGTGTCTCAGGTGACGATGACCTCTGGATGTGGAGCCCGAACCACTGGAGCAAGCCCACGCCCGATCCCGATCCCAGATCCCACTTCGCCGCGGGTTTGGTTCTCTATCTATCAATACTCTGAGCAGCTTGGAATAGATGGCAGGAGCAGGAGCCCGGACGGCTGCTCCCATCAACCACAGCCGCGATGGGTGGACCATGCTCAACCTTCTTTGATCAACTCGCTGCACCAGCAGCGCTTGACGTCACCTTCTGAGCGAGCAGGCAGCAACCAGCCCAACCAGGTTTGCCGGCGACACGTGACCATGACCATCGCAAGCCGATACCTCTGACCTGGAGGATGAGTCGCTCGACGAGGACCCAGACGACGAAGGAACCCCTCGGATTGACATGCTGCGATGGCCGAGCCCGAGCCTTGCTCCCCGCGCGCGCAGATCAGCGCGAGGCCCTCCAAGGCCGAGCGCCCGCAGACCAAACAACCGTGAGCGCGATCTCGCGCACCCTTGAAGCGCCAGCTCTCCCAGTTCTCCAAGATTCAATTTCCGATGAGTACGAGCGGCGCGGAGCGAGCCGGCAGCAGAGGAACAGCTGGAACGTGAGATTGCCACCCGCGAGCGCCAACTGGAAGCCTCTGCTGCCCGCAGGTGAAGCTGAGTGCCAAAGAGCGTGATGAGGCCCCTCAAGCAGGTGGATGAACTGCGCAAGGATCGCTTGCTGGAGCGCTTGTTTCATGATTTGCCGAGGGCGTACCCGGTCGGCGACAACCGGGTGGCAGCTTCTTGAGATCTTCGCTCCCAGGTTGCGCTGAGTTTCAGGCTCAGCAAGGACGCCAATGGCGTGACAATTCTCGAGGCCGATCGACAGCAAGGGCAGCACGATCCTTGCGATGACGGCACCCTCGCTGCCTTTCGAGCAACGTGGAGTCGGTTCGCCACTCACCGGGGCTCAGTTTTCTCTTCAGTCAGGCGTGGCGGCCTTGGCCCGAACACGGTGATCGGCTGAGTTCGATGGGCAATGGGCCAGACCGACCAACCTGCGAGAGCATGACCCAACCTCAGAGCTGCTACCTGGCCAGCTTATGGCCCAAAAGCCAGCCGGGGCCAGGCCGCTGTATCCCCAGCTGCACCGGCATACTGATCAGGACAGAGCAATGACTGAATCTGCTGGGCCGAGCACATCTGTTGGCCGGGCCTTTTTTATTGAGAAAAGATGCGAGAGAGAAAGCCAGTGTGAGTTCTCGCTTTCGCTGTTGAACCGCGCCGCTCGATGTTGCTGTGAATGAATCGACGACAACCCCAGACGCGACGGGCAAGATAAGCCAGAGTGTACGAAATTAAAAACCAAGATCCAAAAGGGGTAACTATCCTTTGAAATGAGAAACGCAGCGGACATTGCCTCGGAAATGTGGCAAAATCTGGAATGACCAACTGCACAACAACTGGAGCATTCACACGAAAAGTGATAACGAAGCACCGAGCAGCGCGCGAGAGGAAAGAGAAGCTGTGGGTGATGCCCGGCTGCTGCTTTGATTTTTGGCCGGTACAGCGGCAAGGGCAGCGGGATCGAGTGAGCGAGCGGGTGGAGCGGCCTGGAGCAAGCGCCACCAGACAGAGCGCAGCGCAGCGGCGATGTCCTTCTGATGTCTGCCGGATGATGGTTTCCATCTGCTGGGCAGTTTTGGGCGGCCCTGAGCCGCCCTGCTGGGCTACACGGCCCAGTGAGAGCGAAGATCTGATCGGCCCCTCCTGCTGCTCGCTTTTGCGGCTGAGATCGCGCACGAGCGTGTCGAGTGGGTTGTGGCTCGATCCGCGGACGGCTTTGACTTCTCTGCCAGGCCTCGATGGTGGCCATCAGCTGCGGATTGGCCGGTGCCGCAGGCCGTGCCGACGCGACAGCGAGAGCCGGCCATTGAGCCAATGAATGCCCTGCCAGAGCGAAACCAGCGCCGTAGTGCGATGGAGCAGCAGCGGATGAGCCGTGCGGGCTGTGAGCCAGCACGGAGCCAGCAGGACTCGGTGTGTGTGGGTTTGCATCGGCCACCAGAGGCGAGAACCGCCCCCCACGCCCTGGGTGGGCCGGACGGGTCAAGGGCGGCGAAGCCGCTTGCGGAGCCCTTGACGCGGCGGTCGGCGCCAGCCTGAGAGCGCAGCGATCTGGCTGCTGGCAGCAGGCACCATTTGCGGTGCGTTTCGCCCTTCCGATGCTCCTCGCTCTGAGTCGCGCGGGCTGTTCGCCGATGTACTGACGTTGCTGGTCTGCGCGTGAAGCGCTCGTCATCGGCCCCTATCAGCCTGGTGCAAAACACCAAGCCGCACACCGTGGTCGCCCACTCTTGTGGCAGCAGGACAAGAAAAAGGCCGTTAGCGGCCCGGGCTCAGATCACCGAGACGTGCAGCCCCTGCCCTGCAAGGAGGGGCGATGGACGAATGCCTTCTCAGCAGCACGAAGCGGCATCTTCTTGACGGCTGTGCGCGTTCCGAAGAACGCTGCTCGCAATGTGGGCGCCGCCCCTTGGGGCTCGATAGAAGTGAACGATACCGCGGCGATTCGCAGCTGGTGCAGGGGTGTGGCCATGGCTTGAGGTTGAGGAAAACCGATGCGCCGCGGCCCGCGCAGAGGGCAGGGCGCGAAGCGCTCGGTCAGCCCTTGCCGAACCTTCAGCAGCCCAGCGCAGCCTATCGGGGGCTCCTCACGGGGCCGTGGCGAAAACACTTTCCCTATCGTGCTGGACCAATCCGTGTTGGCGGCGGCTGTCGCCGATCCGAGGCGCGGTTGATCCACGCCCGGCGGCGGTGTCAGAGGTCGATCGGCTTTGCTTGCGTCAACTGCACGTGTGCAGTTCATGGCCGTGGCATTCGAGGAAACCGGGTTGCGGGTCTGGTGCCGGCCGGAAAAACGCCCCCGATTTCAGCCCGCTTTGCAGCGCGTACGTTGTCACCGTGGGGCTGCCACTGAGGTCGCGCCGAGCTGGCGGAACCAGATGAGCTTCTGCTAGTACAGGTGTTCTCTTGATGTGGTCGCCGTTGCGCTGCTTCCCTGCCCCGGCTCCCCGGTGCCGGCGGCGCCTAGCTCAGCGCAGGGCGAGACGGCTGCGAGCATGGCCCTTCTGATGAAAGCAGTCCTGCTGCCCCCCGTGCCGCAGGTCTGCATGGACTTTTCATTGGTTTCGGCACCACGCCGGGCTCAAACTGCATTTCCCCCTGCTCACCTGCCAGCTGCACCAGGCCTGCCGGTGCAGGGGGAGCACCTCACCACGCTGCCATGGCTGGACTGAAAGACCCTTCGCGCCAGCGCTGGCTGGCGCCGGAAGGTGTCGTGACAGCTGCGGCCAGGAGGCCAATTACCGCTCTCCCAAGGATGGCTGGCTGCGCGCGTTGATGGCCGCCAGGTGCTGCGTTTTCGCGCCGACCCGCCTGGGAGGGGCGGGATTACCACCGGCGGAAATCAGCCACCCGGCGAGTGACTCCCGACCAGTGAAGAATCCCCTTGCTGAAACTCACCGCCGGGATCTGAGCCGATTGCTGGAGGCCCTGAAGCTCTGGAGGAGAAACGCAAAGGCGGGCTGGACGCCCTGCAGCCCCATTGGTTGATCACCACCACAGCACAAAACCGACGACCCACAAGTGAGCGGGCAGAATTGCATGACTCCCTTCTTTGCCGATCAGCAGCAGCCCACAGCCACGGCGTTATCGCCTGGTGGATCACCACGGCGCAACCTCACTTGAGCTCGCATGAGCAAACTTCGAAGTCGATCGAGGAGGCCTGGGCCTCGCCAACCACCTGGTGGCAGCGCGAAAGCCACCGGCGATCCGGTGTCAAGTTGGCCTGGCCTGGAGGTGAGCACGAGAGCGGCAGCGTGGCGCACCCTTCGCCCCCCGGAAGAGGCTGAAGCCTGCAAAGGTGAGGCCCACAAGCCATTCTGCCCTGGCACGCCGTCCCCCCGTCAGATCAGACCCAAGCAGCCACGCAACCCACCGAGGTGCTGGCAGGCTCATCGAGCGCGTCACCTTCCACAACGCCGAGAAGCATTCTGCCGTGCTGCGCATTCAAGGGCCGCGGCACCGCGGACCTGGTGACGGTGGTGGGTCATGGCCGCCGAGATCCAGCCGCCGGCGGAATGGGTAGACGGTGAGCGGACCTGGGTGAACAGCCGGAGCACGGCCAGCCAGTTCAAGGCCCCCCCGGGGCCTCTTCTCAGGGCCTCCGCCCGGACCACCGCAGAAGGATCGAGAAGACCTGGGTTCTGAATGAATCCGGGGCATCGGCCCGATCTACGCAGCAGCTCGTGGCGCGCTGCGGCGATCAGCGTGTTCGAGGTGATCGAGCAGGCGCCGAGCGCCTACGAGAGGTGCCGGGGCTCGGCCCGGTGCGGGGCCAGCGGATCAGCCAGCCTGGGGGGCGATCAGAAGGTGGTGCGCGAAATCATGGTCTTCCTCGCACAGCCATGGTTCGCACCGCCAGGGCCGTGCGCATCTTCAAGCACCGTTATGGGAACGACGGCGCGTGCAGGTGATGCCGAGAACCCCTACCCGCCTTGGCGGCGCGGACATCCGCGGCATCGGCTTTCCGCACCGCTGATGCGATCGCCCGCAAGGCTGCTGGGATTGAGCCCACGCCATGATTCCGCCTGCGGGCCGGCGTCAATACGCCCTGCTGGAGGCGGTGGTGATGGCCACTGCGGCCGCCCAGCGCTTGTAGCTGCTCAAGCTGGCTGCGGAACTGCTCAGCGTCGAGCGGCCCAGTGGGCCGGTTGAGGAGAGCGGCGCCACCTCTCGGTGCCGGGATGGAGCCAGGGTGATCCAGAGGGGCCCTGATCGAACTCGCCGAGGCTCGGTGGTGGCCGGGACACCCTGGCTGTGAACCCGCCATCTTTGCTGCGCTCTGCACCGCGATGAGCGCCGCATCGCCGCAAGCCCTCCAGGCCCTGAACCCTCAGTGTCCGCCCTGGGGGAAGCATCGAGGCGCCATTGCCATTCCCCTGGGGGAGCAACGCCTCGCCCTGGAGGCTCGCGCCAGCCAGAGGGGCGGATGGAGCAGGCCCTCTCCAGCAAAGGTGCTGGTGATCACCGGTGGGCCGGGGGTGGGCAAGACCACCCTGTCAACGCGATCCTGCGCATCATGGGCGGCCAAGAAGCTACGATCCTGCTCTGCGCTTCCCACCGGGGCGGGCCGCCCAAGGGCGGGATGGGCGAAACCACCGGGCTGAGGCCAAAAAACATCCACCGGTTGCTGGAGTTCGGACCGGCGGCCTTCGGGTTCAAGCGCAAGGCCGGAGTGCCGCTGGAGTTGCGATTGCTGTGGTGGATGAGACCTCGATGGTGAATGTGCCGTTGATGGGCCTCACTGCTGGACTCCCTGCCAGCGAGGCGGCCTTGCTGCGGTGGGTGATGTGGATCAGCTGCCCCTCGTGGGCCGGCCAGGTGCTCGCCGATCTGGATCAACAGCGGCGCCTGGCCGGTGGCGCCGGCTCACGGAGGTGTTCCGCCAGGCCGCGAGCAGCCGCATCATCACCACCCGGCCCACGCCATCAATGCCGGCACATCCCACGATCTACGGCCACCGGCCGGCTGAGGACCAACAGCGACTTCTATATTCCTTGCCTGCAGACTCGCCCGAGGCAAGGCGGTGGCCTTGATCCTCAAAGGGTGGTGGGCGAGCGCATCCCGGCGGCGGCTTTGGGGCCTCGATCCATCGGCCCCAGGGTGCAGTTGCCTGGTGCCCGATGGCGCCGCGGTGGTTGTTTGAGCTCCCGCTCCACGTCAACCATCGAGCTGCAGCAGGGCTGCTCAAACCCCGGACCCCACCGAGCAAGGTTGGAAAAGGCGGCTTCCCGGCTGCGTTTTTTGCCCCCGGCCGGACAAGGTGGATGCAGGCTGGCAAACGACTACGAGAAGGAGGTTAATTCAAACGGGCCGGATGTGGGGCACGTGGAAAGTTGGAAAAAACCCAAATCGATGCCGATGGCCAGGAACTTGGACGTGTGCTTTCCCTCCGGGAAATTCCGGGAGCGCGACGCCGCGAGGTACCTATGCTGGGGTGAACTCGAACTTTGGTGCCTGCCTACATCTCTCTCTTC
>Ga0163217_1054339_pt1 | contig 11849 bp, 20 predicted proteins | sample SynspAceP_FD_185933 | JGI IMG/M metagenome (GOLD analysis project Ga0163217, IMG submission 185933) | Saline lake microbial communities from Ace Lake in Antarctica - Synechococcus sp. Ace-P (PacBio error correction) | ecosystem: Environmental > Aquatic > Non-marine Saline and Alkaline > Saline ... | reverse complement strand
TTTCAACTGCGTATTTCAGCGACGTTTTCGTGAGCACCGATAAAATCGTATTGAAGACGAATACGGCATCAGCCGTCACCATTTACCCGAAGCACTATTGATGGCAATGGCCAACAGCTGATGCGGAGAGAATCGGCGCGCAAGGCGCACACTTGATGTCTTTTGCATACGCGCGTTCACGACTACGAAAACTTGACTGCCAGCTCTGTTCATTGCCGCCTTGCACATAGCTGCCGAGGCATGATGGGCCGCGTGAGCGAGCTGACAGCATGCGCCATGGAAACGGTATATGTGCCTGCGCTTAATTGCGTCGCAATCAGACTGGTATCGCGTACGACCCTGCCCAAAGTACGCCGCTGATGCACTCCCCACAAACACCACAGCGATTTTCGAAAAATTCTGGACTGAAGAACCCGGAGAAGAAAATTCGCGCTTCAACTACGATAAAGGGTGGCTCGCGGGCCTTCCTTACTACCAAAACATGTAGCGTAGCTGACCGAAGTCGATTTTTCAGCATGGCTGAAACCAAGTGCATTGAGAAAATTGCCTGCGCTCCGAGCCCGCATTCGCCATTCTTCAAGTACCAATGCGCAAACTATGATGGCTGACAGCATCCAATGTGGCATATCCATTAACGCGCGTCAGCGATGGTAGAATTGTGCGATGGTTCCTTGCCTGCGAAGATTCATCTTGCCTGGTTTGCCAGAAAAACGGCGAAGTGCGCAAGGCCGCGGTAGTATTCAGAATTCTAAACTCCGGAAATGGCATGAATCGGTGGTGGAAATGTGTTGCCCCTTCCCAGAATGCCACCACACCTTGCAGCCGCTGCCCGTGATTTATCAACTGGCTGACATCGGCTGAAACCCAATCACGCTTTAAACGCGATCGACTTTGGAAGCTGCCCCGATGCATTGCCGTCAGCTGACGAGATAGCCGCGGCGTTGGTGCCCAAATGAGCCAAACGCGAATACAGCCAGCCTGGGGTTTAATCATTCCGCCAGAACGGGGATTGAGATCATGTACATCGAAAACGTAATCAAGCAGCCAAATAATTCCCACGCTCCCAGATCGCTACTGCCAGTCCGCGTTCGCCGCAGGCTGCACGCTTTTTCTCTTAAAATGAGAAAACGACATGTCCTCCAAGACCCAATCGTAAAGAAAATCTAATTGCCCATCTGTGGCGCGTCAGCCTACGCCACTGAAAACACTCTAGGAAGCCATCCGGCCTGCTGCCAAAAATGGGCTGCCAAATGCCGATTGTTTTCTTTAAAGCAACGGACGTGCAACTGACTGCGATGGCCCATCTGGTGATGCATCCATGCATGCAAAGCTTGACCGCGACAACAAATGGGAGGGGCTTAAGTCCGTACAGCGCAAGGCTCGCCGATATTGTGAGTCTGGATCAGCGACGAGTGGTTTTCAGCGTGATTATGAGCGGTGCTCGTACGGTACACACTGCGAAGATTATCTGCAGTGTTACAATCCTGCGCAAGAGGGCTGACCTTCAGTTGGAGTAGAAGAGATCAGTGGTTGAAGAACCTTTGCGTCGAAGCCGCTGCCTGCAGTGTAAAAAAACACTGGCCAATTGTGAGAAAACGCTCTCTTTCTTTCCGGCTTTCAGGAACGTTGTATGCGACTGCCCAGCGCAACTGATTTGCCAGCATGTCACCAGAGCGCCTTGCAACAGCTGCCGCATGCCCCGGGACCCGAAGGCGCGGCCTGAAGAGGCTGCCTTTGCCAGATCCTCCATCTGCAAAGCCAGTATTGTACAGCGACAGGATATGCGAACGGCTATTGCCTGCCGACGGCATCGAGTTTGCCATTGCGACCGTAAATGATCCTGTTGTTTTCTTATAGGAGGCCCGCCTATTTCCTGGAACATTGCGCACAAAGGCTGCCTGTCTGCAAACAGGCCGGATTAGTTCGCCGTTCCGCTGGCACTAATTCGCAGTTTTGTAAATAGCCATTATTATGGAGATGAGTATATGGTGTTCGCAGTTCGTTTTTCCTGACTCTAAGCGTGTCTATTTTGTCTGGATGTCGGAAAGCGCCGCCTTTAGTTTCTTGTCGATTGAACTGCTAGCCCGATGTGACTGCGTACCAACTCTTCCATGCACGCAGAGGATACGTAAAGATTTGGTCAATACCCAAACTTCTGCGCTGCGACAAAACCTATTGGCGACAGATGTCGAAGACTTGTGAATTGCACCCGTCTTTACCTAATGAGAGCCTCTTCCTACTTCCTCCACCTTGCTTAAATCAAGCCATTCCTTCTCCAGACTGCTCGAGCAAATTCAATACATCATGCATGCCCATGCAAGTGATCAATGTCATCTTTTGGAACGCCATGAGGATACTTCTCTATGTTTCGTATTGACCTTGCCTTTTCCAGCGTGTTTCGCCAAGAGCCGAGTACCACTCCGCAGTCCTTGTATTCTTCGCGCAGTTGATGCATATTCTTGATTTTTTTATAATTTATATGCTGCCCTCATTGGCGTAGGTTCCTGATAGTAGGCAGGGTCAATACGCAAAGACTTCAATGCATTTGCTGCCACGTAGGCTTGACGCGAATGATTTGACAAGGGGTTTTCCGATCGCAGCATTAGAAATTTCAGCTTACCCCTGCCGGTTTTTCTTCGTCTGCCTGCTAGTGCAGTGGCTGGTGAATTTTATCGTGGTCGACCCAAATAATCAGCGCATCTTTTCAAAAAAAAAAAAAAAAAAAAAAAAAAAAAAAAAAAAAAAAAAAAAAAAAAAAAAAAAAAAAAAAAAAAAAAAAAAAAAAAAAAAAAAAAAAAAAAAAAAAAAAAAAAAAAAAAAAAAAAAAAAAAAAAAAAAAAAAAAAAAAAAAAAAAAAAAAAAAAAAAAAAAAAAAAAAAAAAAAAAAAAAAAAAAAAAAAAAAAAAAAAAAAAAAAAAAAAAAAAAAAAAAAAAAAAAAAAAAAAAAAAAAAAAAAAAAAAAAAAAAAAAAAAAAAAAAAAAAAAAAAAAAAAAAAAAAAAAAAAAAAAAAGAAAAAAAAAAAAAAAAAAATAACCTTACGAGTCTGTTTTGAAATAATAACGACAATAATAGAGCGCGCTTTCACGATAGTTAAGCTAGCAGTCAAAGTCTTCAAGAGACCATGTTCATTACTTAATGGAATCCAAAAGCCGCCAAACATATACCAGAGCGTCTCAGCTAACAGCTCTCTAATATATACACAATGCAGTGTTGGCTAATGCGTGATTTTTTTTTTTTATTTGGGTTGAAAAGCCCAAAAGCCCAGCGTCCAAATTTGAACGCGCCCGCAGCGTATCAGATCGAGATGTTTGCTTTCTGCCGCTCTCAAGCGCCACATGGAGCACAGTGTTCCAGGCCGCTCCGTCAGCCAATTCGCAGAGTGTCTTGAACCCGGTCCGCATGCGATTTGCAGGAAAACTGCGCAATTCCAGTTCCAGAAACAATCTGCCTGCCTGCGGTGCTGCGTTGCGAACGGGGAAATAACCTTCGTCCGTTCCTTCAGGATGCAGGCCTGCCTGCGTGTAAATCTGCTGTACGAAAAAGGCGCTATGATCCGTTATCGGCCCTTCCGACACTGGAAATCGACCTCAAACCACAGCATAGGTTTCCAAGATCAGCCGGCGATCATTGTGCTCTTCCAAACGACACTCGATCCAGCCGTGACCAATTGCGTCAGGGCATTCCCATTTCAACCTCCTAAGCCTGCCTTCGACACAGCAGCACTAGGAGAAAAACGATTATCAGTAAATAGGAATAATTCCTGTTAGAGATATTTCACATATTCTTGCTGTCTTTGCTCTATGGCTTTTGATGCCATTCCCGTGGAGCAGGCCGTTAAAGCCTCTTCGCCGGCCCCAGACAATCCGCCGTCGACGATTCTTTTTTAAAAAATATTAATTTTTTTTTTTTGTAGCACGTCAAGTCCCCGGAAATTTTCATAGGGCGCGTGCCCTTGAAGTTGCGGCTTATCAGGAGATTCAGCCCACAGCTGTCTTGCCCGGTATTTTCTCCACCCGTTTGCATAACTGTCCGCCGCATCGATAGATGATGAAATGCCAGGTTGCAGATATCTGTTTGTCGCGCAAGCGTGAACCATGAACCCCGGTCCCCACTAGGACAGCGGCTGGGCCTCCATCTATCGCCGCCGCACTTCGATTATAAGCAGGTCGACTTTGTTGATTGGAATCCTAAAGAAAATCAGATAGGTAAGAGGATCAAAGGCCATTCGTGCAGCGGCACATTTTCTTCTGAGGTTGAGGGCGCCGTCGCCTGCAGATGCGCGGATATCTATATTCAGTAATGTCCTGCTAGATTCGACGGCCCGGTGTCAGGCAAAGTCCGCGCTCATGACACTGGCACCCGATCGACCGGTTCCGGGCCCGCTCCGACCAGTTTCGTTTTTCGGGAAGTCAGCAACTCCGGAGAGTTTGCGCGCATCCTGTTCTCAGAGCGAGCCGCGAATCCCATCTTGTGAAGGAATCTGCCTTGCCCTATAGGCATGGTTTTTTTGCAAGGGCCAGGACAATTGACTTCATGGGCTCCATCTGGCGCAGTTCAATTTCCGCAGAGAGGCGTTTCTGATTATTATCCATGATTATTTTCTTCACAACAGTTGACTTGTGATTTGTAGGAAAATACCTATAATAATAGGAATTGGACTATAGGATGCCTTTATGACACACCTAAATGACTTTGACACTCATGCTCGAATGGCTTTGTTTCCGCCAAGGCAGCGTACGCAGCTGTGTCTTTGCCAATTCATGGTCCAGGCAGGCGAGAGCGCCCGGCAGAGGCCCCCAATTTAACCCTTTTCAGGTGGCGCCGGATGCAGTGCTCTTTGCAGTGCCCATCCGACCTGCATTGGGATTTAGGCGTCTTTGTGGCAGGGAAAAAGTTCCCGAGCCGCTCTCATTAGAGCGCCTCCCGCCTGGCCCTTCCTACCAAGCGCCAGGCCACGCGAGCCCGGCTGCGGCGTTCTTCGTTTTCCGCACCGGCCTTGTCAACACACCGGCGCAGCCGTTCGCAGAAAAGAGAAGGGCTCATATGCGTTCTTTCAGTTGAGCAACATGACGCAGTCGCCACTGCGCATTCACAGACAATGCTTCTTTGTCATATTGGGCTTTTGCCTGGCAGTGCCGAGATGCAGAAGCGTTTTTATGTTGTCCGGAAGCGGCTGGTTTACAATTCTTTTTTGGCGCGGCTTCGCGTTGCTGGCCGGGTGGCATTGCCAATGATTGCGCTGCTCAGCAGCGGGCTTACAAATAATAGTTTTTACATAAGATTTAAAATTAAGATCAAAAGGCTCGTCAATGGCCAGCTTGCTCATAAAACAGCAGGCTTTCTGCGTATGGGGGAATGCCTTAGCCCCGAAGGCCGAAAAGCTGACGTTTGAGGGCCAACGGCGCAGACTTCAATTATTTGGAAACCGAGAGTTAAGCCCAAAGCCAAGAAAATCAGGGCGAAACGCGTTTACCATCGTGAGGCCGGGCCAAAGATGAAGGCCATGTCCTGTTCCGGTAGCATTCCAAGCCACCCAAAGTTGCCCGAAACAATTTGTCGGGGACCCGCGAAACCGCACACAGCCCTTTCCGAAATCATGAACGGAATATGCTGTGGCGCTACGGGTTTGGAGAGATGAAATCTTGTTCAGTGTTAAGGCAGTTCGCTATTGTGAAGTTGGCAAAACATGAGTTTTTGCTGGCGCGCTTGGCATCAGGGAACACCCTGCGTTGTGACGCGGATTCCAGGTTTCCTAAGGACAGAAAAACCACGCATGGTGAACCGCTGGGTATCTGCACGCACAGGCGCGCTGACAAAGGATTGTTTTAACAAATGGCGCCTCAGTTCGGTTGTGTCGGCCACAGCCCATATCCATTTACGCCGTCACCCAAAGGTATACCCTCATGGAGAACGAAATCGATGAAACGCTCCGGTCGCAAGCGGCATTGTCAATATTAGGCGGCAACCGAATGGCCAGCCTCACAGAGCAGGCAGGGGGGATCGCACGCGCAGCGTTGCTCTGGAGGCTCGAAAGGTATGCTGGTTGCAAAAAAGGGCCAATGCCCTGCGGCGCTGAATTGGGGCGGTGCGCTCGCGCCGTGCCATGTTGAAGGGGAGTTGAGCCAACTGCAGTTTCAGTCGGGGCCTGTTGCGGCAGATATCATTACTTTTACTACCGATGAAAGGGCTATAAACGCCCGACCGCACAGGCCTGTGATCTGGTTATCGGGTCGTTTGGGTTAAGCCATATTGAAAGTGCGTCCCGAAACCGGTCGCAGCCGGCGGAACCGACTATACCCGCCTGCAAACGCGCAATTGCGGCTGCTGCATCGAAGGAATGGGGCATCCTTATGCCCAGCGCCAGCAACACAATACACATGGCTTGTGCGAGGATTCCGAAACGGGCTGCAATGGGCAAATCATATGGTGCCGCTATTCTGAGGACGCATTGGACGGCAATCCGCGTTGGAGTTTTCCTGAGCGAATGGTGAGTTGCGTTAGGTTATCGTCGTTCTACTCATGAGTTCCGGCTCCCACTGTTCAGAGCTATGAACAAGTTGATCGGCAAATTCTGGAAGAGCGTACTGGCAGCGCCCTGCCTGTTCATCTGTCCAAGCAGAGCTGACAACCGGCACAGTCTTTTTGGATACGGGGCGATGCTATGGAGTCCTGACGCTCGGTATCCAGGCCTATCGGGATGAAACCCGACGGAATCTTCATGGACACATAGGGCGAATTAGCCTACGAAGATTCTGTTTTCGATTCTGGGTTAGACAGGGTTGCGCCGATTTTCTTGGCACCCAGTTCCAACAGGTGACGCACGCCATAAGTGCTGATTGGCATTGACCGAGTGCTTGCTCAGGCCAATCCGCAAGCGCAAGTCGGTCTTTTCTGGCCAGCGGGTCTTCCGCTCTGAAAAGGGCACGACCGGGTTGGGGGTTGGCCTGAATGGACTTCGAATTAACCATGTGAATCGGCTCGAAAAACGAGGGCAGGTCCCGCTGTTGAAAGTTGCCAAAGATCGTTGCTCCGCCTGCAGCACGGTCTCGGCATTGATGGAAAAAAAGTCCACGCCCGGGTTGCTGGCTCGTTAGAGCGCAACTGTTTTGGCAGGAAAAGACGGCAGCAGAGCCTGTGAGCTCGCAATGGGAACGTGGCCGCGTCGCTCTCCTGTCAAATCCGCCCACGGGATCGCCACGCGCGCCAGATCAATCATCTGCGCCGCGGATGTGTGTTATCAGCAATTTCACCGGGCTGGATTTCAGGCGCTTTCCCGCGCGGGCCAGGCGCTCGAAATTTCCACCCGAATTCTTGTTCCAAAGCCGTGGATGCGGGCGAATTAAGCGCGGAGGCTGTGATGTTCATTCCTCTGCTGCTTTTCGGATAGAACGGCCGGCCCGCAACCGCTTCGATCAGTTCAATGTTCTTAAAGTGTTTCATATCAAATGGCTTTTTTGCAGTGAGTATTTTTTTGCAACGCTCTTGTGAGTTTATAGCAGTAGAAGTTGACAGTAAATCATTTCACTCTTCACGCAATGCCCCGGTTGGCTATGGTCGTTCACGTCATATTGCGGGCAACACAGATGATTTCAACGACACGTTATTCAGACAGGGAAACAGCAATGAAGGACTATGACAAACCACGACCGCCATTTCTTGAAATGGTTGGCGGGAATCCTGGGCGTATCGGGTGCTTTCCCTTCCTAAATAAACCATGCCTGCTGCTGCACAGTGGTTCCGATACGTGGGTTGTGGTCACACCGCCAGACGCAATCAACAGTCTCGCATCTGCACCGAACCGGAACAAGCCGAGCGTCCTATCAAGTGGCTGTAAACTGCTATGACCGTCTTCGTGTTCATTTGGGATACCCAAAGAGGCTCCTGGCGGGCGGCTTTTCATATGGATTATGAGGTTGATGAGCCGGAAATTGGCTGAAAGCTGGATGAGTTTCTGAAGACGGTTTGACACTGACCTTCAAACTGAAGCCTAACGGCCACATTCTGATGGTTCCAAAGGTGACAGCTGAGGAGTCAAAGGGTCATTTGATCGTGCGTTTCCGTTGGTGGTTTTCAACGTTCAGAACTGAAGGCGCGGCCTGTGCGCCGCAGACCCCAAGTTTGAAGCGGTGGATGAAGCCACATTTGTCATCAGCTCGACAAACCGTCGAAGCTGACCATTCCAGATCTGGCGGTGGCCGGTGCCCTTTGTTATCAACTCGGCTGTTGCCAAGGCAAATCGCCACCAACGGATGGGACCCTCTGGGGATGGAATATCTGGCATATGACACCCGGCCGGTTCCGGCGCCTTCAAGGTAGCTCGCTGTCCCCCGGTGAGCAGCTTGTCTATGGACCCAATGATGCCTGGGTTGGCTGGCACGCTGCCAGGTCAAAGCGGGTGGTTGTACCGAGGTTCCAAATTCCTTCCACGACGCGAGCACTGATCGTAGCGGGGCGGACGTGCAGATGTCGTTTCAACATTCCCGAACAAGGATGCGGCTGAATTGGCGGACATTGTTGATGTCTATCACGCACGATTGAAAATTGCATGAATGTCTGTGTCCAAACACGAAATTTGGAACCGTTTCAGATCCTTGATGTGCGTAAGCATTCGGCTTATGCGGTACCTTATGAAGCGATTTTTCCAGACAGCAGCCTATGGACGAGGTTGCGCCGCTGTGGCGGTTGGAAGCGAAATCAATGACATCGCGTGGCCACGCAAGACGCAGTATTATACCACCTCGACAAAGCTCGTGAGCACATTGGCGAAAATCCGGGTTATCGGGATGGGATTTTGAAGTTCCGCTGTCCATCAAGCCTGGATCTGGCGGTCATGGATGGAGCCAACAGCGCTTCTGATTCAGGAAAATTCTGGCGAAGATCGGTATCAAGGCTGAGATCGAAAAAAATTCCGCGCAAATTGGCGGACTGCTGCGCTTGTGAGAAACGGCTTGCGCTGCATCTTGAGAATTTCGGTGGTTGTTGAACACGCCGGATTACTACTTCTTCTGGGCTTATCAGGCCATGGGGCATTTGTTCAATTCTTCAACTTACCTGAATCAAGAAAGTCTGAGGATTTGGTAGATGCACTTTGCATATTGCCGGTTGTGATCCGCATATGCGCCGACCTCAAAGCGCATGTTTGGAAATCGTGTTAGAAGATCTGCCGCGTATGTCCGCTGTAATTCAGCCGGCATTGAATGTGGCTGCAAATGGTGCGGGAAGGCTATGAGTTCTGGTTCCCACCGTCAGCTGATGGCCACGGTCCGTTGGGCCGCGGCATAATAATTGCAACCAGGCCAACAATACCCTCGACTGCGCGCTGTCAATGCGCATTGCGAAGTCGATCCCGTGGTGGCTGGGCGTTCGTGGTTATCAGCTTTTCTGTGACCCGTGCCTTACCCAGGGGACCGGCGGCTTATTTCGCCGGGGCTTGCGCGGATGAAGCTTCGATGAAGGAAATCCGGGTGGGCCTCTGGTTGGACAAGCCACTGATGCAGCAATGTTTCATCTTGTGGGAGACTTGCTTAAGGGTGACCTTGTCAATCTATTTCAAAGCGCCAGGCTGTTGCTGCTGATTTTCTGGCAAAACGCTTGCCAGCCTCGCTGTGAGCTGACTTTAACGGCGTTGATCGTTTCCTGTGGAATCGCAATTTCCATGGTATTTGGGCGGCCACGGCAACCTGGTTCGTGGGTGGATCATCTGTGCCGTGTTGTTGTGACTGCGGGTGTGCCCTACAACCTTTTTTCACCGCAATCGTTCTGATTTACGGTTTTACTACTTGTCGGCTTGGCTCCATCGCCCTTGGGGCGGTTGGATTTCTCTATTATCAAGCCAGATCGGAATACCGGGTGTAATCGAATTGATGCGCCGTGGTTGGCGATTGGGAAAAACATGGTTTGGCTGCGTTAGCAATTGGTGTTGCCAGCAGTGACGCTTGCCCTTTTCACGCTTGCCCGATTGCCCGCATGACACGTGCAGCCATTTGCTGACGGCGCTGTCTCCGATTTATCCGCACGGCCAAGGCCGCGGGTCTGACCCGATCGCAAGTCTTGTATGGCTTATGCGGGTTTCGAAATGGCATTTGCTTCCGTTGTGACCACGCTTGGCATGGTGGTTTTCCTTTTTTGCTCTTGGTGCAAAGTGCTGGTGCGAGAAAGTGGTCGGCCCTGGGCCCGGCATTGGCTTCTTATGCGGTTGAGCCACTTGTTGGTCTCTGATTACGCAGGCCGTTAGCTGTGTTTGGCGGCATGGCACTGCTGTTTGTATGCTCAATCTTCATCATTGATCTTGCCTACACGGCGATGATCGCGTATCGGGTTTGCTTTCCAAATGACCGATGTTTCGATAAAATTCGGCTGCGAAATCTTCAGGTGGATTGGATCATCTTGATTTATGTGCTGCGGGCCAACCCGGTGACGATGCTCGCCTTTTGCATGTATTGCGTTGAATATCCTGGCAGCGGTTTTTGGACCCAAGTCTGGTTCCCTATGATCCATTTGGCGGACATAATTGCTGCAAATGCCTTGCAGGCCCGTCGCTGGCGCATTGGTTTTGGCACAGATTAGCGTTGGCAGGGATGTTTTCAGTCGGGTGATTGTTGCGACCGGCTTTGATCTGGTCTATTTCGTTGCCGCTGTTTGCGCTTTCTTTCGTGGGTTGGCTCTGCTGCTGGGAGTGTTGCCGGTTACTGGGGGGGGCTGGCTTGATGCAGTGCTCAACCGCGTTCTCGATACCAATTATGGGCTTTCCCCCTGTGTCGTGCTGGCGATGGGCATCGTTTTGCACAGCGCTTGGCAATACGATTTTGAAAACATCATTTACGCCACCGCTATCATCAATGTGCCTTCTACGCGCGGCTGGTGCGGGCTGAGCGTGAATATTAGCGTGGAATTTCCGGGTTTGCCCGGCTGCCAAACTGGTCAGGAAATTCCGATATCCGGGTGTTGGGGCCATGCATATATTTCCCAATGCGCTGCCGCCCGATGATGGTCAGGTGTCGCTCAACCTGGGGCTGGGCCATTTTGAATGCCGCAGGCCTTTCCATTCATTGGCCTCGGGTGCGTCCGCGACCTGCGGAAGTGAGGGCATACATGGTTGCTGAAGGGGCGAAACTTTCATTGTGTGCCGGTGAAGTGGTGGCTGGCGGTTTTTCCCTGGTCTACGCTGATGATCGCGGTTGTTTACCTTCAATCTTCCTGGAGGATTGGTTTGCGGGACATTGGTTGATCCGCGCAGAGGACCTGATCATGGTTGAGCGTTAAAGATCTTGCTGTCTCTTTCAGACCCGCCGCGGTTGCGGTGGGATGGCTGTTGCCGTGGCATCAGCTTTGAGCTGCGGGAAAAAAGGGTGAAATCCTTTGGGAATAGTGGGTTGAAAGTTGGATCTGGGTAAAACGGTCCACATCCTACACGCGCTAGAACTGCGATATTCTGGATGGTTGGCCGGCCACGATCAATCGGGTGATTGAAGCAGCTTATTCTGGTATTGATTTGCGACGGCGTTTGCGAAAAGGGCCATGCCGGGATATTCGGGTTCGTGGGAAAATCTCGATGGGATTTTCCAAGAATCACGGCCGCGGGGCTTGTTAAAACCCCTATTCGGCAAAAGGTTGGCCCATTTCAGATTTGAAAGATTTGTTATCTTGCGTCCGGCCAGTTTTTGCCAAGCGAAACCGGTTCACACAAGGGCGCCCGCGGGAAAAAGCTATTTCGAAGCTCTGGGGGAAAGCGGGCCAAAGAGTCGCCGGGGATTTGCTGTTTGCCCACGGTATGATTTTTTTTTGGGGCCTAAATTCCATTCCCGGAAGGTTGGGTTCCGGGTGATCTCCCTCCCCTCTTTGTCTCAAA
>Ga0163217_1051283_pt1 | contig 11849 bp, 16 predicted proteins | sample SynspAceP_FD_185933 | JGI IMG/M metagenome (GOLD analysis project Ga0163217, IMG submission 185933) | Saline lake microbial communities from Ace Lake in Antarctica - Synechococcus sp. Ace-P (PacBio error correction) | ecosystem: Environmental > Aquatic > Non-marine Saline and Alkaline > Saline ... | reverse complement strand
TGCCGATGCCATTGAACAATTACAATCATGCAACACCCAGCCCAGGCAGTGAAGTAGGTTTCGTAGGGGATTTATTAGGTGTGCATAGAGGCGCCATGATCGAGGCGCCACAACGCTGGGCGGGAAACCCGCCGGCAAAGACCGCAACCAGGAGCAGGGGCGTTACCAGCGCGCTGTGAGCAGTGAACGCTGGCTGATAGAAGCGCACCATTTCACGTTTTGAGCCACCGTGAAGGCAGGCCAGATAGGCAGCCGAAACTCATCTCGGGAGCTTACGGCCTGGGTCATTGTGGCGGAAGGCGTTCACTCAGGGTGGCGTGGCCGGTTTGAGCGATGATGCCGGCAGCTTGGTTTCAGCCGCCAGGACACGCCCGGAATAGCAGCAACGATATCCCGGTGTCATTCAAATAACTTGTATAGGTGAGTGGCCAGACCACGGTAAAGCTCCGCTCTGCGCACAATTACGATATGCTGGTTGAGACGCATGGACGGCTGGCTGCTCCAGCCAGCGTGGTCGTCGAGCAAGCAGGATGTCTTGGCTGATGCAAACAGCGCGCGTGGCGATTTCAGAACCGCTGCTCTGATGCCCTCCATTCAGCTGCGCAGCGCTTGGGTGCTGGTCTCCAGCTCTAGGGACTGGCGGGTGCTAGTCCTGTTTCGCTGATTTTGATCGCGAGCAGTCTAGTCTGGTCGGGGGTCGGGCTTCAAAGCGTAGTGTGTAGCCGCTCGGCATGGCTAAGGCGAGGTATCGTCGTTGGATTGTACGCTCAGGTTCCAAGTCCGCGGAGGTGCTTTGCTGAACCCACGAGCTGCGGCAAGCGGCTTATGCGGGGTTGCCCCCGGGCAGGGGAACGCGCACCCGGATGTGCCGTGTTGCTACCGGTATTACCGTGACAGTGCCATCAGGGTGCTTTTACCAGCCATTGGGGTCCCAGCAGGCAGCGCTTCAGCCGCTCGCACTCGCTAATGCCCGAATCTGAGCTGATTACCCATGTAGTCTGAGTATGGTGCTCGCCGGTAGATTCTGAGTAGGTTGACCTTGATCTGATAATTTGCAAGGCGCACAAAGACTTGGAGCGGGTCAGGTTGTAACCACAAAAACCAGGGGTTGCGGCCAATGTCTTCTTGATTTAGCTACTGTTCTATGTGAGAGCTTTGTATCGCGCCTTAGTGATCCACAATCTTCACCGAGACATTCACGCTGGACGGTTGGTGGTCAGGGTCTGGTTTTGGTTCGGTATTGAAGGTCATTGTGCCAAACGCGGCGGCCTCCAGAATGTATTCAAGTACCTATAGGTTTTGGGTCCAAAGGCACATGAATTCGCGGGCCGAGGGGAACCAAGGCATACCGACGTCGTACTTGAGCTTGACCCAACCGGTTGGATCGATTCGGGGTGAATGCTTGATCGCAAGTTGATGGTGTGTGTGAATTTCCTTTGCGGCTACATAATTTTTTTACCGTTGCCGCCGATTCGGCGAGGCCACAGCAAGACGGCTTCCTTGCTGAACTCCAGTGGCCGTGGGCGTTTGGTCAAAGTATTGGTACCAGCGTATTGGTGCTGGTATCGATTCCAGTTGCAACATGTTGCCTGGTTTCACTGGTATTGAACGACCATTTTGCCCGTCCGGATGACGCCCTACTCCGGCTCGACCCATCAATCTGCGCAGCACTCGCTGGTTTCAAGTCGCCACAGTGACCAGTTGCGTCATTTTCATTGGAGATTACAGCCAGCGATCATTAGGGTGCGCGCCGAATTGTTCCGGGTCGGCGCTGAAGGCAGCTCCTTTTGATGATCTTCGGGTAAAGCAGATCCGATGATTTGTACTCAGGTCTGAAATCCTGGCGCAGAGTTTACAGCAGCTTGTTTATCGCTGGGAGAGCAAATCCCGCCGCGGACGCGATGGCCCACATCTATGGTTTCTACTATGCTGCTGTCAGATAATCACTGGGAAACGTTATTGTCCTTTTTGTTGCTCACGTAGGCGGTTTCGGCCAGGGCATTGAGGCTTAAGGGGCGGACAACAGCGCGACCTGCAAGCAGTGACAAGTAGGCCTTTGGTTTGGTGGCGATGGCGGGAGGGGGGAGTGGCGGGCTTGTCTTGTAATGAGTACTCTGATTCTTGTTGTGGACTATTCGGTTGGACCCGGGCGTATCAAGTTAGCCGGCATTTCGCTCTCGGGTGTTGGTCAAACCAGGTGTTCGAGATCGGTTCTGTGGATGCCAGGAAAGCCTTCTGTGGTGAGTTGACATGACCAGTGCGCGGGGTTTGCACCAGCGCAATGGGCTGCGGCAGTTGGCCGTTCCAGGTTGCGAGTAAGCTCAGTTTTCTGCTTTAAACCGTCAGAGGCAGCTTGGTGGGACAGGCTGAGTTGCTCTGATCGCTTGCGCTCGGTGTGCAGAAAACTGTGGTCACCGCCGCGCCGGAAGGTGCGGATACCAAGCCATGGGCGAGTCCAGGACTATTTCTCAGCGGGCCGGCTGCTGCTCAAAGCGTTCGCAGTTGGGCAGCGCCGTAGGTCCTACACTTGTGCAGCCCACGGGTGTGCCCGGAGGCGGCTACGGCGTGGGTACCAGGTGTTGTAAGGGATGTATCGCCAAATCACCACGTCATCAGCCACGGACTACGACGTCATATTTCGGCTGTTGCGTGAAAAGACCTCGGCTTGTGCGCTGCGGCGCAGATCAGGTTATCGAAGCTCCAGACCTTCTCGGGCCAACTGATTTTTGGGCGTCGTTGGGACGAGCGCTCAGGCGCGGCGAGTTTAGCCATGTCGGCATCGTGGGGCGTGATCAGTAACAGCGCGTCAGTTTGCGTACTGTCAGAAATTGCGCACGTCAGTTCACGCTATGGCCCGGGCTGGCAGGGTATGCAGCAGTTGCAAGGCATTTGGTAGTGCGCAGCTTGTCGTCCGTAGCTGCCATCGTTTGTCAGAGGCTATCAGCGCAAATCACTGGCCAGTTCGGCCAGAGCTGGACTGGGCAGTTGGTGACGAACACCGTACACCTTGAGCGTGCAGTGCTCTGCGGTTTCAGGTGGCTGCAAACTGCGCTTCAGAGGCGATTAAGATGTATTCGTGGGTCAGGAAGCGCCGGTTTGACTGTTGTTGTCTTGCCACTGATGTTGGCACCCTGCGCCCCGATCGCGCGGGGGCTTCTGGGTAGATGAACATTGGACGCATGATCGGGACCTGGGGTCAGGAGCCATGACTGACATAAGCCCTTTTTGGACCATCAGGTGTGCGGATTGGCTGTTGTGGGTCCACCACGCTGGCGTTGAGGAGCTAGAAATCAGCAGGTAAGATGCTGAATATCGAGTCGCATGGGATTCCTTTGTTGCTGGAGTCAGTATGGGGAGCTGGCGGCAGCTTGATGTTACAATATGAACGAAGAAGTATATCCAATACGCTCATTGGTACCAAAGGTAATGTATTGCTCCCTGGTCGTTTATTATCAGCCTTAGATGGTTTCTTCTGCTTACGCCAATAAGGATACGCCCATGCGTCATTTCGTACTGACACGCGAGTGACGATTTCTGGGTGTACGGCCTTTTAGCTGTGGTATTGCTGGTCATCTGGGCGTATTGCTCAAACGGCGGAAAGGACGTGTGGCGGGAACGGCAAAAGGGGGGCGGGCGCAATCGGCCTGATGTGTGTTTGAAAGCTTGGCTTTCAACCGCGGCTTTGCCGTCTGGTGGCGGTGCTTGATGAATTGGTCATAGTGCGCATCGCGCGCGCCTAACAGCGTACCTGTCACCAGGCATCGGACTCGACACCAAAGGTGGCGCAGTGCCTGGCAATTGGCTGCTGAGATGGAGATTGAACCAGCGATTAGACGACCCTTTGCGCCGTCTATCTGGCTTTTTGCCGATGGCAGCGGATGGCGGATCAGCGCCGGACCGGGGATGAGTTGGAGGAGGTCTGGGAGTCAGTGTTGCTGTTGCTGGGCGTATTTGGCGCCGCTTGGTATTGTCGTTACTGGCTATCACTGTCCTTACGCCGGAGGGTCTATAGCCTATCGACATTGCTTGAAGCATTGCAGGTGATTGGTGGTAGGCATATTGAGTCCCGATCTGGCGTCCAGCAGTGCCGAGCTCAGTTCGTTGGCATCGCTTCAACTAATTGGGCTAGGTGGCATTGCGCGAGCCAGAAGCGAGCCAAATCAGCAGCTAACCGGGCGGCTGATGGACGCTGCAGGAGAAGAGAGGCGATGCAGTTGCTCATGGCCTTGCATGATGGATCTGGGGCATATCTTCACCGGTATCGCGCCCAAGCCTCATGCTTTGGCGAGTCAGCCGGGCCGGGCCCGATTTGGTTCGGCAGCATTTGCGCCAGGCTCTTGGAGGCATTTTGGGGGGCTTGTGGGTTTAACGGTCGGCCTTCCAGCATTGGGCACTGAAGTTGTATAAGATTGCTTCCGGTTTGGTGCTAGGGCGGCTCGCGGCTTGGAGCAGGCGCTGCGTGCAACTGGCTGGCAATAGGGCAGCAGCAGACAAGGTGTACCGTGTATTGTTGAGCGGGATGATTGCTTTACCAGCCCTCCAAAACCGAGCAACGCAGCATTTGTATCGGCTGTTGCAGGAAGCGCTTGAACCAGTCGCCGGCATGGCCGAGCCGCTCCGTATGGGTGCGCTTGTTGTGCTCCATCGGGAACGAGTGCTGAAAGTCAGCGTGCAGGCTGGTTGGCACGGGCGCTTGAAGGACGGACGAAATTATGTGAGCGGTGGGTTATTTGTCGGTCCAGTAGCAGTGAGGCGCGCGCGATGCCTAAAAGCACACGCAAGTGACTCCAGCCCTGGCTCGGGTGTGTTGGTCGTGGCTCTCACCATTTCCGCGAAGGAGTCGCAGCTGAATATTCTTGTTGGTTGATGATCACGCCATTGTTTCGCAAGGCGTATACAGCTGCTGGCCATGATTTAGCAGACAGATCCGCCGAGGCACCCAGCGGAGAAGAGGCGATCAGCGCCGCGCAGGCAACGAGTGCTGACTGGTGGTTGTGGATTCGGGCTCCGGCATCAGCGGTATTGATAACCGCTAGGCTGCTGCTGCTGCGCTGGCGTTCTCTGCGCTTTCTGTTTTCAGCATGCATTGATTGGAACTTGCGTTGAGTTTCGCCAGGAATTTGGCTGGTGGCGCACTCGGTTTATTCACCAAGACGCAGGCGCGGATGTGTTATCGAGGCAGTTACGGTGCCTGCTGGGAAGGCAAGCGTTATATCGAGCAGGATTGGAACCGAGTGGCCTTGTGCGGTACCGATGGCAGCTGGAATCACGGCTCAATTGCAGAACTAGCGCGAGTTCGAAATTCTTCGTCATGCTCGCAAGGGAAACCTCCAGGCATTTGCAGCAAGCTGATGCTTAGCAGCAGACGGTAGCTGTCGGAATAATCTGACGGTGCTCAAGCAGAAACTGAATGTCAGCTCTGACGAAACTGGTCACCTGGCTATCGATTGACCGTTGTCATTCGTGTTAACAGGTGGTTGAGCGCTTCAGCATATGTGGTCACTTTTCCCAATCGACAGGGGCAGGCAGTGAGTTGCTTCATGTGCATGTGAGAAAGGTGCCGTATGCGTCGGGGACCACTGATATCGGCAGGTTCCAGTGTGTGGCGTGGTTCATCTTTTGATTCCTGCAGATTGGCATCGCGCAGATCGGCGCCCTTTAAGATCGCTTGTGGTAACCGGCCATCTTCCAGGTTGGCGGCCCGCAGGTGGCGTCGTGCATGCTGGCACACTGAAAACGAGGAAATTCAGTTGGCTCCGTAAAAAAGGCAGGCCTCTTGAACTGACCAGCCTGGGTGTCGGGTTCCAGAGCCGTGAGCGGCCAACAAAGTGGCACCCATGCGCTTACACCCGCATGGCGGTTTGTTTGCCAGACTCGCCCGATGAGATTGGGCCCCATCAGTTGGCATTGTCCATCTTCGCCTGATTAGGCGTTTTTGCATTGGGTTTTTTTTTTTTTTTCCCCCGCAGGGGGTCAGCGCGCGCAAGTTCCGCACCCACAAAGTCGCTTGCGAGGTCCTTATGCCGCAGGTTCAAACATTGCGCAGGTCAATGCCAGGACAGCGGTGCCGGGGGGAATTTCAAAGCACAGCCGGTTTAACGGTGACACATCTCCTCGCGAGCGGCATCTTTGAGCCCGGCAAGAGTTGGGCAGCGTGTCCAAACGAGAAAGCTTTGTTGGCAATAAGCGATTTCATTGTTTTCAGCTCCATGAGGCACCAGCCCGGTCGTGCTGGCGTGCCTCGAAGGTTTAATGGAGTTACGGGTTCAAGCTTGGCGCTGCTGGTATCAGCTAGGTGTTTAATACCAGAACGAACCGCCTGTTGCAGGGTTGGTCGCGCGGCATCTCGGCCAACCCCAGAGAGGCACTGCACCGCGTAGCCGGTGGAACACGATATATTTGCTCGCCATTTGCCATTTCCAGGTGATAGGCGGTGAGTGATTCCGGTGCGGTCTGGGAAACTTTCCAGACTTCCTTGCGGTTTTGGCGTCGAAGGCCTTGAAGTAACATCACCTTCGGTTAAGACCAGGTTTGCCCGCCGGGTCGCCAAGACGCCCGCCCAGGTGGACAGTTGGTTCTTTGTAGTTCCACTCGACCTTGCCGGTAGTGTGGATTTCATCGCACGCAAATACTAACATTGGTGGTCATACATACGCTTTGATCCGGAACCCATACCCAGGTAGGCAGAAGCCTTTGTTGTAGCTGACTTTCTTCGGTCCAGTAGTTCCTCTTTCAGTGGGTTGGCGGGACATAGAACAGCCCGGTATCCTGGGTTGGCCATGAGGTTATCAGTTCTTGCCGCCAAGGAGGGGGTGATACCTCTACCGCTTTCGCTAGGCGTTCCTGGCCGGGCTCTAGCCGAGCGTGCGCTGGCCTTCGTTTTCTCGGGAGCGGCAGTCTTCCAGGTCGATGTGGCTTGCCAGGTGATGTTTATCGCACGAAGGGGAGGCGATTGGCCAGCTTGCCGGTATGTTTCCGAATCCACTACATTAGAAAAAGCGTGCGTACGATCAGCGTGGCAGTGGCTTTCAGGGTTTTGGCCAGCTTGTCCTGGTAATCAAAAACAGCACAGTTCGTTGTTGCAGAGAAATTCCAGCGTGTTGGGACGTGTGCTGGATAGACACTTGACTCACGGTGGTGGGGTCAACGCCGGACCTTGGCGGAGGTGTAGAGGTGTCGTAATCAGAAGGTTTGCGTCTTTTGGAGGTACCGCCCAGCCATTCCGGGGCGGGATTTGCCGGCGCGATAATGATGGTATTTGGTTCTGCATCGAAACTCTGCGTTCTGCCAGGGTGCGCCGCACTGGCTTCAGGCCTCAACCTTGCCAGTGGCGGAGGTATCGTTATCGGCCAGGAGGGGGCTTTTACGTTCACCCGGGGTATGTCCTTGCCTTTCAGGCCGGCCTTATGGCTTCAACGAAGGGCGCATCCAGATTCTTGCCGGTTTCCGGGTCAGGCGAGAGTTGCCTATACGGCCAAATTCGTCGACACGAACGGTAGACAGATGGATCAGAAATGACTTTTGCGGTTTTTCTTGATCTTTGGACGTTGGTTAAGGGTGAAGCCGGTCTAGGTGTAAACCGGACTGAGTGGATACGAATTTTTTCACGCCACACACCATTGCGGTATCCTTGTTAGCGTACACACAGCATCCGCGTGCGAAAGAAAACATTTGTCGCCATTAGATCGAGCCGATTGACCGTAAGCGGGACGAATGTTATCAGGCGACGATGAGCGTAGCGTCCACAGGACGTGCGCGGTTGGATCCGGCGAAGATGCGCGAGTAAGAGCGGTTGTAAATTCACGCCTCATGAATGATTGCTGGAATTCTGCCGCGCTGTTTTTTCATCGCGAAGGAGTGGAACCCAGGCTGGGGTAGCTTGAGGTGTGTGTCGCTATTGACCCTGTTTAGGGGCTTCCAGCGCTGGGCGTTGTTGCCCTGCGTATTTGCAGCACTTATGGGTCGAGGTGTGATCGTTGGCTATTCGTCGCCCGTTGACAGGGCATTGGCATCGCATGGGGGCGCAGCAGGGCATTATTACTGGCGGCCATCGGCAGACACTTGCGGGCCTGGGGCAGTGGGCTTGGAGGCAGGAAGCGTTTTTGTTCTCATGGCGTGTTTCCCTTGTTGGTTGGGGAGGCAGCATGCTTGTTGGTCCACGTCCCATCGTTTTGGTCAGTGGTCTTTTTTGCTGATACGGAAAATGACCGGTCTTTGCTGGGAAAAACGGTTAGATGTGTAGCGCTTGGGATGCCTCAATCGGAGCGCTACTTTGGTGGGAATAAATCAATGCTTTGGTTTTGGTTTTGAAAGTTGCAGGGCGTCACGGCAAGGTAGGGGCGTTGGCTTTGCGGCTGAAGTGCTTATACCAACGAACTAATTTTGCACCCAAAGCAGGCATTGGGGTTAGCGTCGGTTGCGTTCTACCCATGGCTTCGAAACTATAATGATCGTGCCTGGGACACGGCCGAGAGGGAGCACATGATGCATTTCAAACGCCTTGAAGGATAGCGCACTGGATTTGGTATTGGGTTCTGGCCAGGCCCGCTGGCCAGGGGACGTACGCCCAGTCGGTGGTACAGATCTGGAAAACTGGGTGTGATGCTGCGAACATCGTATCGCGATCACAGACGACTGGCAGTTGAATTAATAGGGGTTCCGCTTACAACCAGGAACTGCCCGCTGGTGTCATGGGCTGGAGGCGATTTCGGCGGTATGACCCAGACTTTGCGTGAGCTTGAGATCAGGCGATTACGGTGATGAGTGTATTAGGGAACGGGGTAAGTCAACGGCGCAGGGTCCGCGACCCGGCGGGTGTATAGCCCGTATGGGGGATTTGTGCTCCCAGTCAGGAGGGCGTATGGCATGCCGTACCTGGTTGAAACTGTTTGCAGTAGAAGCAGTAGCATTGCGCTTGCCTGGGCATTGTCAGTTTGTGGTGCTGTTTGTTGTGGCAAATGCGGGAGGATTCAATCACAACTTATCGTGCATGATGAAATTACGAGTCTGGGCTACCTCAAGGTGGCGTCTACCGAGACTATCCCCCCTACAGTTTCTAGAGGAATGGCCGCCCGAGGCGTCCCGAGTCGAGGCTGGCAGGTAATTGGCCTCCGGCTGGGCGTGGAGTTGCCGGGTGCATGGATGACCGGACGAACTTCGACGGTGATCTGCGCAACAATCTTGAGGGAAGGTCACTACTGGTCACGGTCGATTCGCCGGTCATGTTGCGTTGCCCAACGACAAGGCGTACCAAGCATCGTTTGACATTTGGGGCTGCCGTGCGCACGAGCTGGTGATGTTTGGCCCCTATGCGGGCGCTAGGCAAGCGGCTACGACCAGGAGTAGAAGCAGTACCGCTTGCCATCTTTCATCATCCGTAGGGTTGGGGAGGATTCAATCCCTCGTTCTATTGGCCCCCGTGTCATGAATGGTCAGATAAGAGATGCACCCGTCTTACCCTTCGGCTTGCCAGGCTTTGTGGCGATTTGGTGGGCGGGGAAGTTGCATGCCGGTCTGGGCACACCAGGCAGGATGAATGGCTGCTGCAAGCACCCCCGTGGCGGGCATGCGATTGCCGAGTATGTATCGAATATTGGGCAAGGTCTGGATTGGGGATGGCGTCACCGATCCAACCGGACCTTAGCTATGCGGTGTGTCCGTGAAGCCATTGGTGCTGGACGGGCGGGGGGCCCCCCCCCCCCCCGGGGTGGGGGGGGCCCCCCCCACCCCCCTTGGCCCGCGCTCCTTATGAGAGTCCCCGGTTTGCGTAATGTTGCCGAGCTATTACCCGATATTGAACCGTTGTATGCTTGCCGAGCGGCATTGAGTTTTTACTGCGCGGCCCGGCTTTTTTATGTTGGAAAGGTATTGTACAGTGATAGCTAATACCTGGGTTGCATTGTTTGGCCAGGCCCCCTTGCGGCGAACAATTTGTGGTAGGGCGGGAAAAGTTTCCCCGGGTTCTTCCGCTGATCGCCTCACAACAGTAATTCCTGAGGGTAGCAGCCATGATCACAGCTCATCTTCGCCTTGACCCCGCCTGGGTTAGCGCCATTGATTTTTCGTATGGCTGTGCAGGCGTAACTTATGGACCGATTATTCCCAAAACGTGCGACCACACGATTCTTGTCTCCTCGGCATGGGCACGCTCCGGGCCAACGCTTAGCCCGCTGACCATGGTTAACGACAGCAACGTCAATCGTTGCAGCCGGTGGTTCTCGTCCGCGGGGAAAACGCGCGGCAGCCGCACAACGATGATTCAAGGATGGGGTGATGTATATCGGTCTACTCGCGCGTTTGTTCGCGTTGATGCACGCACCGGCAGAGCTTTGGCAATTAGATGGGCTGGCCGACGGGCATTGCTTGCTGTGAGTTGATACCGCGGGGTTGGTTTGATTGATGATTGGTGATCTTCCCGGTACCTGGCGCAAAGGTGGTGGCTGGCACAAGATTACCGGAAGGGTGGTCTGGGCAAGACCGTAGCGACTACAAGGCCGGCTATGCCATTCGCCGCGCGCTGATCGTTGAATGGGCGGTTGATTACGGTTCGGTGGCCCGGTTTGGCGTTGTTGGGCAAGATTGGAGCTACGACACACCAACTGCGAGCTGCTCTGGCCCGGGACCTCGAGGGGAAGCTTGGGTATACCTACCCCAAGGGACGGCAAAGCCAATTGAAGCGGGTAATTTCCGGCGGCCGAGCAAATAAACCTGGCCGGCGATGTGGAAGCCCGGTGGCCGGGCGCCCTTGGCTAGCCCGGTTTCTTTGACCCCCCGGAACCCATCTGTTTGACTCTCGGCACCCCCGGTTTAATCCCGGCGCCCGGAATCAACATGCGGCAATGGGGGGCGACAATCTCTATAGCTCATCAGCCTGGTCTGACCCCCGACGACCGGGCCTAATTAAATGGCATTTCGACCACGCCAATGATGGTGGGACTACGACGGGCCGTGACGAGTGTGGTCTTCAATACAGAAGGCACAAGAATCCCAAGGCTGCCGGCACGCTGACCGCAACGGTTTCTTTCTATGTACTGGACGTACAATGCAGTTTATTCGCGGCGGGGGGGGGGGGGGCGTTTTTTTTCCTTCGTCGACACCCCCATACCTGGAAGGGGTAGACAAGAAGGCCGGGATCTCAGCCGAGACCACGCCAGCGCGCAAACAGGATCCGGTGAACAGGGAACCGTTTTACGCTGCGCGCTTCCTCGGCCGGCAAGGAATTTTGGACAACCATGGCTTTACCCCAGTCAGGAAACCGGCCTGGTTTACGTGCATCAACGAATTGGGGAACGTGACCATTGCTGGAACGGAAAGCACCGCTTCCAGAAGCGCAAGGGCTAGCTTGGGAGCCGGCTTCACCATCAAGCCAATCCTGACGACTACATTGGAGTACTCCGAGGCCATGGACCCCAGAACCGGGCAAGGAAGTCATGGCGCGTTTGAAAAATCCGGCGCCCCACCTCTGGGCGGTTGTAACTGAGCACCAAAAGCAAACTGGTCTTTAGGCATAACCGGGAGGTTATACGCTGTGGGCCTTCAATGGCCAGAATGGCCAGAGAAGCTGTGGGAGTTCAACACTGGTTTTTCAGGGCAGTGATTTGGTAATCAGGTATCTAACTTGGGGATATGTAGATGGCGAACAGTATTGTATCTGTTGCTTTGTCGCTGGTCTGGGAGCGCGGAAAGGCACAAAATAGGTTTGCGCCACTATAAAAATCTGGGCCATGTACAAGATACTGATAGCGACGATCTGATTCGGGGCGCGCATAGATGTTCCGATCGTCGTTCTCTGCTCTCTAATGTTCAGATCGCTTTGCTGGCGCGAGCTGATTGATCATCTCTCTCGTTGG
>Ga0163217_1031891_pt1 | contig 11849 bp, 6 predicted proteins | sample SynspAceP_FD_185933 | JGI IMG/M metagenome (GOLD analysis project Ga0163217, IMG submission 185933) | Saline lake microbial communities from Ace Lake in Antarctica - Synechococcus sp. Ace-P (PacBio error correction) | ecosystem: Environmental > Aquatic > Non-marine Saline and Alkaline > Saline ... | reverse complement strand
AAAAAGGACGCAAACGAATTAACTAAACATAAAGTCCATTAGTGGATGACACTGAACGGACGTGCTGGCGGGCCCCGCAACATATTCCTTTGGTGTGCACAACGTTTTGTTGGTTATTTTGTGCAAACGCAGAGCACTGTTTAGTTGAAGATGGATCAATCACTTGCAACCTTACGCAACGATATCAAAGATCGAATTCAAAACCTACGAAGGACAATGAAAAGCGCTGAATTCTGGAGCAAGCACCGACCTGCAGAAGAGCTTTTCAACTGCCACAAAAATGATAAACAAGCTGCTGCAATTTCATCCGTGGCATTCAAAAATATTGCGTTGCCGTTCTACGTTCAGAATTTAAACGAGGCCCAAATAAGACGTCGGGTATTTGTGCAAGAAGATAAACAAATGGAACGGCATGCAATTAAGAAGCGCAAACTAGATACCTTAATTTCGCCGCGTGAAAGTGGCGTAAAAACAATCAAATGGCTCTGCCAGACAATGTTAAGAAAAAGCCATTGGAGCCTTAGTGCTCAACCCCCCACACAGGATGAGACTATACAGACCAGACAAGCGCAATTGGACAAGAGCAGTTACGCAATATTCAAAAGAAACTTGCGCCATGCCAACAGCGCTTGATGTGAAAAGAAAAAAGAATCCGAACGCAACGAAACTTGGACGAATATTTGCTGAGAAAAAGAAATGGTAATGGTGTCTTTTTAACTTCTCTTTATTATTCTGCTTCAAAGGCAACCGCCTTTTTTTAAGTGAGAGACTTGATATTTTTTACACCCACAAACCAAAATGCCTCTGCAGGCACCGATTAAATTGCTACGCTTGATTTTTAATTCATCCTACTTGTTTACTCAAACCACTGTTCCTTAAGTGCACTTATGACAACAAACCGCTTACCTGCCTTTGTTTTTGCAAAAACAAGGATACAAACAGACACCCCAAGACCCGTGACTTACAAATTGACCTAATGCGCTAATGGCCAGCTTCAGAACCACATTCAAACTAATACCTAGTTGATGTACATGATTGGTCTTATCCACCGCGCATCGCAGGAGTCTTTTATCATCGCACAAAGGCGGATAACTAAACAATGTCCTGCCATTCTATGTTCGGCCAAAGCTCAGCTAAAGGATGCTGACTAGGAAAAAATCAGCCACCCTTATAAATATCGCTAAAAAAGCGGATAAAATTTACCGTACCTTCTCGACGTTCATGTTCAAAAGTAAAAACCAATTTCTACCCGACCTCCCCTCACCTTCTTTGTAAAACCGATTCCATCACGATGTCAGCGATAGATTAATTTAATATTGGGAATATTGCCCTTGATAGCCGTTTGCTATATTTTGGGTAGCTGGTCCGGGCAGCAAACGAGGGCATGGCCCGCCAATAGCAGTACGGCCTAGGGCAAAAAATTGATGTAGATCGTTAAAGCCTCGATCCCAGTCGTTCATTTTAAAACGCAAAGCCACGGTTAAGAATGTCGCGCCTTCTGGCTCACTCAAACCCTTACGTGTTGTGCGATTAAACAATGCTCCACAGTTGAGTTTAAAACCATTTTTTTTTAATCGCACTGGATAAAGGCCGGCTGAGATAAAAACATTTTTTCAGCTGCTCAGCGAAAGTCGCGCCACTTAGCCACGCAAAAAAAAAGCCTGCAATTGTCGATAGGAAAATATTTCAGTTCATTAATAGATTTATTTATCAATTGAGTCATTAATTCAATTCTGTACTATTATAAATTAAGATTTACACATGTATTAACAAATTATTAATGGAACAAAATGCTGGATTTAATAAAGTTGCTTCATTCCTATTGCAGAAAGCAATGGTGGCTTAACAGATAAATGACCATTATTGCCGGTGGGTTTGATTGTGTGGTATCCCTGAGGGCTTAATTGGCACAAAATTAAAGTCAAATGGGCACCACTGGACTACGGTTGTGTCGGAATAATTTGTTCGTGTGAGGTTTTGCCGGGTTTGCTACTTGAGCAAAACAAATCAAAAAGATGAATCTCTTCCTATGTCGGTGAAAATGCTTGTTTGAGCAAGGCAATTACTCAACGGTGAACTTGGAAGTTGAACTTCGACCACAAGGCACCTTAGCTGAAAAAATGCGCGCAGTGGTGCGGGTATTCCTGCTTTTTTCACGCCCACTGGTTACGGTTACGCCCGTAAGTGAGGCAAGAAGTCGCGAATTTAATGCGCCGCCCGTACATTATGGAAGAACGATTACCGGGTGACTTTGCCATTGTTTAAAGCCTGGAAAGCCAGATTTCGTTATGGGCAATTGCCATTTATCGCAACCGCACAAAAACTTTAATTTCTATTGGCGGCCACAGCAGCGCAAATCACCGTGTAGAAGTTAGAAGAATTAGTGAGCCAGGTGAGTTTGACCCGAGTCAAATCCATACTCCCGGTATTCTATGTTGACCGTGTCATCGTCGGCAAATTTGAAAAACGTACTTGAACGTAAAAGTTCTTTCTTCATCATCAATATAAAAAAAAGGACAATCTCTATTGGGGCATTAAATAGAGAACAAAATCGCCTAAAACGAGTCGCCCAGATTTTGTGGATTGTGGACTATATTAATCTTGCATGGCATTCCTACCCTTGCGGCTAACTACGTGCCGAAGGTATGGAAGTTATGTTGCAGTCAGAATGGTTTACTTGCATGGGCGCTATCAACAGAAGGAGCAAGTTGACGCCGTTATGATTTCAATGCAGGCAAAGAGACAGTCACTGCCGCAAAGGGAGCGGTCGATTTTTAGTTCGGCAGAAAGTTTGCCATTGATCCGCGCGGTCATGTGGATTTCTTACTGTACTGGCGCGTTTGAGTAGGACTGCCAGGCCAATATAGCCTTCTTGGATGATACCCGGCAAATTGATCAAAGATGGGCGGTGCGATGGACTAGTGGCAGGTGCCGTAACATCATAGTCACCATGACCCACGCCGATAAACACGGTAATTCAAAGCTACTGAGCCTTGCACTTTGCGGCTTACCGGCGTTAATTGCATTAATGCATCATTACTGAATCTTGCCGGTTTTGGAAGTAAAAGACGGCGCTTTCATCTAATCGAAAGAGGCACCTGGTGTCACCAGTAGAAGAATTAAAAGCAAAACAGCAGGGCAAATTAGGTGGTAAAAGATGCTACGCCAGAGATGCAAGTTTAAAATTAGTTCCCACTTAAAGGACTTTGCTGAGTTATAATTGCAATATTAAAACGTATTAGAGATAGACCTTTTTTGCCAATTTACTGACTTACCCTGCACCATTCCTCTATTAAAATCGCTGGATCTTAAGGCGTCTAAATGACCCTACGAGAATCCAGCAATTAGCCCATCCCCTATTGGCCTTTTAGCCGCGACCTAATTGCATCTCCAAAACCGGCTCGGGTAAAACCTTAGCGATTTTTTATTACCCGGCCGTTCATCGTATTTTAACCAAACCACCCTTGAGTCGCCGCATCCACGCGTTTTTAATCTTGGCACCAAACCCGTGGAATTGGCTAAAACAAGTAATTTTTTGCAGTTTAAAAGGTTTGTTAGTAAACAGTCTGTCTACGTTGCGCATTTAATCTTAGGCGGCGAAAATTTTAATGACCAGTTAAAGCCTTAAAACATTAATCCCCATTTTATTGTGGCGGCACCCGCAGACGGGTCGGCCGACATTTGCGGCAAAATCACCTGTATTGGAACGGATTAGAATTGTTTGATACTTAGACAGGGCTGACCGCATGTTAGACCTTTTGTTTTGCGCCCGCAATTAAAGTTTGATCCCACAAGGCGCGGGATCACAGAAAAAACGCCAGGACCATTGATGTTTCAGCCACCCTCGACAATGCCGGACTGCACTACTTGACCCAAAACTCTGCTTCAAAGCACCACCAAAAGGGATCAGTGGGGCTCATCATGGCGAAGAGCATACCGATATTCAACAGCGTTTCTATTAGCTGACCACGTAACTCACAAAGAAACCACTGTTAAACAAAATAATCGCGGAAAAAAGCCTATCGTCAAAGTCATTATTTTTTACCGCGACCCGCAGCGACACTGAGCGTTTATCACTGCTGCTTAACGAACAAGTATTTGGCACAGGTATTGCTCTTAGCCGGGAGACTTGAGGTCAGTCGCAACGCCAGTAACATCATGAACGAATTTAGTCGTTGGTCAGCAACACATTTCTAGTTAACAACACGTATCGCATCTCGAGGCTTAGATTTATTTAAAGTCTTCTTTTGGTGGTTTAATTTTGACATGCCTAAGTTAGCCGATGAATTACGTGCATCAGAGTGGGTCGTACCAGGTCGAGGCCGGTAATAAAGGCGAAGCGCGTTTCTTTTGTCGGTTCCTAAAAGATTGGCCAGTTATATGAAATTAAAGCGCTATTAATCAAAAGCATTGAATTTTAGTCAAATCGAGGAAATTAGTCGCCAATTTAAGGGCCAAGGGTAAAACAGGCTAAACTCGACCTAGGGCCAAATATGATTCCAGCAAAAGTCCAATCAAGTTGACACGCCTAAATAGCTAAACCTGCGCCAAAAAAACGGGTGAAGACCATGCAAAGGTGTGGATGCAGGGCAATACGCCCTTTAAACGCAAGCCTAGAAGCGATTAATAGAAGACATTGAACAGACGAAAGACGACGAGAAGAGTAAAGAAAAAGGGACTTAAGCAAAGAAGATTAGCCCTTTTTACTAACATAAGGTAAACACTTAAGTAGCTAATTCAGTGGCTCGGACAAAGTCAAAACTACTTTTTAAGACGGCGCTATTGGGTCAGGTTTACTCGTTACCAATATATAAAACCCAACAAATTTCATCTGGGCTCTTTTAAGCCAAAAGCATCTTTAACTACTTTACTTTGTGCATAAACGCCAGTGCGCCACCACATTTATTCATTAACCTTGGGATTTTAGCCAGCCAATTGCATTCGCATTAGGCGCAAACAACTGCGAAGCCACCTGCTCTTACCCACGGCACTTTTTCATGCTCTTGATATCGGGCAATGACAGCGATTATCAAAGGAGCTCTTGCCGCTAATTGAAACGGCGCACGCTGTACTTCTTTTTCTGATAATTGCTCTTCTAGGGCAGTTGCTCGAAACACATCACCTAAAACGGGACAAACCGGGGCTTTCCTTGACAAACGATTTAAATTTCCACCGGCGTTAAGCTATGCATGATCTGGCACCACGCATGGCGGCGTGAAATAATATTTTGTAATTCTTGTGCTGAGGGCGCAGGTTTTGCCAAAACGAGTTGAGGGGACATTCTATTTAACAATAATTCTAAAGCTGCATATTAATGCTGCTCCATGTAACTATTACTTTGGAAGATGTAAGTATGATGACTGTTAGCAATTTTAGGCCAATAACTTTACAATTATCTAAAATTGGTGGCCCACAACATGTTTTTAATTTCTGCCTTACACATCAACAAAACGATTTCAAGGGATCATAGATGGAGTGATAATGTATTTGAAAAACGCTATGTTCGAGAGAAAACAAGCAGACAGACTGCCAGAGGCAGTTGCTAGAGGAGAAGTCTCGCGAGATTTTATGAGCGACAATTAAAGAATTAGGGAAAAATTTTTTTTTTTTTCCCTCCCCCCCCAAAAAATACACTTAGAAGACTTTAGTTGAAATTACGCACAAAAGAAGCAGTTAAAGCCACTGAAAAGCCAATCAAGCAAATTTAGCAAAATCCCAATTTTTAGCCATATGAGCATGAATACGCACGCCACTCACAAGCCATAATTTGGATATGCAGGAACTATTACTGCGTGACAACCTGACCCACAAAAAACCGACAGCATCTTGGCACAATAATAGACAATGCCGCCATTTTAATGATTGCTCAGTGAATTCTAGATTTAAGTAAAATAGAAACCCACAATTAATTATTGAACATTATCGTTTTAATTTGCCCCATTTAATTGTGCAATTAAAAGAATTGACATTCAGGTTTCATGCTAATTTCAAAAAAATCTTATCTCTGACTTTGTAAAATCATCGGCGGCATCCACAATGGATTGTTTCAGACCCAACCCGAATCAAACAGGTGCTACCATAATCTAATGTCAAATGCGATTAAGTTTACTCACTCTGGTGAAATCAGCTTTAGGGTTAAAAACCGAATGGAGGGGCCAATAGAATAATTTTTTACGGTTTAAAGATTCTTGGAGGAAGGCATTTCATTGGAGCACAGAATCGATATTCGACAGTTTCAAACAGGCTGACGCTAGTTATTTAACGCGCAAATATGGTGGACAGGATTAGGACTCAGTATTGCTAAAGACATTACCGAATTAATGTGAGGAAAGCTGACAGTATCCTCTTGAATTAAAAATTTGGACAGTGAATTTACCGCCTCAATTGTCGCCACACCAACTTAGAAGGCATTGCTCTGATTCTTTCGCTTGTAATAGCCCCGAAAAGAATACAAACCAAGCACATATTCCCAAGACCTCAGCGGCGCCATTTTACTGGTTTTGAAGATAACTTATTACAATCAACAAATCTGATAAGAAGTCAGCTTGAAGTTTACCGGCGCGCAAGTTACTTTAGCAGAGATGGCTTTACAAGCGATTGGAGATGGCACTGTCAGCAAGAATTTGATTTGATTTTTGATGACATTCAAATTGCCGATACTAGACTGGAAAAGAAGCGCTTAAAGCGACTTTACAATTTAGGCTATAACAAGCCGGTCTTATTGCTCTAACTTTGCCAATGTAATGCGCAGTGGACACTGCTGAATATATGCAATTGGGTTTGGAGGGCACCCTCACCAAACGCTAAACTTATCTAAACTCTTCAAGTATTAAAACACATTCTTAAACCATTCTGCTGCAAACAAAACAAATGAGTCCAGCTTAAAGTCGTCACTCGATACTAAAATAAATGAGTTAAACCCATTTTTATCAAACATTAGTAATCCAAATATCAGCAAATGGAAACTATTAATGGAAATAGGGACACTTTACAGACCTTGCTAAAAATTTTTACATGGTATAAAAGGGCAGCGCCGGAAATTCTGTTATGACTCATTAACTGATCTGCAAATATTGCTTTAACATTCAATTAGAAGCAAACAGGTTGATGAGGTAGCCGTTTTTAATGATAATGTGATGGCTTTGATTGAGCAATTTTAAAGATGTGAGGAATGTAGTGCTACAAAATATTAATATTTTCTTATGGTAAGATGACGTTTGAAATTTAACTTCGTGAACTTTTTTAAAAAAGTGCCATTAGGCAAGTATTAATGATGACAACATCCCTCTCGAACCTCAGTTTTTTTACCTTATCTAAGCGGAAAAGAGTATTGGGATATTTATGTCAACTTAAAAAAAATAATCTCGTTTATCTGGACATCGGAGCTTACCCGATATTAATGGCCTAGAATATTTAAAGAAGATTCAAAAAACATCCAAAGAAAACATGGTTTGTTGATTGGTTTCAGAGAAAACTTCCACAAGCAAACGTTGATGGATGCGATTAAAAATGGAGCCAGTGGCTTTATCGTCAAGCCATTCATGGGACGGCATTTCGACTCCTTACAAACTACTTAAAAAATGGGCTTTAAAAAGATGAAAGGTGTCGTTTTTACTGAATTTATGACCATGAGTAGAAGACGTATTTTTCACCTGAGACTCTAGATTTAATTATTGAAAAAGTGAAATTTCCCAATCATGGTGGAGCCTATACCTTCAGTCGGCACTTATGACCATAAGGAAATTGTGCGGATGACGGTTAAAACCTTAGCGAAACATCTAAAATTTCCCGTACCTGATTTATTTGGAAGCTTTTAGGTCGCTTTCTGTTTGTGCGGCTTTACTGAGATGTTTTCCAGCTTTTTTTAAAAGAGCCTCAACATCTTTTTGATTTTAAAAAAAGTGGATTTGTACATTCATGTTGAAGTTAAAAGCTCTTTTTTACCAGACGGCTGAATTACCGCGTTTTTATTATGAGCAAACAGATGAGCAGTCGCTTGGTGCTTTATTATGTGTCGTCACGCCATTTAGCAAAGATTTTGGCCATAGTTCTAATAAAAAGGGTGTTTTAGACTATTATCAGGAACCCGGCATCGTCATTCAGCCATTGAAGCTGCAACTTATGAAAAATAATGAAGCTACTAAAATTCACTATTGTGCTACAACACACTTAATTTCAAATTAGAGACTATTTTTTATAGCCTGGCCTAATCTTATTTAAGCATCTGCGAAGCGACAAAGTAGTCAACAACTGCTATATTTGCCACCACCACTAAAAAAATAAGAACAGCAGCATAATAAGTAAGTAACGCAAATTCTATACCGTTATTAAGTATCACAAACATTGCCACTTGATTGGTTAACCAATCTTTGGTTGGCGTGCTCAGGCCAATAAGGTATTTTGCTGCGCTCAGTTTGTTCTGGTGCACTCATTACAGACTCATTGGAATAAAAATTAGTGCCATCAGATAGCCAACTAGAAGCATCAGCTATCGTTGGGGGCCCAACCATTAGGCCAATTTGCACAGTCAATTATCCGCACCAACATGGGTGGACCATCAAGGCACGAAAATTCCCAGGCGCGTCGCTAAACCAGCAACACAATACCCCGACCCAATAATTCAGCACCCAAGGCCAAAAGACGCTAGCAAAAAAGGTAATGCAAGCCTAAACCATATTCGGCATTACCAAAACCAATCCACGGTGTTGTCAAATGCACGAAAGTTTATTATAACCGGGCCTGCGAGCAGATCGGAGCCAAGTAAAAGTCGCCCAATAATAAAGGGGCAATACCTTCTAATTACTAAAGTTTTATCCAGCGCATTTTTCCAGGGACGATTAGAGTTTTGACTAGGTTCATTAGGTTTCCAAAATTAAGTTATCTTGTTGTAATAGAAAGCTATTGTTGCTGAATAATTTTCAACAACAAACTTAACTAATAGAGATCGCATAAGTTAACTGTTCGCATTCGCTAGCTTTTACAGACCAGTGATTCTGCAGGCCCATAAAATAAAAACAGACTAAAATCAGTTTTTACTTAAATTTTCCCAAGGTAATGGCTAATTTTGTGCACGTGTAATGCCTAAGCTTTTAGCTATTAACTTATTAATCAAAAAAGGATTAATCGCTTATGCAAAAATTTATTTTCTTATTGCTACTGTTCAGCCAATGTTTGAACAGTTTGTTCGAACTTAGCTTTAACCACTGGAGCAGATCAAACCACGCAATCTCAAATAAACGCCAAAGCACCAATAAACCGCAATATATGCATTTTTATGTCGAGCAACTTAACCGTCAACTTTGGCCACAGCCAACAACATTGGACTTGAAAAAATCCATTGCGGTGGGCACAATTTTACCTTCCAGCCTTAAAAAAAAGCGAAAATAATTTGCAGCTAATCCCGAGGTTTGGCCTGGCAAGTTCAAGAAGTTTATTAACCTTAGCCCCAAGCGGGTTTGAATGTCCTTGAATATAAAACGAGGGGAACGATTAAAATTGGTAATCATATTGATGCGATGTTAAGCCGAGACATTGACAGCCTAAAACCCAAGTAAAAGCGATTAACTTTTCTCACAGGCACTAACCGTGATGGAACAAAGCACCACTGGTAAAATTTAAGATTAATGAAGTGCCTTCGAATAAAGTGATAGGCCGCCGCCACTGGGACTTACATGCAGCTGACGCAATGTTGTGAGTGCGACCAAAGTCACCTTAAAAGATGAGCATATTTATCGCGGCACCTATTTAAGGACAATGCATCGCTGCAGATTGGCTGAATTTACTTTATTCAAAACAATGACTTTTAAGGTTTTTTGCGATGCAATTAAGCGGCTGTTCGGTACACCACATGAAATCTCATTCTGGATCCGGGACTGATCAGTTGAGCTTCTATCTCGCAAAAATAACTAATTCTTTCCGCAATGTCTTGCTCAGCATCTTTCAGCGAGCGCCAATAGTCTGAAAATGTCGCGCTTTCAGACCGCAATAAAGACACGTAAACTTATTTCAAGTCGTCGTCCAAATTAAGGGGCTAATTGCGGCAAACGCTCACAAGAAACGTGCTTCAATCAGCGCCACCGCATATAAAGTTATCAATCAGCGCTGCAGGCTCGTGGGTGCGCACATGCTTCATCAAAACCCTTAGCTAGCGCCCTGCCCCTTACGTTAGGAATATTCAATTGCCTCTGGCAAGCCATAAGGGTCAAGTACTTGTGAAAAATGTTGTAATTCTTCTTTAATCAATAACACCATTTAATCGGACCAAACTCACGTTTCAAAAACTAACGTCCTCCACGTGCTTTGACCGCCTTAGATAAACCAGCATGTTTACCACTAAAACTCCCTACAAAATCACGGCGATAAACAAAATCTTCATAGGGCTTTAACCACGCCAATAAAAGCCATCAGGAATTGTCTTTTCACCGCATAACGACGAATTAGAAACAATGCAGTTTGTGCGCTTTAAGCTCGCAATTAGCATGATACGCATTAGATCTTGCGAGGTTTCTCGGGTTTTGATGCCTCGTCTATCCAGCTTGTTGGAAAGTTTGACATTAAGAAGGAATTATTGGAGAAAAGTTAGCCGGATATATTCAGAAAAGCGTTTCCAGTGTAGTGTTAAAAAGTTAAAGTATGAATTTTACTAGGCAACATTGCTTCTCATGCAAATTCGAATAATCACAATGTCATTAAGCGGTAACTTTGAAATAGTAAGGTGTTGACCCTTCACGACAAAAATCAATAAGCAACTCTAATGTTGATCGCCATGAAATGAGAGTTTTAGAAGAGCTCGGTTTTCATTTCACCAAAAAAGTGAGTATAAACTATCAATTGTATTGATTGGCTTTTTCTTGGACCCGGAATGCTCAAAGGAGTACATCCAAAATTGATTCTAAATCTTATTCTGCTTTTGGGATAATCCCAAAATTCAGACATATTTAGCGGCCTTTTTTGCTTTAAACTTCGGTTATAGCATTTGAGCAGCTGGCGTCTCCGCTTTTTTCGCCTCTATAAGCGCTTTTCCGTATCCCATCGTTGTTGCTATTTTCAGTTCCTGATTCTTGACGCAAACAAGCACGAATGTATTCGCTTCATTAGTTAAAGCGTCCAGACTGGATTTGGTTTTTATCCACTCTTCCTGTTGGTCAGGCAACGGTTAATTCGTTTTACGGATTGTTGACACCACTTTCCCAAAATATGACATTCATACTATTGATGAGGATTATTAGAGATTTTTCTGCACTTTTATACAAGTTGATTGTTTAAAGTAGCCAGGGGTTATCGATATATGAATTTAAAAAAATACTTTCGTTGCTTCTGTGGCTACTATCATTCAGTTATTAATGCTGAACTCGATCTGAGCCCTTGCCATTCTGGCGTTCTATTTCTTTTGATTTAGAGGGCTTTAAGCACACTTTAGCCAATAACAAAATAAGTTCCATAAAAGGTTACTGGCTACTCTCAAGTTGTGGCTTGATTTTTTACACAGGGTGAAGATAGTCTGGCACTGTTGGGGTGAAACGTGAGGCTAGTTGGCTTTGAATTTTAGCTCTAATAGTGGGATCCCTTCTGCACGACGGCGGCGATGACCACTGGATATTCTACAACCACTTCTTGTGGTTGGCTTGCCATCGTTGAAGATTTACCTGAATCGCATTGGCTAATAGAGGTTTATCCGTCTGTAATACTTGCGCTAAGCGTTTATCTTCGAACTAATCCAAGTTTTGTCGACGCAGTTCATCAATTATTGATGGGTTCGTTTGGAAATTGTCTTCATAATGTTCGGCGGTTCAAATTATCGAACACAACGGGTACAGCACAACCATGTATTTGCAAAACAATAGGCGCCG
>Ga0163217_1061128_pt1 | contig 11850 bp, 7 predicted proteins | sample SynspAceP_FD_185933 | JGI IMG/M metagenome (GOLD analysis project Ga0163217, IMG submission 185933) | Saline lake microbial communities from Ace Lake in Antarctica - Synechococcus sp. Ace-P (PacBio error correction) | ecosystem: Environmental > Aquatic > Non-marine Saline and Alkaline > Saline ... | reverse complement strand
CAACGATCTTAATCAATCTTCAGTTCTGGTATCTACTAAATGCCTAATCCAAAATGGATTTCTGATTAAACCTTGGCTCACAATGAATCACTACTGGCCTACAAAAAGCTCTCCTCTTTCATGACATGTAAATCCAAAACCGCTCCATTCGCTCTATAAATCGCTTGCACTGCCAAATCTGCGCACATCACTGCTCTCGGTTAATTCTGTTGCCACTATTGTAAAATGCATTCGAAAACGTAAGACGTTTAAATACTACCCATTTCGGCAGATTCAAGTCAAAATCGACATTCAGTCATATCGTTGATCACTTATGATTTCTAAAAACGAAATCATTGATAATGAGATTCCTGGACGTAGCGCCTACTACATTTTCTCCAGTTTCTCAAAGCTGATACTTCATACATTATCCTCATCTACATAGCAGAAACTTACCTGCAAATCACCCGTCTCATACTCTCCTTCATTAATCTGGAAAATTTCGAAAACTCACTACGCCCAATTGAGGTGTTGAATCTGTCAGCAATCTTCAACGGCGAAAGAATAACTCATACATCATAATGAACTCAAAAAACGCATTTTCAATTCCATTCCTTTAATACTCAACGCCACATACCAAACCACCAAACCAATCCGATCGCATGGATATCTCAGCTACTGGAAAGTTAAGAGTTAAAGCATGACCTGATTGCTCGGCATCTCGATTATATCCTTAAATTGAAACTCCAGATCTTCTCATTGGGAATCTGAATGATATTTCATCCAGTTATTCTTGAAGAAATGAATTTCAAATTCGAACTGCATACGAACGCATTGAGTGATTTTTAATTTTTCTTTGACACTAAGTCAATTACAAACAGCAGTGGCATGTCTACACAAGCGATCAAGTGACTCAATCGAGTAAACATGACTCCATTAAAATCGACTAGATCAATCAACTCGCCATAACGCTGCTAACCTTCGCTAAAACATCTCTAGGCGTTCATATCTGAGATATTTCTGTTCACCAGTCTTTCCAAGGGGAATTATCAAAAAACTTTAATCGTTTTCGCAAATGCTTATGGTATTTTACCGAAATTATCCGAATATACTGACCTATCCCACCGAATAATAGTATCAGCCACGCCAACTACGCTTGAAGAATCATCAAGCCGACTATAAATAGAATCAAGAGCCACAGTAAAACCTACCGAACATAATCATTCATATCGCAACTTTGAATAAATAAACGATTGGGCCAAGATGCCAAATCAATGCGTCAAGAATATCAAAAAGTAGAATGGGTTTTTAGGCTTTACAAAAGTTTAACTGTTAATACTTGGGGGTGTCAACAATCTCCCCTGAGATTCCTTTTACTAGTCAAAATGTATTAATCTGTATTCTTCAGTTGGTATTCGATTCAGCTTAAAAAAACAAAGGCCCTTGGTCAGATTTCCCCCAATTTACCCCTTTTTTCAATAATAATTTTCATTCCGAAAGGCAGGGGCGATGGTTATCCAATTTCAATTAATGTCCCACATATGCTCTCACAGCCTCTTAAGAACGGTTCCGGTTATATTGAAATAAAACAAATTCCCCCGTCCTTTTTCCAATAAGCGATTATTTTGACATTCTGAAATCTTGATTCGTACGAATCTTACTAAAAAGCACTCAAATCATAAATTCAAGCAAGTATTCGTCAGCTTTATCTTTCGACCACTCGGATTGTAGAAGCATCTCACGGCATATATACAAATCCAACAAGGGTTTCCTGAACACGATCCGAATAAACTAGGACGCGATTGCATGAAATCTAGCATGGCATGTTTCTACTCTGTCGGATTTCCAATTATTGCTATTTTATTGGTAGGGGGATCCGTTTAATTTGCTTAGGAATTTTTCCTTTTCTAACGGTAATCAGGTGCAAATGGACAATCTGCAACTTGCATGAACCACCGTTCAGTTCTTTCCACTTGAATACATAGGTACCCGAAAAAAGTGCTTAATGGCTGATTTCATACATTCTTGGATGGTAAATGCATTGCCGTAATCTGACCAACCATGGAAAGTTCCTTATAACTTAATTCCAGAAAATAGCGCTTAATTCACTCATTATCGGCAAGATACTATCCCTCATCAATCAGAAGAAAATGAATCTTGGGAAATGAGAGAACGCTTTTCTTCAAAATTAACAGCTATGAATCAACTGTTAACCATATCTTTGTTTTATAGTGATTGCGATGGTATGCAACCATCGGAGTCCGATCTGGACCAACTTCAACAACTCGATTAGGATTCTGACTTCTGCATTTACTTGGTAATCTATTCTGCTGCACAGAAATCCAGTCTTCTTCCAAATGGTATATCGCTGCTTGGGCAGCTTTCCGTCTTTGGCCTTGATCTCAATTTCAAGCCAATAGATCTCAGATGTATGAGCAATATGGTGAAACACTTGATATGTCTGTCATCGTAACGTATTTTTGACCATAATGGAAAATTCAGCATCACTCCTGACGGAGTTATCAGAATGGTTTCTGGCAATTGTCCCATGGTTCTAAATCTTACCAATAGATATCCGTAAAAGAGAAGCATTCGATAAATCGTTGACGATATAGATAGTAAGAACGGTTATAGGCCTCAATATTGATCCCAGAGCGAGAGATCGATTACAGCATCTGATGTCGAGATTTTAGTATCGAAGATTTCTGAGCAAGAAAATAGCTTGTATGAGCCGGCTAGTTTCGTTTACCAAATCTTTAGCCATTGTTGGATAAAGTTTTTAATTTTCCGGTGCAATGATCCAGCCTGAATCGAAATGTTTTGCGATACGCTGCTTCTTACGTTACCTGAATTCGTTATTCCTTGGGGGAAAATCTGGCTTTTGCAGATTAATTAAAATCCTGCTCGAATGATTTCGAGGAGATTTGGGTTACTTCGTCATGAAATCAAATGTAACCATTGCTTTATTACGATTACATGGTTTCGAGCTTGAGGAAAATAATCGTGTTTTAATTGAGTCCGATGTCAAATTTTCGGAAATTAAATGACTTTTGCCCCAAATCTGAGGCGTGTAGTCACCTCCAGGTGAAGTCCACTACCTATACGACCCAATTCATTGACCTTATGGGAAGATATCCGCTCCAATTCAACAAATTATAGGCATCTTGTTTCTCTTCGCTATCCTCACTTCCGATAAAGTTTAAAGTCTTGAATCTGAAATGGCTCGTATTTTCTTTCCAGAATTTTGGTGAACCATTTCTAATTCGCATATTTCAATATCATCGAATTAAGAGAAGAAAGCTTTCCTTCATTGGAATCCGAAACTGGTTTTGACTGAAATTCCAATGAGGTTTTCCATTCATTCTGTAAGTTATCTCCACTTCCTGTGCTAACTGGAAGGAAAGAAACGATGCTGTGGAAGCCGTTTTTTATAAAAAAATCATTTCTTTTTCATTTTGTAGTTTATGTTGATAGTTAATTTTTGTACATCGAATCCGTTATATTGGAAATGTTCCATCTAACTGTGCGTATGATTCTGATCTGTTCCCAAATGGGGTTTGACTTGAGTTTTTCTGTTTTAAAAACCTCAAAAATAAGCCACTTATGATAGGTTTTTGAATCTGCTTTACTACTGAATCTATTGCGGAATTCATTTCTGGAATGATCATTCCGTTCGAACGCGATAATTCTAAGTCTGACTTCAATTGATATTAGTGGAATTTCTTCATCTGGGATTTTAAATTTTCTATTTATAATTCACTTCTGCCAAAGTAGGTTTTGGCTACACTTCTTTTCTGGGTTTAACTTCCAATTGAGGAGTTCTAAATCACAATAAATCAATCATTCCACTGAGTGTTCTGGAAATTCCTTTTCAGAATTGAAAATGATGTAGCAATAATATCCACGATTCATGCAGCTGCAGACCAAAGTTTGGCCATGAATTTATTTCTTTTCAGTTTTCTCAATATTCCAGCCCAACTTTCTGTGGCTCAACATGGGATTGGATGTGCCTTCAAGCTGACTTCAAGGGCTCATTTTGCCAAGAATTTTCCAGCTATCTCCTTCGGCGGGGTCTATGATTATTGTAGATTTTCAGCTTGAGGAGTGTTTAATCCTTTTCTCAGCCAAACCTTTGCTAGTCAATTGACTTGGAAGGTGCTCTCACTTATTCTAAGCATCTTGCCACTTCCTTATGTCCATATCCCCACCAAAACCAGTACACAAATACACTCGAGACCTGCTGGAAAACTTCGAATGGCTTGACAAGCTCCGCGTCAAACCACGAATTAGCTCATCGTGAGATTCTCTGAGTATGTATCTATAGTTCGGAATCAATCGTCTTTTACTCTTGGATTGCTTCTTACTGTAATTGTTTTTATCAGAATCAAGCATTTGCATGACTGAGTTTTCTGATCGTGAAAAAGATTTCGATATTTACGTATCCTTGCATGATGTCTTGGCCTCATCTCTCGTTCATTCAAATTCTAAACCAAGATACACAATCGCTTCTTCAATTTCAAATAGCTGAATTTGGCTTTCGATCATTTTGCGAACTTGTCTCATTAATTCCGATTGATTTGATGAGGAACTCATTTGTTGTTATTAAAAGTCAGTTGGGTTACAAAATTGGAATACCCTAAATTTCTTGAACTTGTCATTTACAAAAAAAATCGGAGTCAACCGAATATTGTAATTTCATTACATTTGGATATAATAATCAGAACTGAACTCGAAACCTTCGGCATCCACGAGATATTTCACGATTAGAAAAACCAGCTATTCAGCCTTATCACTCTTTATTACCACCTTTATTTCTTATCAGGAGGTTCGAATATTTTTCCAGAGCAATAATCCGAATCAATGCGTGAAAAATCTATGCTGAACTTGAAAATGTCCATGCGGCGGCCTTTCACCGAAATGCTGGCATGTGGAGTTGCTGTTTTTCAAGCTTGCACTTTCACATAATTATCCCCGCATATTACCATGGCTCAAAATGCTCAATACTCCACTTTTATGGATCCTTAAGCCAACATTTTCGATTATGACGGATGAAAAAATGTGAAAGGGCATTCCGATACCGATACAAGTGGTTTTGTGGAGATTCCTTCCAATCCGCTTTGAAATCACATATTAAGTGGTTTTCAGTCCTCGCAATAGCTCATCAGCCTTCTAGCTTGTACAATACCTTCTACTCAGTCTTTCAGATCCAATCATCTGATAGCAAATCTAGTAGCACTCAATACAAGTTTTTAGATGCCATTGATATTTCTTGGGGGAGCTTTGAGTCCCATAAAAGACCGATGATTTTGGAAAGATTCGAGTAGTGCAGCAGTTAGGTGGGGCGTTCCATTTCCTTTTTGATGCTATCTACAGTCGAAGCCATCAAACGTTCCATATGTTATGAAACGTCATGGCAAAACATGCGTTGTTTTGCAGATACCTGACCCAAAGCTGCGTCGAGCGTATATTATCGATTTGAAAAAATCATCCGGCATGAAATCACTAAATCAAATGACATGGTTTGGGTATTTTATCTTTCAAGTCAAAAGTAGCTGAAGCTGCAACAATCTATTTCAACTTCATTATTTCACAAAGCTACAATTAGGTGGTTGAAATCTCATTACACGAGCGCTCGTAAGTCGATACCTTAATCCCACAAAATCTAATTCGTGTTTCTGTGGATAGAATGCAACTGGTATTTGTGGGAGACTTAGATCAAGCTTTTCGACATCTATCACTCAATCTTATTTCCTACGGAAATCATTCTTTTTACCAAATCTCAAGGCCACCTGAGATTTATAAAACTGAGAGTTATATCCATTGGAGATCATATTCGCCCTTTTGCACTACGCATCGCAAAGCAATAGATTTTAAAATTATTTTTCTTTAGAAGGGTGCTTTGTCCCAAAACCGAATCTAATATCCAATTCACAATCGCATTTGAAAATTTCCTTGTGCTACTCTTCAGGATTCGAACATCAATATAATCGAATTTGCCTCTCGTTGGACAAATTCTGGAATTCTTTTATCCTCATACTTTTACTAATCTTATTTTTTGAATCCTCACTAGAGCGACGCTGTTCAGAGTGGTTTTTCCGTGTGACAAGAACAACATGAAGAATCTGAAACAAAACTGGATATGAGTAATTCCTTCAATGGGAATAAGTTTTCAAAGTAACTTTTCTAAATACTAACTATAAGTATTTTTCTCACAAAGAGAAATCCAAGTTTGGTCTTAAAGCTTCAATAATCAGCTCGGGTTTAAAAAAAAATTTAAGGGATAAACCTAGATATTATCGGCTGATCTTTTTACTTAGACTACTAATCGTCATTCTTCTACCTATTTAAATTTCCATATGGATATGATTGATCTATCTCAGTCGTTCAATCCAAATTCTCAGCATAGATTTGATCGTTGTGCCCTTGATGTAAATTCTTTCACCAAACTTGGTATGTTGGTCTTGCCTCCATATAACCCAAAATTCTTCTCTCGCTAAGGTTAAAGTCACGTCGAATAGAAAATAGGCCTTCGGACTCTAAATAAAATTGACTGGTGTAAAGTATCTTAGCTTAATGTAAAGTATGGTTTTCCCTCGAAATTCTATGTTTAATCATTAATAGGAAATTAAAGTGTAACATTTCACAGTGTTTTGCGTTTGGGATTTCCAATTGCGGCTTCTTCTCATCTAATATTCTTAACAGAATCTTTTAATAAAATAATAATTTATTTAATTAAAGTACCTGGATAAAATTATTGAATTATTAATATTATTCCTATTATTCTACTTTGTTTTAAGTTTAAATAATATAACCCATGCAACCAGCCTATTGAGCTAATTCTTGCAGCAGTTTTATAAGACAGTTGTCTATTGCCGTATTTTTGGTAGATACTGAATGGACATTAAATTTTTTATAATGATCCAGCAGAAGAAGTTTCTAGGATTAGATTTGGAGAAACAGTAGTATGAAGGTTGAAGAATGTCTACAATCTTCAAAGCCGACGGATGCCGATGCAATTCCTCCACTATCTCCTTAATTACCTTAGTCCAAAAACACTACCCCCATCACAACCAGCACCAGGATCGTTTATACTTTATAATTTGCACGAACAGACACTTGATCAATGTTACGGCTATTTCCAATCGAAAGAAGACCAAAACGATTTTTAGTTTGCATGCTTTGTATTGGAACTCCAATTCTTCCATGAAAAATTTAAAGTTCTGCGTGTATCCACATTCCCTCCCATCACCCGGCCCTGAAAAATATCGATATGAGGAAAAATACATCATGTGTGTCTCTAGACAAAGCGACACGCTGAATTTATCTTGGATGGAGTCAGCATCACGATTGGGCAAAGTCTTCACCGCTGAGAGTGAAGGAGCTCAGTCTTTGACTTCATCTTCAATGTTGATCTACTGATGGATTAGTTTTTTCAAAACCCATGTAACTAATCCAAATTCAAGTACATCTCTGGGTCCTATACGACCATATAGCCACTGCTCCACACGCTTAAGAAGTACTTTTCCCTCCTTATTCCTGTTAGAATATATGAATTTGCCCAATCATCATAATTCATGATGGAAATCAGAGTTAGCATCGGAAACTCAAATTAAATCTACTTACATCTGTCCCCTGGACCTACGCTAGATTACCGTCATTACAGATGGAATCATTTGCGTATATGCAATCATGACCGCGCTTGTTCTGCCAAGTTCCCAATGATTGGAATGACTATGAGTTGAAGCTGAAATGCCAGATTTTATTCCATGTGCGGCAGCTATACCGTCAGAAGAATATAAATTCAAAAAATCGGGTGGGACATAGTCTCTATAAATTATGCCATCGCATTGGGAAAGAATTTAAGTAAAAAGATGCGATTTTTCCATGACCCCTTAATGTGCGATCGATTGGAAGAATTACGAAGAGGAATGGCACAATCTAAAAACATACCTTCGTTATATGTAAAGAGGCGGAAGAGTTTGATTCGGATAGAATGTTTAGTTCGAAAACATTTTCACCACTCATACCATCATTTATATCCTTCACAATAATAATACTTTACGTTCTTCCATTGAAAATTAATATCGAGAAAAAATAGGACTGCTATTGCCCATAAGAAGAAAAAAACACATCTCGTTTGTGATCTTTCTATTTCATTTTTTAAATGTCACACCTATCGATGATTAACTGTTTTTTAACAAAAAAGTGAATGAACGCTTATTATACGTAATCTTCAAATAGCTTCTTCATACCAACTAAATCGTTACTCTTATCGCAAGACCTCGCAGTCACACACCATCGATCCCCATCCATAAGCCTAACATTTATTCTCCAATCATAAAACTGCATGGTGTAAAGAAGTGAAAAATCCCAGATGAACATCCTACACACTCTTTTCGTGACTTTTATATCGCCAATTAATTTTAAAATTTGAATCTAATAAAAGTCTTAGTATTAAGCAACATATTTCTTTTTGGATTGGCTCTGTTTGTTTTCAAAAATCTCAAAATCTTTAATTTAAAATTACTTCACCCCTGCCCAGCCATCTACATCCAATACTTCGATTATTAATCGCTTAGCTAAATGCTCAACTTGATGTTTCTCGGAACCGATATAATCTGCAATCGTCCAGCTACTTTAAGAATGCGGTCATAGGCCTCTAGCGAAAAGTCCCAAGCCGTTCCAATGGCAGTTTTTTAGAGCATTTTTCCAGCTTCATTAATCTGACAAAAACTTCCTTACACTGATGGATCGCATCCATCGCATTGCAAAAAACCTCTGATAATCTTTGAATCGTCTTTTGGCGTTATCTCTTCCTTTCTATCACTCTTTCTCTATTGATTTGCTGCGATTCGGTTGCTGAGTGGAGGTTAATTCGTCGAATTTCACCGAGTACTCTAACATGTAAATCGATTCGATCAGAAGCGGACCGGAGACTTATTCAATACCGCTTACGATGCCCGGCGCCACAGACCACATTCCTTTCGGATGATTGTAATAGCCACATGGCAAGGATTCATGTCTGGCGATTAAACATAAAATTAGCGGGATATCACCACGAGATTTTCTGTCAGAAATAGTCACCTTCGGTCTTCAAGGCTGACGCATCACGTCAGAACTGATCCTGTTAAAATTCAGGTTAATTCATCCAAAAAGAGACTCCATTGTGGCTAAAAGATTTGCTCGGCTGAGGATGCCTCCAGCCTCCGCCCAATGCGACATCTGAATCGCTAATGTGGGGCTTCGAAAGGCGCTGGAAATCAAGCTTCCCATTCCTTCCTAATTTGCCTGCTAACGGAATGGATCTAGTCGTCTCCAAGCTTCATAAGTGTAATTGGTAGTAATTGAGGAAGTCGCTTTGCAAGCCTAGTTTTTCCGCGCCTGGAGGCCGATTCATTATCCACATTATGAACCCACCGCCGAGACAGCGATTCCATGCGCGTCTGATGTTTTCTTGACTTAACATCTGCAAATCAAACCATTATCATCCCAAGAATGATAAAAATCTCCCTTGTATCGCGTCACTCAGAGGTATGATTGTCAAAAATCACCCATGAGAAAATCAGCAGCTTTGCTGTAATGTTTAACTACCACCAATTTCAGATTTTGACGAGGAAGCATTCTTTATGCATTCGAGTGTAGGATAAATCCCTGAAACGCCGGCTTACGAGCTTCAATGTGCAATAGGCAAGACTCCCTTTACGGACGTAAATTTCCGTTTCCTAACGAAAGCTCGCCCTATATAACTGTATTCGGTTAAACGGAAATCCACTGTCGAAGCTGGAATCCATTGCAATGGTAATCATAAGCAGAACCTTACTTTTCGAATTCTAGCAGGAGCTAGGTTACCCACTAATTTTCCGAGGCTTCTGAAATCCGCAAATATTTTAAAGCTATTTCAACCCCTGTAGATTCTTTGACATGCAGAATCGGGTAGTCCCAACATGTAAAAATGGTTCCCGCTCCAAACATTTATTCTATTGTAATAAGTATATTCAACACGCTCAGACAGCACTTCCAAAATTTTAGCAACCATAAAAAAGGAGACGTTTAGTTCCTGAACTTATTACTGGTTATTATACTTAAACTTATTTAAGTTAATATTTTGACGTGGTGGAAGATTCGTTGATTCCAGATCTTTGCCTTTTTTTTACAGACTCAGTTGACCTTTAGGCATATTAATGTTCGAAATCTAAATCTGTTGCTTTCACGCGTCATTTGCATCCCATTTTTTTCATTTAAGCGGTCAATACTTGCTTCCACGAATAGCCAATAGCCCAAGTAAAGAGAAATATAATTAATCCTGTCAGCATGATTTTCACCATGGGATCTAGTGATACTCTTCATTCCGAATAAACCACCTAGGTGTCAAGCGATAAAAAACATAAGAATGTCCAATAATAAGCCAAAGTACGATTTTGAAGAATCTGATGAAATTTTTCATGTGGTTGAAAATTTAATTTATTCGAATATACTAAACCGATGGAATACTAGAAAGGCTTCTGGTACATCCTTAATTTGGCTTCAACTCGGAATGGTACCTCTTCGGACAATTTGCCTGCTCAATCACCAATATCTCATCTGCATTGGAATGGTGCTTAATCGTATGTGCAATTACCAAAGTGGTTCGTTTTCCATCAATTGGAGGCTTCTTACCAAAATTCAGATCGAATCAAGTTGCCGAATAGCCCTCATCAAGATTAGTATGGTAGGATTCTTTTAATACAGCTCTTGCAATGCTCAGTCGCTGTTTTTGTCTCACGGAAAGTTTGGGCCTCTTTCTCTCAATGAGGTCTCATACCATTCCAGTTTGGAATTGGAATTCAATTTTCATTTTGCTATGTGGCGCTCTATACTTGGATCAGCTTACATCCACCTATTCCGAGGCGATATGTTAAGTTACTGTTCATAAAGAATGATCTTTGATAACAATGTCATCAAGCTGCGCAGATCCCCTAAGTTCAAGGTTCGAATTTCCACACCATCCAAAATGTTATGACCGCCACTAGATCGTAGAATCTTGGGACCAAGTGCCAGTGTGATTGTTCCTCACCCGAGTGGTTCCTACTAATGGCATGGGTTTCCTTTGAAAATGCGTGAATTGAGTCTTGTTAAAAACGCTGTCTCCTCGTAGCAAATTTGTACCATTTTGAAATTCGATTGAGTTTTTTGATCCAGCTAGTGGTTTACGTCTTAGGTGATTTGACTTCATGATATTCAATTACCCTAAAAATCCCTCTGCAGGGCGATTCCATCGCTGAATGTTGTCATGTGCCTCGGAGATTTCCTTGGCTGGGTTACACTTGGTGGGTAAAATGATTAATATTATGATAAAGTAGGAAGCTCCAGATTTCGGAATCTCGCACTCACACAAATCCACCTCCATAGGACTAAATCCCCAGCAACTACCCGATTACTCCCAAAAAAATGGAGAAAATGTGGATGCTAATTCGTTTTAATCGGCCATTACTGACATTACAATCCCGCGGTAAAAATTTCAGTCTCCTGGTCGATATTTATTTTTCATAACCATTCAGCACTTGAAGCTTGTATTAACCCGCATTCCGCTGATGGTGTTTTTCGTTCTAGGATATTTGGGGACTAGTCCGGCCCCAATTGAACTGGTTTTGGCTTGGGGGACTTTTGCTTGTTTTCTTTTTTTAATTCTGTGGAATTCCGCCAATGATTTTTGCGGTCCCTTGAAAAAATGGGTATGAATTTTAAAATGTGAATAGGGTCAATTTTTGACCGACCATTTTAAAATAAACCAGTACTTGCAAAGTAAATAAACGATTGTAGCAGCCTCTTAGAAAACCACGCGAAGTGGACGCACGAATGCGTGTTTCGAACTCTGCATCTCTCATCTTCTCT
>Ga0163217_1031424_pt1 | contig 11850 bp, 19 predicted proteins | sample SynspAceP_FD_185933 | JGI IMG/M metagenome (GOLD analysis project Ga0163217, IMG submission 185933) | Saline lake microbial communities from Ace Lake in Antarctica - Synechococcus sp. Ace-P (PacBio error correction) | ecosystem: Environmental > Aquatic > Non-marine Saline and Alkaline > Saline ... | reverse complement strand
ACAAGGTGCGCGATTGAGCCCGAGGCGCGGCTCGAGTGTGCATACGGCACCACCGTCGATTGAGCATCCCCGCCGTGCCGGATGATCTGCTACGCGAACGGGGGCCGTTTATCTGGGGCGTTGCTCTTCCCGCAGCAGCGGCCTCGAAACCTCCCCCGCGTGACTTCCCCCTGCCAGACCCCTGCTGATGGGTGAGGGGCCGCTTGCCCAACGACCAGGACGCGGGTGGCCTTCCAGTGCCACGCAACCCGATTCACCGCGCCACTACGAACTGGTTCACCCGCGCCCTGCACGCCAGCAACGTGAGCGCAGCCGCCGTGGTGCTCGTTCACCCCACCTGTGGACCCACCCAGGACCCGACGACATCCCTGGGGCTGTTGCGCTTTGCACACTACGAAACGGCGCCGCCAAAGTGGCCAACCCGCCGCAATCCGCTGGGCCTTATCCTCCCCTACGCCATTGCCACACTTAGGCCGGCCCCGCGAAGCGGTCTGCAGCACATGCATCATCCGCAAGAACTACGGCTGCCACCCAACGTTCATCATTCGCCGCGACCAGTGCTCCGGCTGCCAATCATCCGACTTAGCGGTGACTGATTCTCACGCCCCTTTACCAGGCCCAGGGACTTTGCCAGAGGACAACGCCAAGCGAAAACTGGGCATGGAACAACGGTCCCTTCCCTCAATCTCGTCTATACCGAAGAAGAGGGCTACGTGGACAAGCGAGCATGCACGAAGCACGTGGGCATGCATGTCAAGAAACCTAGCAGGCACCCAGTTCTCGCCAAGACTGTTGCGGGCCGGGGAGGAAATTTCCTGAATGGTTCGCCTTTTCCGCAGCGTGGTGGAGGATGTTGCGTGAGGCCAGCTGATCAAGCTCCCCGTCGGCATCGATTCCCGAGGGTCCTGCTGGCAGGTCGCTTGCGACGGGCCTGGCCTGGGAATCGGCCGCCATCACGCGCGCCTATGCCCCGCGGCGAGCACGCCCCCTTCGCTACCCGGCCGTGCTCTCGGTCAGATGAACAACCAAGGGCCTGTCTCAGCCGCCGATCTGGCGGCAATATCACCTGCTTTACCGGCTTGGCAAAGCCCTTTCCCATTGCACCCTGGACCCTGCTGAGTGACAGAGGAAAACGGTGCCCAAGCCAGTGGCCCGCGGCCAGCGACCGATCGATGCGCCGAAGTGGGCTCTGGATCTCGATCCTCTTCGATGCGCACCAAGATTTTCTGCAGCTGGGCACGGCGAAACTTACGCGTTTCACCTTCGCGCTTGATCCACCTTAGCAAGCGTCCCGTCACTCGGGGTGGTGCTGCTTCCCGAGCTTGTCAGCTCTGAGTTCGTGGGTGTCGCTGCCTGATCCAGGGCGAGTCCCAGGCCTCGGCTGCGATGTCGCCGTCTGGGGAGCGTCAGGCCCGGTTTTGCGTATTCAGCAAGCCGGGGACACCTTCGCGGAAGCATTGATTCCCCCGTCAACCCTAGTCGGCCAGCCACCGTGCATAGATCGACCATGGGAGGCTTCTGAATGGAAGCTCGCTTGGTTGGCTGCCGGGCCTCGCCCGCGTCGACCATGTGTCAGGCGGGGCACAGGTTGCGCGATCTGCGGGGCGCAAACCGATCTTATGTCTTCCCTTTCGCAGGGCCGCCAACCGCCCCCAAAGCATGTGGGCCAGCGCATTGCACCGGCCCGCCCGGAAGCCGTTGCTGCTGGCCGCTGGCCGGACCCTTCACCCACGCCGACATGGGTTCCCCCTTGCTCTCACAAAACCGGTTGATTTTCCCCCAGTCAGGGGCGGGCTGCCTCCTGCATCGCACAGCCCATAGAGCCGCTCCCACGCCCTGGCCATCCCGTGGCCGGCTGCTGGGCCCGCGATGGCGCGGATCGACGGCATTCCCTGTATTAAAGGCGGTCACGCCCTAACGCATCCCCGTTCAGTGCGACTCCAGTCCCCCCTTCTTCGATCCATCCGTTTCCTGAATCCATTCCCTTCCCCCTGACGAGCATGCCCCCAAGCCCCAGCGGAAAAAGCCACCAACATCGTCTGGCATCAAGCCATCGATCACCGCGCAGAAAGCAGGCCAGCAACGGGGCCATCGCAGCGCCGATCCCTTCTGGCTTCCAACACACATCCAGATCCGGAGCGGTTAAAAAGCACCCTGGCCAACGCCCCTCAAAACGACCGCAACTTGTTCAGCCGCGGCCTGGCCACCTATGTGCTCGATGATGGGGACAACCGTCCGCCACGGGCTCTGCCAGGGACCTGGAGGTTTCTTCCGACGCCGAAATCGGGAAGCAGAAAGCATTCGCAACGCCATCGGCGAAGTGGCCAAATTGTTTTGTCGATGGCTCGGGCCCTCCCTTGATCGTGCTCCACCGCCTCGTGTCGCCCTTCCGCTCTGATTCGCACAAGGCCCGACTTCCCTGGTGGAAACGGCGGAATTTCATCGAGGATTCAATTGCGCCGCCGATCTCGATGTCTCGCGAAAGCCCGAACCAAGGCCGTCTATGCCAAGGCCCGCGCCGGCCAGATCAAAGACTTCACGGGCATCTCCAGCCCCTACGAAAGCCCCTTGAGCCGCCGAAACTGCGGCGTGCCACCGCCTTCAGAGCCTGGAGGAATCCGTTGCCCAGGTGACTCGCTTACTGGAGAAGGAAAGAGACGTCATTGAACCGGCGGCCGCGCCCTTAATCATGCTGTATCCATTCAGCTGACCCAGAGGTTCTTACTGATTTGCTCAGGGTGTTGTGTGGCGTTCAAAGCCCTGGACGCTGTGACGGTAACCGGATGATCCACAGGTGTAGAATTCCGGCCAGGGTCAGAGCCTCACCTTAGCCTTTCTAGCAAGTCTCGAGGAACCTATCGAAACGGCATCTGAGGTGGGATTTCGAAACCACGGAAGGTTTCCCTTCAAACGAATTTCGACGTCGCTTCGCTTTCGACACATCAGCCACCTCTCGCCTGTGCGTCCACGGCCGACAGGGCGGAGTGGAGCAAGACTCTGGAGTTTACGGACCGTCAGCGGTACGGGGCTATTCGAGACGCTCCACTTGCCACCACTGCTTGCCAGCACTGGGTGCACGGGCCATTCCCCACTCACCCAGAGGCGCGGAGGCGCCGCCGGCTTGCCACGGCCTGACCGCGTCAAAGCGGCCAGGCTGGAAGACCCAGCCAGGGTGCCGCTCCAGCATCAGCGCGATCCGGAGCCGGGACCGCCTCCGACCCAGCGCTGAGTTCCAGGCCAGGCAAAGACTGGCGGATCAGGGCAGCAGCAGCCAGCGGTGGCTGCCACGTTAAAAACGTTGGCGTGGCTGTCGGCGCTCAACGCGTGAGCGCCAGGACCTAATGGCCTGCGGCTCTCAACGCTGACCTGGCCAGCAGGGGCGCTCGGCCTTTCGCTCGGCGGCCAAGCACACCACGGGGGCTTTGTTGCTGCCAGCAGGCGGCTTCGTCGCTCGCCACTGGATCGAGCAGGGCATCTCAAGTCGTAGCGGGACTGAGGCCGCAGCCATGCGCTCCTGATGGCCTAACATCTGGCGGAACACTCGCTGTGAGCAGCTGAGGGACCATCGCTGCGCACGCCCGTTATTAGACTGCATCAGGGCGCCCCGCGACCCCTGGTTGGCGGGCCAGCAGCAATCTGCCCCCCCCATTGAAGTCGCCTTCCACCCTGAAGGGAGCGTTCCGGTCTGTCGTGCGCCCCTCAATAGCAGCGAGAGGGGCTACGCCAGGGTGAGGGGGCCCAGGGCCAGCCAGCCCCAGCCGGCGCCAGACGCTCCCCTCGTGCAGCAACCAGGGGCAGCTCAGCCGACAGGTAAGAGCAGCCGCACCAACCTCAGGGAATCGGCCGCCCCACTGCCACTGGGCGCCATCGCTACGATGGCTGCACGTACCTAACGCAAGCATTGCAACAGAGTCCTGCCAACAAAGCACGCCGTGCCCCACCCAGCTGCGAGGCGAGCCAGGGCCGCACCAGTGCCCCCGAGCGGCCAGGGCCAGGCAGGGAGCCCAGCTCAGCTACCGCGGCCGCCTCCCTTCCTCAGAGACCTCGTAAGGGTCACTAGGCGGGTCACGGCGCATCACGCAGAGGGCCCCATCGACCATCGCCCCCGCGCCCCGAAGCCGTTGGCAGGGAGCTGTCGCAGCGGATATGCCCAACGCTGCCTCTCCACTCAGGTTGGCCGGGAACGGCCCATACCAGTCGGGACAACACGGAAAGGGTGGGAGCAGTTGCCCAGTCTGGGCAGACGTCGTCCAGAGCGGAAGGGCCGCCCCACCGGGCACCCGCCAAGGCCAAAGCACCTAATCCAGCCAGGCGACACCCTCCCCATGCCGGCAGCCAGACGTCTTTCGTCCGCAAGGCGCCTTGTCCAGGGCGTCACGGAGGGTGCAGCTGCGCGTTAAAGTGAGAGTTTTCTCTGGCCAGGCCGTGGCGGCCACTGAGAGCTGGCGAGCCCACATCCAGCAGCCAGTTCGGACGCCTAACCCCAGCGCCCGAATCACCAGCCACGCTCCCTCAGCAACCACACCCATGGGGCGCTGGACGGCCACCGCCTTCAAGCACCGCAATAAAGGCGACGCCCCATTCAACCACCCCCGCACCACCGAGGGCTGGGGGCCGGCCAGGCAGCAGGAACAGGGAGCATGGCGCCGATCGCCAGCGCCGCCCGACGGTGGCCCGCGGCAGCCTTTCGCGCCGAGGGCCATCACCGCACCGAGCAGCACGGTGAGGTGGAACCCGAGCCGCCAGGCGTGGGAAAGCCCGGCGGCCCGAACAGAGGAGTGTACGTCCTCTCCCGACGCCTCGCGTAGGCCTAAGTGGGCAGCACTGGATCGACCTCGCCGTGAGCACCCAAGACGCAGCGACAAGTACCCGCCCGGCCGTTCCGGTGCCGCCGCTCGAGGCCCAGGCAGGGGCGACGCCTATCCCGTCCGCCGCACCTCCGCGATCGGCGGGGCGGGGGCGCTCCAAGCCACGTGGCGCGGAGTATCCTCCAAGCCACGAGCCTAGCTCTCCTGATCCTCCTGGCGGCAGCCAGAGCCGCTCGGCCGTGGCGCTCACTCAAACGGAGGGGACCCGCTGGCACCCGGCCGGGTCGCGCTGAGCAGGCCCATTCCACCTCCAGCCGCCAACCTCTGACTGAACGGCGAGCGCACCTGGCACTGGCGCCACGAGCAGTTCCGTGGCGCGCCACCGGTCCCCTGCATCAGATGCTACCGAGGCCGCTGCAGCCGCTCCTCTGATCACCCCGCTCGCCTCCCGGGCCTTGGGGATCTGGCGACCAAAGTGCCTCCGGCACATGCACTTTGCTGTAAGGAAACTGTCAGACATGGGCAGACGGCACAGGGCCAGCAGCTCCGTACCGGATCGGGGAGGCCGGGTGCTGGGGGCTTGGGCATCCATCCCCCCAACAAGCAAGTCAGGGCCGGCAAACGAGCTTAGCAGCGTCAGGGCCAGTCCCCGCGCGAGCCAGTCCAGCTGTCTGCCCGGCCTCACGCCCAGTGCCTTTCTGAACCCAGCGACCAGCCAGGCGAGGCAAGACAAACACGCAGCCCATCCCCCTTGCTGACCCTCCCCGTCCAGACGGCAGCGACACCTCAGGAGCCAGGAGCCGGCCGAAGACGCCCAGCGACACCAAGTCTCCAGCCAGCAAGGCCATCCCTAACGTCTCGTAAAGGGAAGAGCACCCGCCTTCATAACGCGGGTTCCCCAGCCATTGTCACTCTTAGTTTAGCTACCAGTTGATAAAGCTCACACACCTCCGCAGGCTCCAAAACCGCTTGTGACGAAGCTTCGGGCAGCGTATCGTGCTAGGTAGCAGGCGAGATCGCAGGAGGCTATACGGCGGTGGCGTACCTGGTGCACGTGTTCTGAGCTTGCGCTCAGCCAGTCGGATGCGGCCAACCAGGGCGGCGACCCCGCAGCAGCAGCCTGGCAGGCTCACGATCAGCCCGCTCGCGCTGAAGCGGCCCCGCGCCTCAATAAGCGTCCAGTTCCAGCAGCCACTCCACGCTCAGCAGAGATAAACGTCGTTTCACCGGCACAGCCTATCAGACCCCTTCTAGACAAGGCGTAGGGAAGCCCCGAGGCTGGCGCTGATCCCTTCCAACCATAACCCTCGCGCTCATCCTGGGCGGGCGAGGTTACGAGGATCCTGGTGGCCAGATTCGTTGAGGCAGGTGCGTTTGCCGCTCCGTCACCGAGGACAATAGTCACGCACGGGGCCTCGAGCGGCTTGAAAGGCGTGAGTGACATGGTCACTTTGACGGACTCGTGTAATCTGAGGGCCTCGGGACGCCAGGCCTAGGCCCGCCGCCTGCCCAGAGTTCCGCTGGCTCTCGGCCTCATCAGCAGTGACAAGCAACATAAGCTGCTTCAGCCGTTTCCGGACGGATTGAGAAGGTACCATCCGAAACGGTCTAAGATTGTTGTAGCCTTGCAACCCTGGGCCCTCGTGTCTTCGTCACAACCGTAGGCCAGCTCCAGAGCGACTTCGCCGGTAGACGTGAGCGCGCTTCGCCCATTCCACTCAATCGTGCCCAAGCATTCACTCTCCAACCGTTCCCTGAGATGATATCGATCTGTACGAGAGGCGTCTCTCCGGCTACGGCCCGGTAGGTGCATCTCGAGATCGACACATAACGCGGCGGCTAAATCAGGCGCCGCAACTGCTGTGAGAATAATAGCATGTGGGAGATCATGTCCGTGGTGCGACCTCGATGTTAGCCCATCGAGCCACATACCCGTCCCATACGCCTCCCACGGCCGCGCTCGGGTGAGCTCAGTTAGAGGTGCGTGGCGGCAATTACCCATGATTCGTCTTTGTCACCTAAATGCGTGACTCTGTCCACGGTGAGCTCGTCAGCGGCTGCCGTCCGGGTACCTAGGATGCAAGGGCGACTTTCGTAGCTCTGCCCGGTAGGACCAGGCTAATAGTCAGGTGTTCGCTAGGACCTGCTACGATCTTCGCCGTGTATGGCTTGTAAGTACAACACCTTAAGGGTACTGGATAGTTACAGGTGATCTTGGAGCCCGTTGGGATTGTCGGCCCGTAAGCAGGCCGATTGTGGTGGATCGGCTGATGCCAGGGCTCGGAATAGGCCACTCGCTCTCCAGGGCCTTCTCCTCGGTCCGTGGATCGCCCGCGCCAGCATATACCGGTGTGTTGGGCTCATCGTGCGTGCCGGGCGCGGCCCTTTTTCTCTATGCAGATCGCCGGCACACTGTCATGTCATAGGGTCACCTGCAGGCAACAGGCCATCCCGCTCGGCCCAGAAACCGGTTCAAGCTGGGTGATGATGTCCTGGAGAATGCATCGTCTGATCTTCTCAGAGCGGCTCAGGCGACCAGCTGAAGCAAAACCCATCAGCCCACCGGCCACGGGGCGGTGGCGAGCCAAAAGCGAAGCCGGCCGCCCAGCGCCAGCCGCCTCCTGCTCGGGTGCCGTCGGGAAGACGCTCCAGAGGCTTGTTTCGAGATAGTGCGTACTGCTCGGGCCAGCTCAACCAAGCTGCGCGCAGGTTGGGCACCACCACGATGCGCAGATAGAAGCGCTGGGAACGCGGCCGTGCACGGGCACCGGCCGCCGTTGGTATTCGGACCCGGTTGAAATCCAGCACGCGCGCGGCCAGCGGGCCCAGGCAGGCCGCCGTCAGTTCGCGCAGCCCTGCGGCCGGGATCGGCCAGGGTGCAACCGCAGGCCGCATAGGCCCTCACTTGGCCCCACTCGCCGCAGCCGGCGGGCAGAGGCCGTGGCCAGGCATCGCCCTGCTGCAGCGCAGGGGCAACAGGGGCTGGAGCTGGCGCGCGGCGGGCAACGGCAGGGCGCGGCGCGGCATCGAGCGAAGCACCCTCCCACCCGGGCGCAGACCGCTCGGCGAGCACCAAGGCCAGATCACCGCGTGCCGCAGCAGAGATCGATAGCCCGCTGGGGTCCGGGACGGGGCTGCAGCCAATTGCAGCAGCCTGTGACGCTATCCAGAGAATGCGATGCAGACCAAGTCTGAAGCAGGATTCGATGACGCTGGTTCCAATACTTACCGCGGGAGCGATGGCGTATTCGAAACAACTCACGCACCGCCTCGGGATCAGCAGGCTTCAAGCGCCAGCTGGCGGCGAATGACAACTACTGAAAACATGGCTGCTCAGGGAGGAATGGCAGAACCCCCGGGCGGCCAACGGGTCGGGTTCCACCAGAGACCAACTCGAGCGAGGTGTCCCAGGCATGAGCGACGGAATCGAGGCTGATACCGGTGCCCGTGTCGCGAACGGTACGTTCGTCCAGGCCATCGACCCATCAGCCGGTAGGGGACAACGTGACCAGTGTAGCACCAGTCGACTCGTGCCAGAGCCGACGGCCGGCATGAGGGCAGGACCATGCAGCCCGGCCAGCATCAACGAAAACTACCTGGCGGTCGTTGGCGGCCTGCATCAGCGAAAGCGCCAAAACCCACCAGCACGCCAACCACCAAAGTTGCAAACCACCAGAAGAGCGAGTGTTGTCCGAGACGAGTGGGGGCAGGAGCCGACACACGGGTGCGTCAAGAAGAAAGTGAATCTATGGTGTTAACAACCTTGAGACATCAACTGTAAAGGCTCGTTACAGCCTTTTGCGGCCCCTCAGCGGAACGATCGCCAGCCCCCTGGCGATTCAGGTCGGTCCTTGATCGCTTCCGATGCTGAGGCACGCCGTCTGAGCAGGGAGGCGAGCAGGGATCCGGCCGCGAGGTCCAGACCCGCCCTGCCTACCACCAGGCGGACGGCGATTTGTGATCGATGCAGCACGGCGCCTCCTGACGGCGACATCACTCGGGCACCGAGACGGCGCTGGCCACCGCGCTGAATCACCGTGAGGCCAGCGTCGTAGGCCGGCCTGGGGTGCCACGCCATTCCATGGAGGTGAGCAGCAGTTCGCCCGGCACCGAGCCGCCACCACCTGGCGGGCCCAGGCCACGGCATCGAGGCCGGATGTTCTGCCGGCCCCTTGCACAACACCACCCAACCCCGTTGCCCTCGGCGCGGCGGCGGGCATCGATCCCGCCACAACGATGCATTAGACAGCGACTGCCGGGCCCCTTGCGCCACCAGATCGGGATCGCGCACCGCGCTGAATTGGCTCACCCTGTCGCGCCAGGCGCAGGCAGAGGCGTGATCCTCCACGCTGCCATGCCGGCGCCGACGGTGCAAGGGGATCGTCAACGGCTTCAGCGGTCTGGCGCACAGGCTCCACCAGGGTGGTGCGGCCCTGATGGCTGGACGGCGATGTCGAGAAAGACCAGTTCGTCGGCACCGGCGGCGGTTCGCTAACGGCAGGGCCAGGGCCACCGGTCAGCGCGGCATTGCGCGCAGCCAACCGAAATTGACCCCTTGACATCCGCGTCAGCCACACGAGGCAGGAATGATGCCGCTTGGCGACATGGAGGGGGGAAACGGTCGGGCGCTGTTAGGGTGCGCGACTTGCCAGTCCGCGCTGGCCAGTGACGTCAGGCTGCCACCCAGGATCCATCGACATCGGCTCCCGGGTGAGGATCACCCGCGGTGCGCGATCGCCATCCACCCGTATCTGCTTGAAGCGCTCAAGGCGATGCCTCCGGCACCGTCAAGCGGTTTCAAGCATGACCGACGGCAGCGGCATTCGGCGTCGGTTGGTGAGAATCAGCAACGGCAAGCAGCGGCTGGTTCTTCGACGCGAAATCGCCCCGGCCTGGAAAACCATAAACATCCCGCCGATGGACGGTCGAGCCGGTTTCGGTCTGTGGTGATCTCTGCTTCCAATCTCTATGAGCGACGCCCCCGATTTCCCCCCCCCAGCAGCAGCGGCGGAAAGCCGCCAAAGCTGCTGGGCATAGAGAGGGGGCCGCAGGCACACCAGCATCTGGGAAGCTCTGCGGCTGCAGCTGATGAAAACCGGTCACTGGATCCCCTTGATCTGGGCGTGATCTGTTGGAGCGGCTGCACTCGGGCAACTACGTGTGGAGCGGCCGCGACGTTCGGCGCCGCCATCGCCTGCATGTTGATGAGTGGTCCGTTGCTGGCCGGCTTTACACCCAAACCATCAACGCACTACTACGACCGCGAGATTCGACGCGATCAACGAGCCCACCGGCGATTCCCCTCCGGGCGATCTTCCCTGGAGCAGGTGCGGTGCAGATCTGGGCTGCTGCTGCTCTCGGGGCTGCCTGGCGGGGGGCCTCGCACTCTTGGGCGGGGCCACGCACCCCGGTTGCTGTTGGCTTACATCGCCCTGGCGGATCCGCTGTCATTACATCATTCGGCTCGCCACCGCTGAAGCTCAAGCAGAAACGGGTTGGGCTGGGCAACTATGCCCTTGGCGCCAGTTACATTTCCGGGCCCCTTTTTTTTTGCCCTGGTGGGGCCGGAGCAGGCCCTGTTCGGCCGGCTACCTGGACCAAGCCCTGCTCACCCTGGCCTACAGGCCTGGCCGGGCTCAGGGCATTGCTGTGGTCAACGACTTCAGAGCGGGAAGGCTGACCGGCGATGGGTGCTGATGAAATCGTTGCCGGTGGTTTCCGGCATCGAGCGGGCCAGCTGGATCAATCGCGCATGATTGATGTCTGTTTTCCAGCTGGCGATGGTGGCTGTGCTGGATCGCCATTGGCCAGAACTTCGCCCGCGGTGTTGCTGGTGCTGCTGATCTTCCCAGATCACCTCCAGTGACATTTCTGGCTGCTGCGCGATCCGGGTGGCCTTTGACGTGAAGTAAGTATCAGGCGAGCGCCCCAGCCGTTTCTGGTGCTGGGATGCTGGTGACGGGCGCTCCCGATCGGCCACAGCAAGCCTCCACGGCCGTGTGTGACCAGCGAAGTTCTCGCAAGGGATCCCCCACCCGCTGAGGGGCGAGGAAAGGAAAAGTCGACCGGCAAAGCCGCAAGAAGCTGCTGCTGGGCCGGGCTGTTGGCAGCGGGGAGTCCGGCCAGCGCCGCGGCCTTCGGCCAAGCGTCGCTGCGTTGCGCTCGTCGACGGGGTGCTGCCTGACGTTTGGCGCGGATCAACACCTTCAACCGACCGGCACGGTGACGATCCTTTCGGCCGATGCCAGGTGCTGCAAAGCTCGGCCCTGCCACCCGCGGAAGGTGGGCTGCCGGTTCGATGCCCGAGCTGCTGCGCCAGGCGTTACGTGGCCGCCGAAGACGGCGGCTTCTACGAGCACGACGTGGTTGTGACATCTGGGGGGATCGCCGGGCCATGGGTGCGCAACATCCGCCGCGGCGCAGTGGAAGGAAGGCGCCAGCACCATCACCCAGCAGCTGGCCCGGCACCGGATTTGTGGTACCTCAAGCCAGGACCGCACCCTGGTCCGCAAGCTCAAAGAGGCGGCCCTGGCCGGCAAGATCGAGCGCCAAGCTTCAGCAACAAGAGATCCTCGATCAATACATCAACTATGTGTATCTTGGGCTTCAGGGCGCCTACGGCGTCGCCGATGCGCCTGGATCTACCTCTCTCCAAGGCCGCCGACCAGCTCACCCGCCGGAAGCAGCCCTGATCGCCGGCCTTTGCCGCCGGCCCCGTCGGTGATTCGCCGCTCCGTGCAACGAAGACCTGGCCCTACAGCGGCGAAGCACTGGGTGCTGGGCGGATGCGCCAGGCAGGGTTCTATCAGCGCTTGCGAGCAGACAGAGGACGAGGCCACCACCGCTCCGGCTCCAACCGGCCTTGCCCAAATACTGGAATAACAGTGAGGGCCCCCTTACATTATCACCAGCTGGGTGCCCAGGAGAGCTACCCAATGATGTTTAACTCCTGGATGCAAAGCTTGAGAGTGCGCGGGCGACCAACTGACGATACGCAAGCAGCCTCAACCTGGCCATGCACCGACGAGAGACCACAGAGGTG
>Ga0163217_1114700_pt1 | contig 11852 bp, 4 predicted proteins | sample SynspAceP_FD_185933 | JGI IMG/M metagenome (GOLD analysis project Ga0163217, IMG submission 185933) | Saline lake microbial communities from Ace Lake in Antarctica - Synechococcus sp. Ace-P (PacBio error correction) | ecosystem: Environmental > Aquatic > Non-marine Saline and Alkaline > Saline ... | reverse complement strand
CCCAACTTCATTCCGGTATCTTTCATTTTCCATAGACTGCCAGCTATACCCGATTATGATCTCACTCGCAGCGACTATGATTTAGCTTTATAGGAGCCAACCGCAAACCGCCTGACCAATATGATTAGCCAAAACCCTTACTGACTTACCGCCATTGTTGTGTCGCCACACAGATAATTTAGGCGTTTCTGGTACCCCACTAATCCCGAGGATATTCGTCATCACCCAATGTTTGCACGGCCAAGACCAGGAAAAGTGGCATTTTAATCACAAGTCATCATGTCGAAGGTTGGTTACAAAATTAACGAAAATAATATGTTAAAACGCCAAAGGCATTAGCTGGATTAGTTGATCAAGTACCAGACTAATCTAGTGGAAAAAGAACTCCACAGAAGGTAAATTAATCGCTTGTTCTAAAAGGACTTACATTGCATAGTTGATTAAAAAAATCTTACATGCGTGCACCCGGAATTGATACATCATCCAAAACTGTAAGTGCCTTTTAAGCTTTGTTAAGACAAAATTTATGTTGACTGGCTACAAGCAATACCTTAAAATTATTAAGCTTATTGCTTGTAAGGGCGGATTCTTATTATTCTTTGACTCTTTCAACTGTTATCAATTATTGACGGCTTAATTGTATACAAGGTAGGCCAATCCAAATTGATAACTTGCTAGGCACTTTCTAATAAAAATGAAAAATATACGTGATTTTTCTGACCTTCCTTATTGCAAGGCTTGTGTGTGACTCCGACAACATTCATCTTCATGCCTGAAGTGAAAGGCGGTGTCTGTAGCGCCAGTAAATTGAAAAGTTTTTAAATAATCGGGGAAGCTTTTCCACTTCGGCCCACGACAAGTGATGCCAGCAAGGTAGATTTTGATGAAAAATGGACCTGAGTAAACCAAGCAGAAATTAAAGAACATTTTCAAAGCTTCCATTGCTCGATTTAAACCAACAATAATCTGCCTTGATTCTTACCCGAATTGAGCAAAAAAATCAATCAAGCCTACCAAACCTTTTTTAGATCATCCCAGCCAGCGGGACTCTACTTAATGGCGAATTAAGCATGAATAGGTTTATTGTTTTTTTTATGGCTAGATTGAGCGGTTTAGACAAAGTGTTATTGGTATCGATAACCATTATGGGTTATAACTATAGTCTGGGGTGAATTTTTATCGAAAAAAGCAGGTCCTGAGTTGGGAAAAAAATTCAGTGACCCACAAACCTACCTAGAACTGGACCAATGAGCCTTTCAAACATCTCCAGAAGATCGGTGAATAGGACAGTCGATTTGATGAGCCTATCATTAATAGAAAAGTAAGCTTAACTTTAATGATCCAATAAGCCCGACTTACTCATTTGAATACTAATGCCGATAAGTTCTTTATGTTTGCCATTGACGAATGGGTTTGAAGGAGCTGAACCCAAGCTGCGCAATTTTATCTTAGAAATATGAAATTTATTCGAATTGAATCGAAATAAAAAATGACCAAAATGATCGAGTATTTTAATCTTAATGGGATTCAGCCCACACTGCCATGACCTACGAGAATTTATCCGCCGAAAGCCCTAAGTTGAGTTGGTTGACACCTGGAGTATCTGGAAAACCCTGAGGCTGTAAGCTTTCATATGTCACCCCCCCCCCCTATTTACAGTTATTCCCAGCGTCTCGAGACTTCCCTAGGAAAATAGATAGAAAATCCTAAATATGTGAAAGCAATGCTTAAAATGGGAGCGCTTAATTTAGTGATCTTGCCATTTTGGCTTTAAAGACAACTCCAAAACTGTTGCTTTTCAAATTCAATGATTATTTCGCCAGATACAATTTATCTTACGCCGTTCTGGTTTCCACTGCGTTATAACTTAATACCTTACCCGCATCAATTGGCCGCTTTGGCCTCACCCACCCACTTGATTACTAGAGCCTCAGTTTTAATAATTTGATTTACAGAGCAAATGGGCTCTTGATAAAATTTCGATGTTTTTCAGCTTAGATTTTTTCCTCCATTTCAATGACGCGCTGTGGTGCCGCCAGATTATACCCTTAGCAGGACAGCCATGTTAGTAAATGAAAAAATCAGTTTTGATTCACATGCTTATATTTAGGCTTATTTCTGTCACGGATAGTTTGGTGCAATAAAGCATTTATCGGGCTTGTAGATATCTTTATCCAGCCCTAACTGGTGTATTATTTTTTAACGAAATACCTCTCGCTATAGAAGGCCCGCTATTGAAGATAAAGTAAAACTCGCCCCAGCTCTTATTCTTGACAGTAGTTCCCTGGTTGGCGGGCCCGTCATTGGTGATTGTGGCCGGATTCTGTTTTGGGTCGCAAACCGGCACCAATGGACCGAATCCCCTGTAGTAGATAAAATTAATCGCTATTTATTTGTGGGTCTCATATTTTTTGCGGCGTTGCGCTAGCAATGCGTAAAGACGTATTATCCACTTTGGACCGCAAAAACTTGCGGCCTACGATCACCCGAAACCACAGAAGCACTTTTACCCCTTGCAGCATTTATCTCTTTTTCGTTCGCGCAGCGAAACACCGCCGATAAAACCCGTTAGCTTCGCTTTATGCCGAAAAACAGAAGCAAAGTAGCAACACCGCCAAAATAAGTTTATAGGCCTGGCTCTGGCAACTGGCCCCATTCCTGAAGATATTCTATAGGCAAAGCGCCTTTATATTTTGCACCTGAAATGGACAAAGGCACTGCTTGCTGGTGGCTACCAATGCCGGAATGAAGAAAAACAAACAGACGAAAATCATGACACGGTTAATCAGTGGCGGGGCACAAAAGTCACCACTGTGCAGGCAAATTAAAACTCATTGGTGAGGTATCTAAGGCGATATGTTGTGGTTATATTTATTAACTACTGACAATCAAAAAAACGGTTTGCAATTTATTTATGGGCACAAGTAGGAACCGCACAAAAACTAAGGGATTATGTTGGATGAACAGATTGCAAATTATTTGTATGTTTATTGTAGCCATGGCACTCGGTTATAAGCCTATCCCAGCTTAATAATAAATTCAGCAAACCAATACAGCCCATTCCTACACAACTACTAGAGTTGGTAAACTGAATTCATCTGCAGATAAAATTTTTTACCCAGTCCGCCTACAGATTCAGTAACTAAAGGCTGCCAATAAAAGCAAACAACCAATAAGCGATTGATGTATTCATTACAAACCGTCAGATGACCAAACGACCAGTAATATAAAAAAATGAGCCCCTGTAGATATCCAAGAAACCAACAGCGTTTTCACAATTAAAACCGTGATGCACAAGCCACCATATCGCAAACAAGAGCTAGTTGACTGGCAAATTCAGCATTAATGAAACAGTTAAAGCTAAACCTTAGAACAGGCCTCCCAGTTAAACATCTTAGGAGGTATGCTAAAACAAATTTTACACAGACAATGCCTTTTTGACGAAATGCAGAGCTACAGAAACCCCCACTACCGCATCCAAGGTTGGGCATATAGTTGCCGAACAAACAAATACGTGACCAAATTCAAATGCATCAAAATTGGAAACGAGTGTGGAGCTGTTAGGCGTAATATTAAAACCAAGCTCACCTGTGAGCGTAAAGGGCAAGAGTCATCAGACTGCGTGCATGGCAGCCAATATATATTCGGTATTGAGCTATTTGCCAAAAAATGCAATTCACTTAACAGGTGCAGGCAGCTTAAAAACATTACCTTATTGAAAATGAATTGATTATTTTTATTCGCAGTTTGTGTTTACCAAAGCAAAAAATAACAAACCCTGCTATGAATGCACATAGAATTAAGTTGCCACATAAATGGGACTGAAACTCTTCGGCAAACATACGGGCCCCAGAGCCAAGGATATAAAATACATGCTTATGTGTGGTTCAAATTCTTTTTGGACTTAGCGTTCCTTTTTGCTGACGGAATCGTTTTTTGGATAAACGTTTAAAAAGTGTAGGTTTTAGGTTATATTCCTGCCGAATAATACTTAATAGATTTAGGCTTATCCCATGGTCTGAGAAGGAAGTTAAGTTCGAATTCGAAAAAAAAGAATAAAATTTTTAGCGTGCGATATAAAAGAGGTGCCAGAAGATGGCATGCCCCCCGTGATTGGTAGTATTTTTACGTGCAAAGTTGGTTTGCAGGTAAGTAGTAAAAATATTGAAATAAAACGATAAGCTAAATTGGATTAATCTTGATTGCAATAAACTTGCCACTTTTAGGGCTTCCAGCGCCCTTTATTATGGCTTATTCATTCTCGCTGAGATGATATTTACTTGATGAAATTATTCTTAGCTCTTGCGCTTTGGCTGCCAATTAGTCTTTGTGGTCATATGCCTTTGGCAATGATTATTTTATTTTGCGGGATATGCTGGCTTCAAATCCACGCAGTGGAAAATTAGCCTATGTTGAATAATTCTTTCGACGCTAAATATAAACGGAAATTCTGAAGTCAAATCAGACTTCAAATTTCCTTAAGTTGGGTCGATAATTCCCTCTTGCAAATTCAGCCGCAATGCAGTCAAACTGGGGAATAAAAACAATAAAATCACCGCCGCGCGTTTCCACAATCGAGGCATGCCTGAGCACATTAACGTAGGGCTGGTTAAGGGTTTTATTAGCATTAATTACTGCCTGCCATTGAGGCTCTCCCCTTCTTGATTCACTTCGTGATTTTCCTAAACAAGACATTCTTTTCATTACTGAGTTTGAGTGCGTTTTGCCATAATTAATCCCATTGCTGTTGCACAAATTCAAAATTGACCTTTTCAATGCTGGCGTTAATGACCATAAAAATAGTACCGTGCTTCACTTCATTGTCTTTCTTATGTCACTCGAATCACTCGTAAGGTAAGCCCCGTCTTAAAATGCGTCGCCGATTTAAACCATTGCCCCTGGCGTATCAAACGCACCTTTGGTTATCAAATCAAGGAAAACCTCGGGGCGTTGGTCGCCGGGTATGTGCGCCTAGGCGGGCAACTTGCACCTTTACCATCGTTAGGCATTAATTAAATGCGCTTCTTTTAATTTTCAAAAGTCTTCATTAACTTTTGCGTGCTGCGTTTCTTTGCTCACTCGTTAAACGTTGGACTTGATAAAACAAGGTTCCGTGCATTTTGCCACTGCTCGCCAAATTTACTCGCCGATAGCATAATTTTCAGATAAGTGCCAAAGGCGCACCGTAGACCAACGTCCAGCAAACTTGGCTTTTTAGGGGTCTCCTGTTTTCATTCCTCAGATAATTCAAACATTGCCATAATGCTTACTTTTTTCTGCCAGATAGAGGTAAATTTACCGACGTTTTGATGGAGTTTGCGGCTACAACCATTAAGCTACCTTTATAGGATAATAAATCGGGAGGGGACGGGTGGGCCTTAGGATATTCTGCACTTTCATACTTTATGACCCAAACACAAAATTCACCTGTTCTAAGGGCTGCCAACCATCTCCGAGCTAGCAGATGCTCTGGTTGCGGTGTTCCAGCCAGTTGCCAATAGTTTTCATTTCGCTCCCTACCGTGCCCTTTAAATACTGGGTTGCTAATACCAATCTATGTTAATGAAAATGTTCATTGGCGTTTGGCCGACCTCGATGACAATAGCGTTGCCAAGATGATATCTACTTAATCTTTTGCCTTGCCAGCTCGATGGCCACTAAGCCAACTCGACTCCTTTCCCAGCCTTTTAATAATGCATGACTTGTTTGTAGCGCTGGGAGTAAGGTAATTGGTCTTTCGGACGTGCCATTAATACTTAAAACATTTATGAACTCGTAATTATTTTGCCAAATTGGGTCCCAATTTTCTGGGGAACTTGGGCCATTCATTCACCCGAGTATATTCCTTGCGGGCCTTCATACCCATTCGAAAATCTTCCGAAAAAACTTCGCATCGATTTCATCAGGTAAACCCAATTCCACGAAAACCTGCATTAAGTAAATTGCAATAAATTTGTTGTTGCCAAGGGGGGTGTACCGTCATTTTGTTTATCTAATGGCGCTGAACTTGGTGACGATAGGGACAAGCTTCCTCAAAAAAATCATGCCCTTGTTGTTATCTGTTATTTGGAAAAACAAAAAACGTGATAGGGGATATCCCCAGCCGCCATACCAAGGGACAATTTATTCCTGAACTACATGAAATCTAAAAAATTTTCATTGGTATTCATTATCGCACTCCTTGCAAACAAACGATGGTTAGCTTTTTACATCTCTTTCAATTTCAGCAGGTACTTGTGTAGCAGCAATGGCAACTCTTACCCCAAAGGTCCGTTAATCTCGATAACTTCAAACAAAATTTCTTAAATGAACTTTGTAGATAAATTCGCGCCTGCTTTGCCCTGATAACGAAAATGTTTGAGGACAAATTAAGCGAAGTGATAAAGGCTTGTTTCACATAAAGTGCCTTGAGTTGCTCCGGTAGGGTTATTGTCATTTTAGAACCATTAAAAATTAAGCTATGTTTAATCTGACATTTTTATGCTAACTCCACAAAATCGAACTAGGCACAATTAAACTGTTTCAAAGGCGAAAACAATGTTCAGTTAGGACCTTTAATACCTCAATTGATGGTTTCCCACATGCCAGTCAAATATGCATCTAAATCGCCCAAAAAAGTTGCTGGTAAATACTATGTATTTGTTTTTTTAAATGCCTTTCAACAGCAGGGGCCCCCTCATAAAAAACATCTTGCAATAAAAAAACACTTCTGGCTAAATACGTATTTGCACCAGAGGCCAAAGGCGAAGTTGTTATGTTTTAGGGCCATGTTTGTATCTGATTCGCGAATAAGTTTGTCGTAAGCTCTATTGTTTTCAGTACCCTGTTTAACTGGTATAGAACAGTAAGACCATTAAGCATTGCCAAATCGATTTCCCATAATTATGATCCCCTTTTCCATTACAGCTTTGCCGACCAAACTTCTAAATTGCGTTGGCGCCATCAAACCGTAGATTTCGCTGTTGGTTTTCGAACAATATTCAAAAAGCGCTGTTGAAATAATTCAGGGATCGTGTCTAGGTCGCTTTCAACTAATAAATTGCTCTAACTTCCTCTTTCAATTCTTGTGCACCTTTAAACACATTCGAATGCTGCAAGGGATTAAGCATTGTTAATTAATGGTTTGTCCAAATTTGATTGTAAGTAATGTAAGTATGGGGAATGGTGTAAGGGGCACAGAATTCGGATATTTAACATTTTTATACCAAAGCAAAATCTAGCCCCTTAGGTATGGCCATATGAAAAAATGAAATCAACATACTGCTTCCAACTGCCATTTAAAATACTAAAAAATAGCATGTAATGGTTATTTTAAGCTCTTCTCTAGGTTGAGATTCAATCAATATTGGGAAGGTTTTAATAATGGCCCATCTAGCATAAGGAATTAGAGACCAAAGTTCAACCAAAACCGTTAAGCCGGCGTAAATAAGATCTGGCCAGTTTTTTAATGGGACTAAATTACCCCAAAAAAACCTTTGTTTCCTAACTTTCTTGATACTGAAAATGGGAACCTGCCGCAAATTTAATTCTGTTTAAATAAATATTAACACACAAAGCCTGTGAATTGGCGTAATTCACGTGTCATAGCATAGGATTTGTACGCGATATTAGACATCAATCTATCCTTTTTTATGATGGTTTTAAGTAATGAACCTAGTTTCGATTTCTTGTTGAAACAACATTGTAAGCAAGGATTTTTATTAATAAGCCAAAACCACTTTTTTTTTAATACTCATTAGCGAGTTGTTTATAAATCTGCAGCAGAGAAGGGCTAGCAAGCTAAACTTATACCCGCCATTATAGAACCTTGTTAGTGGCTCTATGTTGCTCAAGGCTCAAGTCAAAAAATAGGGCAAATGAGATATGCTTCGTAGCCAAAGAAACTTTTAGTCATAAGGGTTATATAGATCCCCAATGCAGGCTAGACAAATTGAAGCAATTTTGACCAGGTATATTGGGGGCAGAAGTAACGTTAAAAGCAGTTTTCTCAACAAACTATAAAATTAATGGTTAATTATGTCGCACAGACCAGCAATAGTCCTGTTACTTCATCTTTCAGCCCTCGCCGGGCAGCGTTACTTGTTTGTTGGATAACCTGCTTCATGTGAACTGTTCACGAGAAATACGGTTTGCTGTTATTAACTGTTCATCGTTGGCATACCCGAGTCAGATTTGCATGATTGATAATTAAAGTCACAGACATTAATATTAACTAATCTTTATAAAAAAGCCAAAGGAGCAGAGTGTTTGATGCAGTCAGAACACTTAATTTCAGGGACCTATTGGAACCACTTTTTTACGTTATGCAACAGGAGCACAATGTAAAATTACAGCAATTAGGCGCACTTTTCTAACCTTTGATGCGACTGAGCATTACATCCCCTTGTTTCGCGCGTAAAGTCGCTTAATGCTATTATGCTGGAGCGCAGGCATGCCCCCGTGGTTAGGCTTAGAAGCGGCTTGATAGTATTCAGTCTCAAGCCATGGCCATTAGGTTTTGGCTGTCCCATGCACAGATTTTAAGCAATGTCTCGATTTATTGTGGTTAAATTTTACCCAACTCCCGCTCGCGAAGTTGTCGATTTCAGTCTCAAGCAGCCCAAAGGATTATAATTTATCTTTCGATTAATCCCTCTGGAGATGGTCGCCAGTTGGAAATAGTTCTGTATGGGAAGGTGTCATCAAGATGGCTCCATAACTTTATTCGCTTTGTATTGGTATGTGGGTGAATGAGTGTATTAAATGAACTCCCCTACGCACGCGCCAGCTGCACGCTAAATTACCCAGCCTTGGGGGACCCGCATATTCAATTTTCTGCGCCCAGTAGCAAGAATACGCTTCCCTGGTCGCCTGGCTGGCGATTCGATGTTTTATCCGGTTGATCCACAACTCGCTAAATATGCGCAAGAACAATGTGAAAGTGGAGCTGCGCGATTAGCCAGCAGCATTACTAATGAAGATAAAATTATCATCTACTTTGGGCCTCTCGCTATTACGAACTGACTATTGAAGAAGCGGCTCACAACTCAATCTGTCAAAAAGTACCCTTGATAGAAAAAACTACGACAAGAAAACACCTCTTTCAAAAGTATTATCGAAGCCTTGAAAAAAAACGTGACTGCCTTGTCGTTTGTTAAATCAAACCAACCAAAAAAATAGACGTTTATTGCATGCAATGGGCTATGAAGATGTATCTTAATTTAGCCGCCACCTTCAAAACGTTGTTTGCGTGTCACCCGGTGTCTACCGCGAGAAACAACAGCAACAACAGCAACAACAGCAAACAATAATCACCTAACAAAACATCGTCTCATCTGCTGGTTCGAGGTAGACTTTGTTAAACGCAATGAATAACCCGCATTAAGCTTCTTGCCAAAACCCTCCAGTTCCTGCCGTCTGCCAAGAACTTTCTGAACTTGACACAATTGACCACACTTAGGCACCTAAAGGCCATTGTCGCTTGCATTTCAGGTCGATAAGATTCTTAGGCCTCAGTCAATAAACGAGATTTCGTTCCGACCCAAGAGGACACTATGGCAAATAAGTTTAAACCAAAATAGTCTGGCCGCCGCCCGCTCTAATGCTCCGCAGAAATACTTCAGCTTGGGATAGCAAACAAAAATACTGCTATGCACTGTCACTTATCGTACTTATTGTTACCCTTATTATCGGCCTATTATGCCGGTTAATAAGCGGCAATGGTTTGTGGCTGTGGGTCCCTTGTTTTTTGTATGCAGTATCACCCGTGCTCGACAAAATTTTTTTGGTGATAGATGATGCCAACCCTAGCGAGACCTTGGGAAGAAATTAAAAATCAGGGGCTTTACTACAAAATATGTTTTATTTATTTGCAGTCCCATGTTGTGGGTTAGCAGTAATCGTTTTAGCCTATGTTTGTACTCAGTATGAGTGGTCGTGGTTTAGCTGTTTAGGGCCAGCCTTAAGTGGGGAATTATGGCGGCATCGGGTGTCAACCTCGGCCATGGAAGTTGGGCCATAGGTTGAATGAAAGGGCAGCAACTTGCTGCACAACTGGCCCTTGCCTTTGAGTGGTTATGGCCACTTTGTTATTGAACACAACAAAGGTCACCATAAAGATTGTGGCCACACCGCAGGATCCTGCCTCATTCCAGAATGGGAGAATCCATTTAACAAATTTGTTTGCTGCGTGAAGTACCTGGTGCATTGCGTCGGCAAGGGCGCTGGAAGTAGCAAGTTTAAAGCGCCTCGGTAAGTCAGAATGTTTTTCAATTGCAAAAATGAAATTATTCAAACCCGCGTTAATTTACCATCACCGCCTATGCTTATTGTTAGCTTTTTTTTGGCCCCTTGATGATCCCATTTTTGGGCTATTGGTTTGCTTGGCGTACCTGGTTATTGGCTTTTAACCTCTGCAAACTATATTGCGAGCACTTATTGGGTTATTGCGCCAAAAAAAAAGAAGCAATGGTCGCTATGAACGCTGTAAACCGCAGCACTCTTGGAACAGCAATCATAAAAGTATCAAAATCTGTTCTTGTTGCATTTTTACAACGCCATTCTGATTCATCACGCCCACCCTACTCGCGCGTATTCAAGTGCTGACGTGATTACAACAATTGTGCCCAAAGCTTACACGCGGGTTATCCAATGATGTATATCTTAGCTTTTGCTTTCCAACAGGTTTTGGTTTTCAATTATGGATCCTAAGGTTGCCGATTGCGCCCAAGGCGATATGATGAAATTGTCAATATGATCCAGCGGCAAAAGACGACAGCGTTCAAAACAGTTACCATCGTAAAACCACTATAAAAATTTGAACGAATAAGCAAAGTCTCAACTGACCTCATCAGTAAAGGCCATGATTTAATGGAGAATTAAAAATTGGCAAAATTTGAGTGCCCAGACTGCGCTTATATTTTACGATGAAAAATGTAGGGTGCAGCCCACGAAGGCCTACCCTGCTGCGTACATTGTGGCGGATATTCCTGAAAGACTTTCCTTGCCAGATTGCTTTGTCAGAGACAAAGCCCGATTTCTAGAAATAGCAAGAAGATAAGTGGGAGAACCCACACCATGCCAGAACAAGCCTACCGCCAATATTGCTGCATAAACCTGCGGCTTAATTTATGATGAAGCGTTGGCTTTTCTGGATGAGGGATATTCCGCGGTACTCGCTTTGAAGATTATCCAGGATGACTGGGGACGTGCCCGGACTGTTCGGCGTCAAAATCTGATTTTGAACTCATTGATTAACATTTCTATCTTGCGCCCTGTTTTACCAGACGAAATAAGACCTAAAACCTCGGTTGAGGCCAACAATAGCTATTGATGCAATTTCCTAATACCGTTGTAATCAAACCTCCCTTCAGGCACCACAGATAATCCTTTTAAGTTCGTGTTATCGTTTAAAAAATAGAAATGTGTGTTGTGAGGTAATTTACAATTTAAAACAATCTACTTACGCTACTATCTGTTATCAGTTATCAACAGTGCTTTTTTTAAGGACAATTCAAAACATCATAAACTCAGGGCATCCACTACCATGTACATGATAGTAAACATGCTCACCTCACGATTAATTTTGCTGCTTTCGTGTTTTTATTATCAATTTTTGTATTGACGATTAAAAATCCGATGCGGTAAATAAATAAGATATTGAAAAATTGGCCCCACATATTTTATACACCTTCTTTGTCATCACCTTATTTACTATGGTGGCGGTGAATCCACTTAATTTGGTACCCTTTTGTCAATGGTTGGGCTTCATCTAAGCTAGCTGGCTTTGTTTTGTATGATTGTATCGATTACTTTCGCTTTAAGTGGGCTAAATCAAACTTATTGGCGTTTGGGATTGATTAGTGCCCATTTTT
>Ga0163217_1078132_pt1 | contig 11852 bp, 16 predicted proteins | sample SynspAceP_FD_185933 | JGI IMG/M metagenome (GOLD analysis project Ga0163217, IMG submission 185933) | Saline lake microbial communities from Ace Lake in Antarctica - Synechococcus sp. Ace-P (PacBio error correction) | ecosystem: Environmental > Aquatic > Non-marine Saline and Alkaline > Saline ... | reverse complement strand
GCAGGACGTGAGCACCTCATATCAACTAGAGGCTATTCGGGCTGTGTGGGCTGGCCTGGGAACCTGTTCTTGCCACCCCGAGATGGGATTTGCGTTGGCGGCGAAATGGGGGGAGGGGGCTCGGCCACCAGCAAGCTGCTCCCACCACCGGGTTGGCGACCGGCCCTTCAAATGAACACGGCCGCGGTCATCACTGAAGCTCCGGTGGACAGAGTAGCCGCCGCGAGGGCCGCCACCTGCGGCCAGTGAGGCGAGCGCATCGAGGGCGCGACCCGGCGACTGCAAGCCGAGGCACAGGGCCCGGATGTCGGGCCGGCCTGCTCGGCCCACAGCGCCCGCAAACTTGGGTGAACAAGCCTTCGTATTTCCACGGCCGGCTCGCGCGGCGCGGCGCAGCTTCTGCAGGCATCTTTCCTTCGGGGCCTTGAGCTTCGGGCGTGATTGAAAGCGCTCCTCGTTGGCCCAGCGTACTGGCGCCGGATCCAAGTGGCCGGGAACGGTGTGACGGCCCTTGGCCCGGCCTCACCGGAAAGGAACGAGCGTGCGAAGGTGCGGTGGAAACTTGCAGGCGCAGGCCGGAGGGGAATGCGCTGGCCAGGCGCTCCTGGGCCTCCTGCTTCAGCCAGCCAGGCCTGGTGCATCGTCGAGGCGGTACTGCGCAGGGCCATCGAGCGTCTGGTGACGCCGTCACGTGGATCAGGCCACCCCTCCGAGAGGTGCGGCGCCGGATCCTGGAGGCTATGGCGCAGGCTTGGCGGCCAGTTTCAGCCAGCTCGGGGGGCGCTGTGGTGGAGCGGCCCGCAGCGGGGGGCGTCCGCCGCTTTCCAGCAGCGGAAGCCCAGCTGGGGGCAGCCGCTCCAGGCCATCGGCCAGGGGCCACAGATCCCGGGGCTGAGGCGCTGCCCGCCCTCGGCACGGGCCTGCCAGCCACGCCCAGATTCCCCCATCGCCGCAGCAGGCGGCGCAGGGCCTGACGCAGGGTGACCGCTGGGCCACCCAGGGCAGGAGAGAGACGGCCTGCCTGGCGGGCAACCGGAATCGGCTCCAGCCCCGCAGCGGGCTCCTGCTGATCCAGCGGCGCAGGGCCCGCCCGCCCATGGGCGGTCATGGTGCGATCCAAACGAACCCAGAGCAGGGAGTCCCCTGGCAAGCTGGGCCGTCCCGCTCGGGTGCGGGTGAGCTCCAGTGTGTTGGGGGGGGTGTCTGGGCATCGAGGCCACCAGTCTCTGATCGCCCCAGCAAACGTGAGCGTGGGGGATCAAGCGGTACCACCACGGCCGCGCAGCCGGCCAAGCAGCCGATCCGCTCTTTCCGCCCGGCTCGGCCACCCTGTGCCTGGGGCTGGGTTGGTTGGGTATGTCATCGAGGTACGGCGGAAGCAAACCCCGTGGCCACCGCACGCAGCATAAGCGCCAGTCGTGGGCGCTTCTTCGCCCAGGCCCAGCCATTTCGAGAACTGGCCAGCTCAAAGCGCTCCAGCAGGGTGCGGCGGGCCTCCGGCGCTGAAAACGGCGTGGAGGTCGCAGTAGCGGGTTGGGTTGGGAGGAGCGTCAAGGGCACCCAGCTATTGGGGAGAGGGCCGCTTCTACGGCTGGCCAGAAGCAAGCTCAGCGGCCTCCAGCTGCAGGCAAGCTCCTGGTAGAGGCTGTCGCTGCCCACCCGCTCGCTGAACCCTGAATTCGCGGTGCTGACATCGGCCGAATCGCCAGGCCCCAGTGGGCCTGCTCGCCACCGCCGCCGCCAGGCCAAGTGTTGCGACGGGCGGCCAGGCATTGCCCTCCTCCAGGCACCGGTGCCGGGGGTGATCACCCGGGTGATGTCCCGCTTGAGCAGGCTGCCCTTGCGGCCACCGCTTCGAGTTGGTTCGCAGAGGGCGATGCTCAGCCATGGCGCACCAGATCGGTGCAATAGCGCTCGGCGGCGTGTGTGAGGGATGGCGGCCATCGGCACGCGGCCGATCCCCTTGCCCGCCTCCCTTGCCGGTGAGGGTCAGCTCCAGCAGGCGCGAGAGCAGCAGGGCGTCCTCGAAAAGAACTCAAAAGAAATCCCCCAGGCGTAGAGCAGCACCCGGAATCGGGGTGGGCCGCCTGAGCGATACGTAGTGGCGCAAGCATCGGCGCAGGGCGCCGGATCCACAGGGCGTGGTGGTGCCAACGGGCAGTTCGATCCATCGGCGGCGCTTGGTTCCGTTGGGCTCGCCTCGGGCCTTGACCTGGCGCTGACGGGGCCTGCGGCAGCCTGGGAGATCAGGGCTGTGTCGTCGAGGCCCGGTTTCATCTGGATCAGCTTCTCCTGGATCGGCCCCGGCAGTGAGCTTGGGGTGATCGATCGTGGAGGCATCGCAGGGCGAAACAGACATCCCTGCAGCGTCGGGGGCGGCCATCAGCCGAAAAGCTGTTCCTGGGCTCCCCGCCACGCTTCCCCTGCAGCACGTCCCCGAATTCCGTAGGAGGCTCAGCCCGCGACCTTGGCAGCCAGCGCACCCCGGCAGCCCCTGAAAATCCGAGTCTTGGGTGATCAAGAGGGCGCCAAAGCCTGTGCGGTGGCAAGCATTCAGGCTGTCGGCCATGGGCAACTTGACTTCCCCCCCCCCAGGGGGGGGGGGCGCCTTCAGTTTTGGGCCCCATGGAGGGCGATTTTCGGGGCTCAAGCCCACCAACCTCCGCCCTGGCATTCAAAGCGATGCCTGCAGGCTGGCCTTCGCCATGCCACCGCAGGACCACTTGAACACCTCAAACAGGCTGATGGGGTGGGCACCACCAAGGCGCTCCGGCTGCTCGATGGCTTCGGCGAAGGGAGTCAGCGTTGGGGCCATCGTGAAGAAACTCGATCCAGGCTGAGGGAATCCACCAGAGCCTTTCCACTCACAAGCCGAATCGGGCTCCCGCTCAAAGCTGTTCGCCCCCTTGAGGGAAGCGCGCAGGGCCGAGGCGCCTGCAGGGGCAGGAGCTCAATGCGATCGGGCAGACAGATCAGCTAAGCACCTGGCCTGGTTTCAGGTCGTTGAGCTGACGCACCGCTTGGGCAACCACCACTGGAACTGGAGAGACTGTCGTCGTCGCCCATCCACAACAAAGTTATCATTGAGGCAATCGGTAAGACGAGGGCACCTCCCGACAAGTTGTGAAGGATCCAAGGGCGCCTTCAGGCAGGCCAGAGACGCCGTGGGGACAATCCATTTCTGCCCGCCCAGGCCCCCGCAAAGATTCCATGCAGATTCGTCAACACCCTCACCGTTTCTGGCCCTGGTGGTGATGTCGTTTCGCCCTGGTGGTGGCCGTGCCCGCTTGCCTCTACGCCAGCACCGACGACAGCGGCCGCTCCACCGCTGATCCTGCTCGGAGGAGCACCTAGGCTGGTCCTCGTTCTGCTCAACTGGGGCATGAGCTACCTTCGTGGTCTGAGTTCATTGGCGGTTTTTTTTGAAGGACGGTTCACGAGGTCAGTGACCTTCAGATTGCCGTGGTTGTTGGTCGGTTTTCAACGACCCTGGTCACAGGCAAAGCTGTTTGAGCGCCTGCCTGGTTGCCCTCTCGCGGCACGGATCGATGTGACTCCCAGCAGCAGCCAGCTCGGGACCTGGCCTGGGGTACGGCAGCTTTGAGGATTTCCCCTGGTCGCCCAGCGCCTCGCTGCCACTGGCGCTATTCAGGTGCTGATCACCCTGGGGGCCGTGATCCAGAGGCGGACACCCCCCACTTCGACTACGTCTGCGCCGAGCAGTGAGCAAGGGATGGCTGAGCGTGGCCCGCGACACGGGCGTGCCGGTGATCTCGGCGTTCTGACACCGACACCGATGCAGCAGGCACTGGAGCGGGCCGGCATCAAAGAGCAACATGGCTGGAGCTTACCGGCGCTGCAGGCCGCTGGAGATTTTAGGGAGTTTGATGGGGGTGTTTGCCGGGCTAACAGGCGCCAGGTGCCTCACTTGGCTTTTAGTAAGACTTCAAGTACCGGATTCTAGGGGGTCGCGGAAGCCGATTGGCGGCCAATCGTCCTGATCCCGCAGCGCGAGCAACCAAGATTGAGGCTGGTGAAGCTGAGCGGCTCAGGTATTGGGCAGGAGTGATGGCATTAGTCGCCGCGGTGGTGGGAATCCAGGGCCTGCTCCAAGGAAAACTGCCAGACACACGGCCTTGGCTGGCGCAGAGTGGTGGTCACGTGAGCAATCGCTGCGGCAGATGGCGCCGCTGGTCGGACTGGACACCGTGATGAATGTGCGCTGATCACCGACTGGCGTCAGGCCCTTTCGGCGGGCGTTTTGGTGGGTTCCACGCCAGGGGCTCCAGGAAGGTCCAGAGGCTTCGCTGCGTTTGCAGCAGTTGCTTGGCAGGTGCGAAACGGGTCTGGGCCATGGCGTTCGCTTTCGCCGCGTTGGTATCCCAGGCTCACCACCTTGCTGCAGCGTGGCCTCAAATGCCTGTCGGATTGGCCGGCAGTTCTTTTGGAGTTGCGGCCAGTCCATCGCGGGCGTATCCTTCCAGCCGGTGCCAAACTGCCCCAAACAAGCTGCTGCTGCAGGGCTTAGCAAGCTCCGTCCGATCTCACCGCTGGCGCTATGTGCGTTCGGCGATTAGGCGTGAGATCACGGATTAGGGTGCGCCAGCACAGCTGGCGTTGCCCCAGTGGCAGATTGGTTGTTAGCAGAGAACCGATTCACTCACCACGATTCCCGCCAAAAGAGTCCCCCAACAGCTCCGTGGCCGCTGGCAGCCGAGCGGCTCAGGCCCGCAGAACAACCGTTCCACCGGGGTGACCATGACCATTGCCAACCTCTGCGGCCATCGGGGATTGCTTGGCCGTTCGGCATTGCCTTGTGGGGGCGCCGGTTTTCATCGACGTTAGGCCACCGGGGCTGCTGCCGAGCAGCTGCCGCGCTTCTCCCACCGGTGGGCCAGGGTTGGGCTCAGCCGCTGGCGGATCCCAGCTGTCAATCCCTGCGGCGGCTGGATTCACCACCCCCAGCAAAGCTGATGGAGAGCAGCGCCTGGGTCTTGCTGATACTCAACGGGAAAGCACTGCCAAAACAGGGGCCCACCAGAGCACTCGCCTGCCTATACGGCTGCCCCAACATGCCCACGGCAGGTGGCACAGGTTGCTGGTCGAGCAGTAGGGGCAGACCAGCGGTGCTCAGCCGGTGCCTCGATCACAAAGCGGTTGTTGATCGGCGGATTCGATCACTTTGATGGCGCAGCGGATTGGACCCACCACCGTCCAGCAGCTGCCCGCAACGGGCGGCAGGGGCCTGGGGGTGGTTAACTCCAGCTTCATCCACCCGCTCGATCGGCAGGGCAGCTCCGGCCGGATCGGGATGGCCCGGCTTGGCCAGCCCGGCTTGCGGCCACTGCCTTTAGGGCGTTCAGACGGCTTAAAACCCTAACCCGTCGCGGAGGGTGGTTTGGAAGAGTTGCGAAGGACGTTGCCCGGATCCGGCGCGCAGGGCTGGCCAGTTCCGTCGCCAGGGCGGTGAGTTCAGCTCGGAGTGTTCGTTTCTCTGGCGCCAGCACTGGAATCTCCTGCTGTCTGATGCAGGATCAGGAAAACGGGCACTGGCCGGCCATGCAAACCAGTCCGCTTCTGGAAATCCCGGCAGGAGGGGCTTCTCGTCTTCAGGCAGTCTCTACATGAGACACAAACCGGCAATCAGGGCCGCCGTAGGGTTCAGCCGTTTAGCGATGTTCGCTGTCACGACACTGAATGGTTACAGCCCTACTTACTGCTATTGAATTGAGTTGAATCTATTCTGGCTCGTTCCCAGGGCTGATTTGAAAGTCTGTCACAAGCGAGCTTTGGCGTTGCTGCGAGCATTGGGTATTGGTCGGGCGGGGAATGGCATCCCTTCTATTGCCAGAACCCTCTCCTGTAATGGCTCGTGCCGACCTGATCAGCTTTCTGCAGCGATTCCCAGAGGGACGGATTGCGTCGTGGGGTGCGCTTCCCCCAGTGGTTTCTGCTCCTGGTGGCGGTCCCGGGATCTTGAGTGGCTGCCAGGAGCCTGCGGGATCTGGAGCCGCTTTGCCCTCGCATCACGCTTGCGCTGAACCCAGGCGTTGGGTTCTTGAGCTTCAGGCGGCCACCCACTGATTCCACCTTCGCTATCTGTTCCTTGCAGGTGATGTGGCCGAGATCTGCCGGCAGCTGCGGGGTGGATGCTCGCCCAGATCCCAAGGTGGTGCGATGGGTCTTGATCAGCTCGTGTGCGACGGCAAGGACACTCCGCGGCTCAGATTTGTCCAGACCGACTGGCGGCGGTGCGTTCATTTTCTCAGGTGACGCTCTACTCCAAGACCCTGGAGGGTGTGGCCATTGCCCAGGCCACTACGACACCGTGAATCTCACGAGCGTGGCCGTACTGCGGGGAGCTGATTTTGGCCCCACGATGGATCTCGACGGGCGTCTTGGATCCAGGCCCGACGCGTCATACCCAGAAAACCGTTTTTTTCGGCAGCTCACGGAAGCAGGGGGCCGACTTCCTCCTCACAGTTGAAAGCAAACCAAAGGGACCCTGCATCGCCAGATCGGCGAGCAGTTCCTCTACTCCCGCAAGATCCCTCTTCACCAGCAATGGTTGTCTGGAACGCAGCCATGGGACGCGAGACAACCACCTGGATACTCAGGGCCAAACAGCGCTCTCTGACTTCATCCAACGAGCCTGGCCCGGCAGTAAGCTGAGATTGGTTGAACTTATCGTCATGGCAAGCGTCATGGGCAAGCCCTCCCTCCAGCAGGCCACCTTTTTTCCTCCACCAGCCTCGCACCACGCCAAAAGCCCTGCTGCAAAACTTGGTGAGGGACCGCTGGTGACATTGAAGCTTGGCACTGGAATCCCGCAGATACCCAGCTCCATGAAGATGAAACACCGTTATGGCGGCCCCGGGCGCTCCGTGCGGCCCGCTGAGGACCCTGGCCCTCAACCTGCTCGGGCTGCACCGGGCCACTACTCGGTGAGAGCTGAGGCTGGCTGAGGTGGCCCACGACATCGCCAAGCTGCCTCACAATTGGCTGGATCAGGCCAGGGATGGGGCGACTGATCGACTTTCATCAAGGCCCTGGGGGGCTTTGTTCCGATCAGACCGAGCATCAAGGCCTTTCGATCACAAGGATTGCTTCTTTGTGCGCCCGGGGCCAAGGAGTAGTTATTGTATGATTAAGGGTTGTGGACAAGACAATCCAATGACCTAGATTGTCGATACTGCATTCCTATTGGAGAATGTTGTACCGCTCGCCCTTTTGCTTTAAATTAGTTTGCACTCAAGCACTGCATTCGTATCCTCGGTAAACAATGAGACTCTTGCGACCATCATCCTACCCATGTGCTTATCGGAGGTTTTGACTGATGCGATTGATCCGGGAACTTGGGCCTTACGCGGATTCATCCTCCCGCAGGTGAAGCGAGAAGTTTGAGAGCAAATACAAGAATTCGCATCTTTTGGCTTTGGCGTTGGAAACGTGGTCAATTCTTTGGCCACGATCCTTGTTTATACTGGTGATTTTTGCTCAAAATCATGCGTCACCAGGCTCCAGATTGACAATACATTTTGGCTATAGCATCTTTCCTTGCGCCGGCGTTTCTCTCCTGGGGCTTTGTTTGCCGAGAATCACGAGCCGGTCGCAAACGATGTTCATCGAACATGCGAATCTCTTGAAGAAGCTGAGATTTCCGCGCATCTGCCTTTACCAGCCGTTGGTGGTTGCTAATGCTTTGCTAATTTTTACCATTATTTTTTCGTGTTCACCGTTTTTCTGTTAATCAGCGGCAGTTTTCCTGGTTCGGCCTTAACTAGCCATTGTTCGTGCTGGGTTTCTGCTGGTTCGCTTTTTCGACAGGCTTGGGCATGGTGCTGGGGTGCTTCAACGTCTTTTTCCGGGGATGTCCGGCCAGGCTTCGTATCATTGTCACGTTCTGTTTCTGGCTGACGCCCGATCTTTATTCTCCCACCCATCTTGCCGCCGTGGAACCGCAGTCATTGATGGCTTCAATCCTTGGCCGCCTCATTGGCGCGGTTCAGGGTGTGTTGTGTGGAGGGGAACATGGCGGCTGGAGCAGCCTGGCCTGACCTATATGACGATATGCGCGTTTGCACTGTGTCGCTTGTCTGGCTTACGCCTGTTCCGCAGACATCGGGTTGAATGGTGGATGAACTGTAATGGGCACGATCACAGTTTCCCCATCTAAGGGCAAGGCCTACAAGAAGTATCCCAGCCCGCTGGGCTCGGCTGGGGCCGAGTGGGATCAGTCCATTCCATCAGCGTTCGCAACACCTGCACTGGGTGTTGCAAGACATTGACTTCCACAGTGAATCCCGGCGAGGCGGTGGGGATTCATCGGCATCAACGGCCGCGGGGAAAAGCACCCTGGCTTCCAAAGATGATCACTGGTACACCCAGCCCACCCACTGGCGGAAGTGCCACATTACCGGTCGTGTTTGCGGCGATGCTTTGAGCTCGGCATGGGGCCTTCCATCCCGATGTTCACCGGCCGTCAAGAATGCCTCATGGCGGGCCAGCTCCTTGGCTACGGGGGGTCGATGAGATCGCCCATCTGATGCCGGGAAATTGGAGGCCTTTTGCCGAAACGGGAGACTACATCGACCAGGCCGGTGCGCGTTTACTCAGCGGTATGCAAATGCGCTTGGCCTTCAGTGTCCGCCACAGCCCATCGCCCTGAGTGATTGATCGTCCGACCGGAAGGCTGTCAGTGGGAGATGCTATTCCAACATAAGAGTTTGGCCCGCATTCGTGAGTTCGTGAGCGGGGCACGGACCTTGTTACTTGTCAAGTCCACGATTAAGGAGCTATTCAGGCTATTTTTGTGACCGAGCTATTACTACTCAATTTCTGGTAGATTGGCGGGGAAGGGGAGCCGGAAGAAGTCATGGAATTTACTTATAATGCCTTGGCTGCTTCAGCGTTGAGTCAGCCGCCAAAAATCCCAGGCAAGGTCTGGGAAAGATAACAAGTACAAATCATTTCGGGGACCGCCAAGGGCTGAAGTTACGGATATTGCATTGTTCGACAGTGAGGCTTGCGAGTAGTTGACCGTAGTTCGCGTCGGACAGCCGGTTTAACTCAGCATTTGCGTGCAGCGTTCGGCAATTTACAATGAGCGCTTAGGTTCTAGGCTTTGGTATCAAAGGACAGGACTCGGGTAATGATCTACGGAACCAATACTGATTTACAAGGCAAGCTGTTGAAAAAAGCATATACCCGATGGCATTCGTTTACTTCGAAATCAGCTTTTTAATGCTTACTTGGACCTCGCGTACTTTACTCTATTTCACACGGCGCTTACAGTTCAGCACACACTTGTTGAAACCATGAATGGCGTGGAGCAAGCATTGCCCTTTTAGTTTCATAATGTTGGAAAACCCCTTTTTGCAGGGTGTACTATGGCTAGATGCCACGATTTGTTGTTCATTCACAGCAAGTGGAGCACCCGTGAGTCTTCTACAAGTAAATTAATAAATATAGGCCCTACTGGCATGGAATTGCGCCACGTAGGTGCTATCAGGAAACTTGCCTGTTTGGCGAGACATCCAATTCGCTAGGCTTAGCCGGTGTGATGCCGTTGTTGAAGGAATCCAGAGGCACGCCCTACGCAGGTCAGATACTGCCAAGTTGGAGTATTGTTGATTCGTTTTCAGGGAAGAACTTAGAGGAGACGTCAACAAGGAGGCTGTTCCGTTATGCGGATTTAAGGCGTCAGACAACCCAATTTTATGCAAACTAAGGTCTCACTGTATTCTTTGGTGGGTGGTGATTTACTGAGACCCATTATTTGGCCCTGCTACTTGCGAAGTAATCTTATGGGCCAGACAAGATGTTTGCTTTTAACTGAGGCTGGACCGCCCCGAGGATATGAATGGCATTATCAGTCTATTCAAGAAAGGAGACTCCGGACTGAGCGTGAAGCTACGCGGCGTTTTTTTGCACTCAATACCAGAACAAACCGCGGTGTTTATTGAAATTATGGGGGCAGGTGGTTGGTCCCCGCACTGTTCAGGAATTACGAGCTCAAGGATGGATTGTCTATGCCATGAGCCTCATATCTCTGCCACTCACAAAGCTTAGCTCAAAGATTGCGTGTGTTTGCTTCTTCAGAGCAATTTACAACTTAGCGCTTTGGACGGAATCTTTTTCGAACAATGTCTTGGAGCACTTTAGGCAATCCTGTTCAGGAGTTTGCAACGAATGGAAACGCTTGCTACATGAAGGGGGGGGAGCATGGCACACGCAACACCATGTTTTTTGAATACCTCTATGAGTTACACGAGGTTTCACTTGCACGTTCTTCACCGGAAAAATCAAAAGATTCTCTTTGATGCAAACTGGGCTAATCTACAGCTGTGTGGAGGATATTGTCGATGGAAGGACTTTATCTGGTCGTGTCATTGAAGTTCGTCGCGGAAGGGCGGAGTGTCATGCCTTAGCCATTTAGTTTACCTGTTATTCGTTCTATGTTATAGCGGAAGAAACATTTCGATCCCTTCTTGGTTACCAGATCTGGAGGCAAACGTATTGCCCAAAAGGAGCCCGCCTTACTAGAGCTCGAGAGAAAGCCATTTGGGGGCGTGGTATGGGACGGTATGAAATAACGAGAAGACCGATTGCACCCGGAAAACCTGGGAATGGTGTGCTATTGCACCCCAAGTTTGCTGGAAGAACGCGGCCTGCTGGTTCCGGATCATAAAGGGCATTGGTTTATGTGGTTAGGAATGGGAAAGCATTGGCCTCACTCTTTGTGAACGGCAGGTGTTCAAATTGATCGCGTCAGATTTTTTCATGGCGCAAACTTGATGATTTCCAGCTGGCGAAGGAAACAAGTGCCAGCTTGGGAGGACTTCACTCGCTAGTATATCATTGGCCGGCAATTTCTCCAGTTTTTGGCGACATTTGATGGCCAGAGTAAGTTATCCAAAACATCGACATGCGCAGATCTGAGTTCGTATTTCAAGTGAGATGATATGATTTCAGTTGGAGCGCTCCTGCTCTTTCGAAACACTTTATTGCAGCTTGGAAGGCTGGCTTGCCAATTTCTGATAAATTCTTTGGACTGCCTTTTAAGCCGGTGGGATTAGCAGTCCAACACTTACAGAGTTTTAAACGTATCTTCCAAAACCAGGATACCATTGAGTGGGTGAAAGCGGTTGATTTATCGGCAAGGAGATATTTGAAGCTTTTGATTATCCGGCTTTACGGAAGCTTTGGCTGTTGCTTATCGAGGCACTGGATTTGATTTTGCAGGATCGGAAACAACATGATATTGCGTTTGATTACCCTCCTTACCTATACCCATGGTCGTCAGGCATTGTAAAGGCTGGATGATTGGGCGAGTATTTGGTCGAGTACCCTCTATTTGGCTGATCATCATTTCCGAAAAGAAAATCTTAATGGGGGTATTACTTTCATTATGCCTCAAGAAAACTTTGAGGGGACGTTATTCTTTGGCGTGCGCACTTTTAAAAGCATGGTCGAAGAGGGATTTTTATGGGTTGGATATCGGTGCGCCCCCCAAAAGACCCGGCTTGGTTGATTCTGATAAAAGCCCTTTGCCATTTTTATTTGGGAAGCATGGCTTGGGCGGGGGGTGTAAATTGTTCGAGGCCGGCGCAAAGCAAATAACTCAGAAGCTTTTTAAAAGGTGGCTCGCCCAGATTGAAAATGTTAATTCCAGGGGGTGGCTATTTTGGCAACCCCCAATCGGGCACCTTAAAATTCTAGGAGTTTTTGCAGACCCCACCGGGTCTTTCTTACCGCCGTCACCGTTTGATCTCGGCTCTTGAGGCCACCAAAGAAGGAAGGCTTTCGGTATCATGAAACATTTTTGGCTCCAGTGATATCAATCTCTTCTC
>Ga0163217_1057628_pt1 | contig 11852 bp, 8 predicted proteins | sample SynspAceP_FD_185933 | JGI IMG/M metagenome (GOLD analysis project Ga0163217, IMG submission 185933) | Saline lake microbial communities from Ace Lake in Antarctica - Synechococcus sp. Ace-P (PacBio error correction) | ecosystem: Environmental > Aquatic > Non-marine Saline and Alkaline > Saline ... | reverse complement strand
TCCACAAAGAATCGAACTGAGGCTGCACATTCACCTCGTGCCAGATCGATCACATCTTTCACCCAAACCCGTAGGGCGTGACGCCGGCCGCGCGCAAGTATGACATCATCACTGCCTTGTCCTATTGCCTTGCCGTGGTAAACACGATCACCGTTGGTCTCCTCTTACACTCATACCGCGCTACAAAACTGGCCGCAACAATGGCCGTCGGTAGCGCAAGAATGCCCAGCTGTCCGGACGAAACGCACCCGTCAAACGCGAGATGGCAACTGCTGCGTGTGCTGGCTTGTGTCAAACGAACAGCAGCCGCGGACGTGTACGGAAGTACGGTGGCCTCACCTTATGCGATCCTTGAAATGACGCGCCGCAAGTGCCGCATGTGGCCCTCGACTTTGATCTACGGATGCAAGGGCACCCGAAACTACGCGCTGTCCATTCCGTACGCGGCACCGCGCCGACACCACGGTTGGGCGGGAAGGGCGCTGGCAACAGGCCGTGCGCTCATGCCGAACCGGCGGTGTTATGCAGTTCTGCATAACCCACGCGCAGGCGGGCAGGGGGCCGGTGGACGCTCAGCCCAAGCCGTTTCCACCTGCCCTAGTCCAGACCACCTGACCACCCGCGTGCTGGACTGGCTGCCATGCAACGGCGATAGTGAGTCTCCGACGTCGGAATCAATCGCCTGAAAACAGCGCCAGATTTGCCTGACCAATTGCACCACGCTGTTACCATTTAATCTGCCAAGACGCGGGCACATCGCCGCAAATGGGCTATCAGCAATTGAACGCGACAACAGCCATCTACAGCGTGCATTCAGAATTGCGGGCCACGGCTGAATTCTGCACAAGCGCCAATTAACCATACTTTAGATATGAACGCCGAATTGGCGAAGAAAAAAAGCCGCCGCCATATATGGCCAAATTCCTGCTGTTATTGACCGACGAAAGCCCGTCGAGCGCCATTGCCGATGCCTAAGGCGCACCGCAAGGCGCCCATTCTAGAACTGTTGTCAGCATCGGGCCGCCGCGAAAAGTGGGGACCGGGATGGCGCGCGCTGGCCCTGGCGAGCTTGCAAACGTTGAATGTAAACCTGTTGTGGTCATTCAACTGCTGTCGAAATTCGCACGCTTTGCACCAAGGCGGACCCCACGGCGAAGAGGCGTGGCGCATTATCACACGCGTCGGTTCGCGGCCTTCGACGGGCAGATCGGCAGGCGCCACGCGCGGCCAAGGGCGAATTGTCGAATGACTTTGCCCTTGGCCCGAACTTGGCGCCTTATGCATCCGCGTTTGAGACGATGCGCCGGGGGCTTTCTTACTCCGCTTCTGGGCCAGTCTGCCGCAAGAGCGCAGGATCGCTCCGCGCGCAGGGCCCTTTCCCAGCGCTTGCGACCCGTCCGAATACGCCAAAATGGTCGGGGCGATCATCATAACCCATGTTGACCGGTTAACGATCGCCTTTTATGGCGCAATCCGGATGCTCCGAAATAGAGATCTACTTAGGGAGGAAAGCACAATGCACATGCCTATATTCGTAGAAGACAGCTCCGCACCGCAGGGGGCGCCGTGCGGCGCGCTGCGTCGACTGGCACCCTGCCAATCTGGGCCGAGGTATGAACCGCTGTCTGCGCGCCGGGGATGACGGTCGCGGTCATTGATACTGATTTCGCTGCGTCAGTCAGGCGGAGAGCAATCCTTGCCTTCGGGCGCAAACGTGTGCTGGCGCGACCCTGCCGCATCCGTGCCTCGGTGACCATCGGACCCGGGCAATTGCGGCAGCTCGCAACAAGCGGTGCAATTCGCGGCACAGCCCGTATGTCGGACGCAGGATGCTTGTTCGCTTATGGCGCAAAGCAATACGCGCTCCAGATCAACGTTCGCTATATGCCAACGCGGATTGGCGAGGACGTTCAGCACCGATCGAAGCGCGTTCGCACCAAATATTTCAGCAGTCATCGGCCGCAGAGATGTCGCGCCAAAAGCAGCTTTACCCGCGCCGAGGCTGGACGCCTATCGCTGGAAAAGCCCCACCGCCGTGCAACGGCGGCCAGATGCGGGCCTTTGACGCCGAGATCATTCCGCTGGCCATCGACGGCGGGATTCAGTCCTGGACGAAGGTATTCCGCGATGAGCCTCGCTGCGTCGTCTCTGGTCGTGAAAGGCTGTGACCCTACGGGATTTGAATCCTGCCGAATGCATCCGCAGATTTGTGACGCGCGCGGTGCTGGTCGTGGCCGAGGGCGGCGCTGAAGAAATACAATCCTGACCCCAAAGGCGATCGTGAACCTGACCGTGACGGCGGCGACCCTGTGACATGCGAATGAACCTTGCCTCTCACCGACCGCGCGTTTGAACGGCAGGTATGAAGACGACGATATATGTCGAGCAACGAAGCTTTGCGCCAATCCCGATTGCATGGGCGAAAACACACAGTGCCGATCCGCCAAGCTGAATGAAAACGGCGGCGCGCTTGCGCTTGGGCATCCGTGCGCATTCCGGCTGCCGGCTGAGACGGACGCTGGTGCACGCCTGCATGCCGCGCGGGCAAGAAATACGGTTGCAAGTACCATGTGCGAAGGCGGCCGCATTGCCAAGCGTCACATCATCGAGGCGCTATAGCGCACATAAGAATAGATGAGGACTTAACGTCCTCATTTCCAAAGGCCGCAAATCCTGACAAGTGCAGGAATAATACGTCCCGAGAATAAAATGACTTCTACCCCCCCCTTTTCGACAATTTGGCGTATCCCCTAATGGCACCCGCTTGTCATTATCTCAAACCTATCTGGTGATTGCACATGAGGCCTGTATCTGGGCATTTTCCGCGCTGAATGCACGCGAAGCAAAGGGGAGGCGATTGACTTGACCGCTGGCTGACGCGCACAAGGAAGATCTGACCGTTATAACCCAAGCCACCCCTACACCCCCGCCGCCCCCTAGCGGTGAAACCAGATCGTGGCCAACAAATCCAACACCCGTCCGAGCGCGACGTAGAGATTGGGTCAAGCACAGGCCGCTGTGGGATCACTCCTTGGGGCGCGCAGGAATGGCTGACGAACGCTGCGGCATGTGGGTGGTGTCTGCATGACATCATCAAACAACCCGCTTTGCATCATAAGCGATGGAAAAAGGGCGATGTCTGAATTCGTGGCGCGGGCAGGGGCCACGCCGAGCTTTCACCGCTGGCGCGTGATCAGGAAATCGCGAAATGGTTACGGCCTATTCTGTTCCGTGCGATGCCAAAGCGACAGCATTCTGCCGGCGCCAGGCTTGTGCGGTGCGGCTATGACGGGTCGGCGTTTATCCGCCACCAAGAACCAATGCTTGACGACGCGATAAACAAGATCGCGGACTCGGGGCGATCGGACATTGTTTATTGCCATTTGTCACCGGCGTTGGCAACTATCTGAAGTCCTCTATCGATGCCGCAGGGATGGACCCGAACAACCCTTGAACGGTCCACTCCTCCGAACATGGAACTTGGCCGACGCAAAAAGCCCAAAGCTGGAAAGATGGGCCGGGCAGGGATTGCGCAATCAAAAGGTGCGCCCCGCCGCTGATGCGAGAGCGTCTGGGCACAGAATACGCCGCCGCCCGCAAAACGTCGTTCATCAACCCTTGAGTGTAAAAATCAGCCTCCCTCGAGGCGGCTTTTTTGATGCGGGACAGGGATACCGATAGCACCGACACACCGCAGACGACATTGCGCCGATTGTGCGACCGGCTGTCCCGTGGCGGACTCCGATGCAATCGCTTGGCAAGCGCATCTGGCCGCCAAAAACGCGGGCCGCCCTCATGGTGATCGGCCGGCAAGCAAGCGCGCCATGCAAGAGGGCCGTCAGCGGCGTGAGGTCCTTGTGACGTTGTATCACCCGCATGATATTACCCCCCGTCAGGATCGAGAATGTCGAGCCGCGCACCCCGTGCCGAGCGCCGGACAGGCGGGCCGACCGCGCGTATATGCTGGAGCTGTTGAAGACTTGGGGAGGGCGACTTTCTGCTGCGCTGATCTCGGGCAGGCGTCGCACTGCTACCCGCGCCCTTGGGATATTACCAAATGCGAAAAAGCAGGCGTAAACGCGGTTTACTGGCTCTGGTGCCCATTTCCCCAGATGAATGTAGTGCGCAAGGCATCTGTCGCAGGTCAAAGGCGGGCAGGCGGCGCGCGGCCTATCCGCGGTGATGCATACGTTGATATCTCGTATGTGCCGGATGAGATATGCGATGATCGGGTTCCGCCCGACGTGTGCGGCATGCCACCACTATCCACGACCGCAGCAATTTTGACGCAGTGGGGCGGCGAGGTTTCCGGCCTCGGTCACGCGGGCGTTGGCGCGGTCGCAGTGCGTGCCGCCCGTATCGCAGTTATCGCATGTTTTATGAACTGATTTTAGCAGCCCCCAACAGTCACTTGGATGCGCCGCAGCTTTGGCGAGGCAGAGGGATCGCGTACCCTCTGGCAACGATCTGAGGCGAGCCGCGAGTCGCCGCGCCCATCGCCTTGTCCCTGCAAGAAAGGCGTCTCGCCCCGCGATGCACCGCTCCTCAATCTGTCGGGCGGAGATTGACCGTTCTACCGGCCTGTGATGCGTTGCACCGAATCGAATACGGCCCTTGGCGCTGACTGGCCCTGAACAGCGCGGGCATCTGGCGCGGTTGGCGTGCATACCGAACGGCGTCGACGGCCGCAGAGTGGCGGTTCGATCATCGGGCTCCGACAGGTCTTCGCGGCGAGGGCCGCGGGGTGTTAACGCAGAAATCGGCGTTATCGTTAAGAATAACGCCCACGGTTTCTTTGACCGTTATCGCGGATCAGGTTGTGACCGACAGACCGCTAACTAACTCAATACTTCCGTTCTATGATGGCCACTCTTATGACTGCCACAACCCTAAGTTGGTTTGCGTTTAGATCTATTGAGTTCTGGCTTAATCCGTGCAAGTAACAATTAACGTTGCAGGAAACCAGTGCTACCTATAAACCGAGGATCCCGTAACAAATCCATCGGTTGCTTGTATCAAATTAGGCCTTTTCATTTGCGATATGGAGAGACGTAGTTTTTCAACGCTAGATTGATTTTGATCTCGTTTATGCCTTCTCGTGACCTTCGGTACATACCGCTGAGGCGCCGACTGAACCGCGACCCGAGCCAGGCTGAATTTCGCACCATCACCGAAGAATGGCTACAGCGCTTAGACACGGATGGAATATCTTACCTGCAAAGCCTGAACTGTGCCGCCGGGATGATAGCAGCACCGAAACATTCGAGTTACGATTTCGAAACCTTCTCGAAAGTGTCGATTATCCGAAATATTACCTGCCCGAAATTCAACGACGGATCACGAAACCTGTCGCAGGGTGGACGAAGCGCCTTTGTTACCCAAAGCAGGCAACGGGTCGCCGGGTGAAGTCCGGCCTGAAACCAATCACGACCAGAAAATAGTGATTCAAATCACATTGCGCCGTTCTGCCCAACAAGAAGCACGGTGGCTGGATATCAGCTTTAAAAGGGCGACCGAGGGCAAATCGGGCGACGTGAAACAAACACGCCACAGCTGACGCCGCGTACCTGCTGTCAGGACCGTGAAGAAGCCGGGGTTCTTGTTCTGCGCCCGCTGTTTATACTCGGACCGCGCGACGGGGAGTTTTCGCGTTGGATATGCGCCCTTTTTGGCCGGAGACCTAGCTGTCAAGACCTGACGCCGAAAACCAGAAACAACGTTTATGATTCACGTATATGACGCGCCACGGGACCGATCCTGAGGCGCTGATTTATGCCAGTCAGGATCAGATATACGCCGGCAAATAGTACCACCTTATACCAGCCGAATTTTTTGGCGACCTGGACGGCAATTTGAAAAGCACGCGCCGCATTCGAACCCTTCTTTCCCGGTTTACCCCACTTTTGGCGCTGTCGCGAATCGCGTGACGGCAATGTTGATGATTAGTGCTGGCGTTCCATCCGTTCAGCTCGGAGATCGTTTGCCGAGATGCACTGCGGCGAACAGCAAATCGGCGCCCGCGAGGAGGAACAACCGTGTCGATCAATTGAAAACAGCGTCGAGTGGCATGTTATTCTGTATCCACCGCCGCAGCTCTATTTGCCCAACCATGCCGCGCTTAGTTGTTTCAACGAGTATTGAGGAGGAATGTGGGCAGCCCCGTCTGGACTTTGCACCCCTTGCCCAAGATTCACCGATGACGCCCGGTTATACGCACGGGCACCGGACGCCACGAGGGGCGAGCTGTATTCTTATGTTGCACCACAATCGACTGGGTTTCACCTGAATGTCGTACATAACGCGGTTCACGGCTATTGTCGCGACTGTCACCCCGAATGTAGTGCCGTCGGGAAACTGGCCCGTGACAGAGGAACGCTTTACGACTGCGTTGGCAAGGAGTCGAGATTGGTTCTTTAAACACCCGAACTGGAAAAATCCGTCATGTCTCCCGACTTGGCGAAAATCTACGCAAGTGGCCCCCGAGGTCGAGGATACCAAGAGCCTTCCTGAACCGTATCCCACCCCACGATTTGCCCGGCTGCTTGAGCAGATAAAAAATCATAAACCGCAAGGCCGAAAATCCTCACAGAAATTCGATGCAGTTTGCACACTGGACGTTGATGCTCCGACGCTGTGGTCGGGATGCCCGGGCCATGCCACGCGACACGATGTCGCCGCAAAAGGCGACATTAACCGCCCTGCGCCATCGCTCAAACGCCGCTTGAGCAAGTAAAAGCGGTCCGCACCGTCTAATGCCGCCCCCGTCGATGCAACGCTGAACAGCGGACGGCCAGATTTAACCAGTTGAACAATGCATGTGCGAGCCCTTACGGGCTATTCCCAAAAGGAGATGGGACGGACCAGCTTTACCCCTTTGTCAGGGTCTCCCTAAAAAAAGACGTTAAAGATGATGCGGAAGATCAGTCACCCAGTGTACCGGAAACGGGTCAAACAATTTAAGGCGAAACATCCTATCCTGCCACAAAGACTGAGCGAACGATTGCAACATCACACCTATACCAAGGAATGAAAGAGCCCTTTTGTTAATCGCGCAGGGTCAACGAACATTCACATCAAAAAAGATCGACGAATCAAAACAGTTGCTCTACCGTACCGAAGCGCACCCATTACGGTCATCAAAGTCGCTTGTGCATTGGAATTCGGCCGACCGCTTCCCCGCAATCCGCCTGCTACCGAGATGCGCGGAACAATCGGACGACTGGGAACACCATCGTAACACATCCGGCCTCCGAAAAAAAAATCTCATCGGGCAAATCTACTTCGACCTCGTACCATATGCAGCCTATCAACGAGTATGATTCCGCTTCCACAATTATGAATGGCCTTTGCGTAACGCACTGACCCACCTTCAAGACTTATTCGCCCATACGCCGATCCATGTACGGGCATTGTCGCGGATGCATGCAGTCCTGACGAACCTGATTTCCATTGTACCTGTAATATATTCAAGGAAGCACCATCTGTTACCACTCAAGCGGAATCGCATTGGCGAAAATAGGCGATCGCATGTGCAGAACTTTGGGCCCCGGCTTGCCATGAAAATTTCATAACCGCAATCTTCCAGGCTTTTTCGCAGGCGATGAATCAACCACGTGCAAAAAGGCGCACCGCCTTGGCTGAACATCACAGCGCAGATCTTAATGGCGTCAGGCGGGAAATATCGTTCCGAAAGCAAAGCGCAGCGGACGGATATCTTCTGGTTCCGTCCCGATGAGCACTGTTCCTGCCGACGTGCCAGGGCCGGTTCACCGCCGCAGCTCGACGTTCACGGCACGAGGCCGCACCTAGGTGTTGCCACCTGAGGATATGATGAAGAAGTTTGCAATGGCTTCGCGAGGGTCTGAAGCCATTTCCGACTCCAGGAATGTAACGCGCCTAACGAGGTCCCGCCCGCTGAAAACGGGCCGTGGACTTATCATTCTGTTGGACTGTGCCGTAGGGAGCAGTGTGGTTCTGGACACCATTAGCACAGGTTTCAGCCCAAGCGCGGGTGTCGGACTGACACGGATTGCGCACGCAGATCCGAAGATACCGGCGGTGCGCCATCGCATCTGTAAAATCCGCAGCTGAGCTAGCTGCATATTATCAACAGCATGTCGAGTCGACATAAGCCCAAGCTGATCTATCTCAGGTTGTGTTTAATTTGGCTTAATTCAGCCTTAAAAATGGATCTAGTGCTTTTTCTATAGGGGCGCAAGGAAATAAGAGGTGCCTGTAATTTGGATGGCCTTTTTGTAGATAAGTTACGGCTATGTCTGAACTGAAAAAAGGAAGAAGCCGCATCGCGACTGGTTTCGTCGCAGGGTCGGCTTTGGCCGTAGGTGTACCACCCAGCGTCGCCGCTCTTGCGGGGGGGGGCCGCCCAGACTTGTTACCCATCATCGGCGCGATTGACTGCCTCTTGTCTCCCCTGATGCATTTTCAATTTCGAATCTACGCCGCCCGGGCCACATAGACGCCTTGTTGCAACAAGCTCATGTCTGAATATCACACGATGGTAATGTCGTCATACCGATAACCTTCTGGTAAGGTGAATGACCAGCTGCTTCAGGCGACAGTATACGCGCAGACGAAAACTGATCGGCCAACCGGTCAAGATGCGTGTATGCCGCCGACAACCACATCACCACCACTGAAATTTCGCGATTTTCTTAAGCCAAGGCCAAAGCTGCAAGGCCAGACCACATTGCGCCACCGTTGATGGCTCTCAGCTGTTGTACCCCACGACGATCTGTAACGCCGTTCGGGACGCCCTGCAAAGGATCGGGTGATTTCGGCCGCACGGATATTACGGCAACCACCAAGCTGATCGCCCGACCGTTGAAACGGCCATGAACATTGCACGAAGCTACCGAGACATTCTGGAGTGTGTCGAACAGATTTTGGAACCGTTATTGAACCTCGCGCGAAGGGCCGGTTCGGATGGGTGAAACGCCCTACAACTGGCTGACTGTACAGCGATTAATGTCGCGGGACAACGCGTCGAGGACTGCTTGAGCGTGTTTGCGGATAATGACACGGGCGAGACGTTTACACTTTTAGCCCAATTTTTTTGCCGGGGTTCTAAAAAAAGAAAATCGACGGGTCGATCAAATGGTTGAACAAGGGACCGCCGAGTCGCTTTGATTCAGTTTGCACTACACACGAACGTCTTTGAACCAAGACCGCTTCAGGCGGATTTCATTTTAAACGATGGATCAGCACGAGCTCGGTCCGCCGTACCTTCTATCAAGGGGTCATGGGTTATCTGTTGCGAAGGCCCGCGGGAGACTGGCCGCCAAGGCGAAGTACTGGAGATCTCTGCAGTCGCAAACGCTGACCGTTGTGTCTGTTATTATCACGCATATTCTTACATCGAAAGATTTCTCGACGTTGGATTTCAATGAAACGCAATCTTCAGTGAATTCGTCAAATTCGCCTGCGTCAACGGTGATGGCCGATCAGCGTTCGGTTTGCAATCAAGTCACGCGTCCCGATACTTCACGTTTATCGAAACCGACGCCAAACCGTATCATTCAAGTGTTAAACCAATCTTATGTCGAATGCCGCGAAGTTTCCAAACCCGCGGCGTCCGTCGAAATTCTGTAACTCTCGAGTCCTGCGATGAATCAATTGTATGGCCTGACGAGTGGCGTTTGGAAACGACTTCACTTCAGCTAGCCATGATCCCCCGCTTTCTTCCTCAGCAGAACCGCCTCGAGCTTGACGGTTGCGTTGCGTCGCCAGCCGAACCACGCATTGCCGCGGCAATATGCGATTCCTGGCTGCTCGACGACGCAAATCTGCAAGAGATTTCGATTCGTATCTGGACACGATATCCATTTCGGCTGGCAAAAACCTTCTGCAAAGTGGATGCCCGCGTTCGACGCGAAACTCAGTCCGTATGACGCGCACAGGAGTGTTGCATTGTGCGCCTGCGGAGCGCGCTTCTGTCGCTCGACTGTCGAGATCAGGCCCATGGCAGCTGAGTGCTGTCTGAACTACTCCATCTGCGCATTCAAACTTCTGGCCCGACGGGGCTGAGTACCGCAAGCCCAATCCCCTGCCACGCTTGGCATCAGCGGAAAAAACAGGCGCTTCATCGCATAGTCAAACGCCTGATGCGGAGTTGCCAGCAGATAAAGCCGTCACTTCCCGATCGGTGCACCGAATACCCAGACAGCCCTGCGTTTGCTGGGTGAAGTCGGTCAAATTCCAGCGGTCTCAGCACCCAGGGCCTGTGAACTTCATGGGCTGTAAACCTCGAAACCTTCGATGCACCCTTTGTCGAGCCCACAAAACGTTGAGGGTCAATGCAGCACAGCCCTTGCACCAAGATCGAACGCGGCAACCCGACAAGCGCATCATTCATGTCATCCTGGGACAACGCTGCCTACCACAAATCCCCCGATTCAGAGCCTTCTCGGCCACAGGCCAGGCTGGCCGTATCCATCTATCCAGCTCCGCCGATCTCTCTATCTCATCAATTGAGCGCTTGGGCGTCTTGCATCAATACGTTACCACACCAATCCTACTACCCAAGTCAATAAAGCAGGTTCGCCGACCGCCATCCTTCATTCATTGCTGAAACCATCCCGCAGGAATGACGAAGTCCGCACAAGGCTCAGACAAAACTTCCCGTCATAACCCACGGAAAACTTCGGGTTTTAAGTTAGAGGCTATAACAAGAATGACATAGTCTAAGTGATCTGTTGCGCACAAGTAGGGCATTGCCACCGAAGACCACTGGCACAAGATTTCCACGTTTCGCAGACATGCAAACTCTGATCGGGCAGCAAAGGTGCACAGGCTTGGCTAAGTATCTGTAAAGCAATGTTAAGTTTGTGTACGATCATTTGAGTAAAGAAGGCGCAGGGACAACTTCACCTTTCACTACCTGTAAAACGCGGCTCGGCCGATAAAATTATGAAAGGACTAGAAAGTGGATAAGGTACCTATGATCAAATTTCACGTAGAAGACAGATGCCGATTCGCAAATCGCTAAGAGTCTCTAAACTATCGGCGATTCGTGGTTAACAGTGTGATTCGCCCGACAACGCTTTTGAAAGACCTGATTATATCCCCGATGTATTCGTTTGACATGGAGATGCCCGCAGACAGCGGCCAAACGCTAAAAAGCTGCGCGAGAATCCGAACTTTGCAAATGTACCTGCAATTTTCATACCGCGCCCCGCCGAAGGAATTGGAAGAGCGCCAGGCATCGCGCGACAGACAGAGTGTATCAGCAACCCCCTGTGTGATCCATGTCGCGCGACCAGATCAAAGCCGCCATCGCGGAAGTCCTACCAAAAATGTAGAAAAGGCAAAAACGTCAGTGGTGCTCCCACTGCTGAGATGTCCTATCTTGGAGATAATTTGGCCCATGCTTCATTAACGAATGAGGCATGACGACAATGACGATATCCAAGGAAGTTTTAGAACGAGCTGCTGAGCGCGTGGGAGAAACGCGGACGATTTACTGGCGATCATGGCTTGATGAAAACTGAAGGGCGCCTGATGAACGACCTTTGCGCTAATACCGTAGCTTTACTATGAGCCTACACCCAGCCCACAACCTACAGAGCAACCGCCGCAATGGCACGTTCGCGCCAAGACGTTGAAGGGCAATCGATGGGCGCTCCCATTGATTCCGCCGACCTGGATGGCAGTTGAACCGGAACTTATCAAGAAGGTCAAACCCGATCGGACGTAGTATGACATAGAATACTTGGCCTCTAATGGCAGCCCGGATTATCGCCCGCGATCATCCCGCCCATCTCGAAATACGTCTACGGGCTAATCGGTGTCTGCGAATCTTGTCCCAGCGCGTCACATGCCTTCTAGACACAAAA
>Ga0163217_1005096_pt1 | contig 11852 bp, 13 predicted proteins | sample SynspAceP_FD_185933 | JGI IMG/M metagenome (GOLD analysis project Ga0163217, IMG submission 185933) | Saline lake microbial communities from Ace Lake in Antarctica - Synechococcus sp. Ace-P (PacBio error correction) | ecosystem: Environmental > Aquatic > Non-marine Saline and Alkaline > Saline ... | reverse complement strand
GTAGGGTTCCAGTCTTGTCGACGATGAGCGTGTCGATCTGCATAAGCATTTTCGATGGCGCTGGCTCGCGGAACAACACACGCTGCTAGCGGCCCTGCCAGTCGCACCATGACGGACATCGGGTTGCCAGGACCCAGAGCGCAGGGACACGCAAATGATTAGCACGCCACCGCATTGAATTCAGGCCAAATACCCAGCCTGATTCGCCCTTAATAGCCCTCAAGGCCGAGAAGTCGAATCGCGATCAGGATCACCCGACCACGAATACCCTGCCACCGCATCAGCCAACGCTGCATGGGGCCTTGGAAGTGGGCTCTGGCCCCATGTCTCCGAAACGATCTGCGACAGCATTGTCTCGGCACCGACCTTCTGCGCCTCCATTTCACCAGGCTTCCGAATGGCCCGCTCGCTTCATGGTCGCGCACCAATAAGGGCATCCTACCCTCGCTTGGTTCACCGGCGTAACCGGATTCCTCGGTAAGATCGGACTCGTCGACGGCAGAACTTCACCCTCTAAGAAACCGTACCGATCCCACACAAGGGACTATCTCCTCACCAAGGCGAGAACACGATAAAGAGTGAATGCCACTGATGGAATGTGATCAGAACAGAGAAATATCTTCTTCCTGGCCATACGGCTATAGATAGCGACGCACGCAGTCTTTAAGAGAATAAAAGATTGAATGGTGCCGAAGTCTGCGGAGCGGGCCTTGAGTTACGAGCATTTGGCCCCAACAGCGTGAGTGAGAAATCACATGCGGCTTGCTTCAAAATAGGTACGCCGATACCGTCCGTCCTGGGCAAAGGGCCGCCGGAAACCACTGCGGAACCAAGGTAGCGGCCACGCTGTAGAGGTAGGCAGCGGCCCGTTCCAACCATCAGGGTCCACCATGTTGGAGGCTCGCGTGGCGGATGGAGTCAATGCGCGGTGAAAGAATACCCAGCCACCCATAAGCGTCACTGGGCGTCGCCAGAGCCAGCTCACCCAGTTCTCAGGGTCGTGGCCATCAAAACAGTTGCAAGGAATGGCCGGCCATCGCCAAATACGGTCACGGATTGACGGTCACGGTAGGGTACCACCAGAACCGCAGCCCGAGAAGTCTTTCAGCTCTGGATTTTCCTCCTCTCCAGCTCCGGCTGATGGGAACAGGTTCCAGCGTCATCCCGCAGATCGGGCAGTTTGCGGAAGCCGGTTGACGGGATTTCTGATGCTACGGGCAGGTGATTCAGCCACCTACAGGTGTCGAATGTGGGGGCTGAGTCGCGTGCTTGTGATCTGCTCCCATGAGACTGATTGCTCATGTTACTGATATGAGGATCTGCTTGGAATTTCTTTACAGGGAACGTCTGCAAAAAGCACTTTCTAAAACGGTAAAATGGCGCAGCCCATTTCGAGAATACCAGCCGATGAAAAAGATGCAGCTTAGCTGACGCCGAATTACGCGGAAAACGTAAGCAGACCCGCCGTGAGCAGCTTCCTGATCGAAATGGATCAGCGTTTGTCCCCTGGAAGCCATTTGCTGGCATGATCGAGCCCATTATCCAAGGTGAAGAGTGGGCGCACCTGCCTATTCCGCTGGAGCCATGCTGCGGGTTCATCTGATGCAGAAAAACTGGTTCGGCTACAGCGATCCGGCGATTGGAAGAGGCCTGTATGAAAAACGACCATCTTGCCGGCATTTGCGGCTTGCAGCGATAGATCGCATCCCGACGAAAACCACCATCCTCAACTTTCCGTCGCTTGCTGGAACGCCACCAGCACGGCATGCTCCCACCGCGTTGTTCGAGTGCGTGAACGTTACCTGGAGTGAAACATGGCTAATTGCTCCGCCAAGGTAACCATAGTCGATGCAAACCATCCATTCATGCACCCAGTTCTGGACAAGATTGGCAGACGGAAAGCTAGATCCCGGATGGCATCAGACCAAAAAAGCAACAGTTACTATTTCGGCATTAGGCAGCACATCGGTGGGATGCTGATACAGGTTCTGGTTCACAAGCCTCGGTAGGCACCACTGCCAAACGCTGCTGATGTCACTCAGGTAGACAAGTTGTTGCACGTGACGAAACTCGATGTGTGCGTTGATGCTGGTTACTACGGCGGTCCAGAAAACGGGACGAGCCAAAGCGAACGCAAGTCAGTGGTTACTGGTCGAATTGGCCGTGCGTTCCTGGCCAAGCTCAAGACGTTGCAGCAAAACCAAGGGATTTTGAGAAAGGCTTACGCCGAAACGAAGCGCGCCAAAGGCCAGCACCCGAGGGGCAAGGATCGAGCAACCGTTCCGGGTGATCAAAATGCCAGTTCGGGCTTTACCCAAGGTGCGGTACAAGGGCTTGGCCAAAAATACCTGCCAGCTGCACATTACGTGTTTGCTGGCTAACTTTGTGGATGGCCAGAAAACAGTTGTTGAGTGCGGGATAAATCGCCCGGGAAGTTTTCGGGTAAGAGGCCTGAACGGCCGAAAAGGGCTAAAAACACCCAGAAAGCGTGACCAAGCTCGATCGAATCGTTTCAGTTAATGATTTTTTGCAAGTTGAAGTCAGAATTGCTGGTCTGTATGGCGGCTACTTTCAGACGTTCCCTAGGGCCTATCAACGATGATTACGCCTGTTTTCGATTGTATCATGCATCGCTTGGGCGACGCGATCATGGGCTTTCGGCCTTTTAAAAGCGTTTACGTCCGAAGGGTTTTCGGCTTGTGAATTCAGGATTATTCATCAGTCCATTGCACCTTAGATTTTCCAATACTTCAGCATCGTCCTTGATGGCTATATGCCCATCTATATTGGCGCTCAAGTGCTCTAGACTAAGGAGGTGCAATCTCCGAGCTGAAATGCCAACCAAGAAAGAATTCATCCATCATGCCCTCCTTCTATGAAGCGCAGCCGCCCCTTTCATTCCTACAATTGATTGGCGCTTTTTTTACGCCAATTTTTAGGCATTTTGTTGTTTAAATCGATTCACTCTCCTATTTTAGAATCTGGGTAGCAAATATTTAGCATATTGCGTGGCCAAAGAAAAAGCTCTAAAGGTCTTTGATTTTTATCGTCGAGGTCTTTTGCGTTTTGTATGGTCATCCATGAATGTTTCATAGCTGCAGCTCATGAAAAGTATCAGCGACAAGTAGAGTTTGAATGCCTGGTAGAGGTCTTAAGCAAACCTTGAAATTCGCATAAAACGATATATCGATTTGATATGTGAGTGGCATTTTGAATTTTTTCTAGCCTGACCATAATTGATGGCATGATGTATTACGCAGTCGGTAAACACGACTCTCATTCAACGAAAATTAAGGGAATTGTCCACTCATTGGTCAAGGGTACTGGGTTCTTTATCACTCCAATGGTCACAGGTCACGTAGAAAAACCATGGCCAATGCGGTCGCGAAGGCAGCAGCTTAAAGTGGCTGGGGTCGAGGTTTTCGATCAAACGCAGTGCCGGAAACCATGCCACCGAGGCATTTCAAGGCTGCCGGCGGCAAGACCGAGCAGGATGCGTCCGATTTGCAAACACCAGCAGAATTGTGGCTGATTGATGCCCATCATCTTTGTGTGGCCGACGCGCTTTGGCAAACATGTTATGGGCCCAGATGCGCAATTTCCCTTCGACCAGACCGCACGGTCTGTGGCCAAAGGTCGCTGTTTGGCAAGGTCGCACAGCCGTGTTTGCATCCACCGGCACCGGCGGCGGCAGGAGATGACCATCACCTCCACCTGGACCACCTCGCCCACCATGGCATGACATCGTACCGATGTTATGGTACGGCCGGAGCTGTTTGATAATCTCCAGGTCAGCGGGGGCACGCCTTACGTCGCAAACCACTCTCGGCACCCCCCCCCCCCCCCCCCGGTGGGCGATGGATCACGTCAGCCTTGATGAGCGTGAATTGGCTATCGCTCGCTTCCAGGACGTGAGATGTAGCCAAGATCAACAGCAGTCTGAAGGGTGATCAGCACGCTAGGTTGCTGCGTTAAACCGATAGCAGAAAGGCGCCCTACAGGCGCCTTTCTGCTATCTACGGTGGCTTAAAAACGGATCTTGCCGGACAGAACAGCCCAATGCCTCGGTCGTAGTTGGGCTGTCTTGATATCGCAACAATTCGCTGTGCAGTACGGTGTCGTTTTCATTTCCAAGCACCCACAACCGCACGTGCCGTAACACCGGCAAGCGGACCACTTTCGATCGCCACGCCGTAGTCCTTGGAGAATTCGCTACCGCGGCATTGGTGGACAGGTGAATCACGTTTATCCAGCCTTCCGCACAACAGAGCGCCGCTTGGGGCGAACGGCAGGTCATTGCCGAGATGCACAGCACGGACGTTGTTATCCATGGCCTGCTTTTGCATTGAAGGTGTCGTTACTTGAGTTGCACAAGTTGGCGTGTCGATTTACTGGGGAAAATGTTCAGTACCTTTTGCGCTTGCACATGAACGTCGCCAGGTAGTTCATCGACAGATCCTTGGCCACCAGCTTTTGAATGCGGGTGCCTTGTTGCCTTTCTGCGGAAAACTTCACCACCGATAGTAATCGGATTACCGCCTAGATTAACGCTGGGACAATGGGGAACTCCTCAAGAATCATTACAGGTAACGCGCAGTCTGTGCCGGGATGACGATGCTACTGATAAACATTTATGAGGTCACAAAGCAATACCTCAGAAATCAATACGGTAGAAGGATAATCCAGCGAATGGCAAAGCCGGGCTGATTGTGGCAATGGGGGCTTCCAAGTACAAATCTTTGCGGTCAAATCGTACGTTAGCCCCCAACTGTTAAGCAGGCTCAAATTTTACCCCGACACCATAGCGCAAACTATTTTCGGTGATATAGCCGCGCGGACCAACCTTGCAGGTGCCATCTCCTGTGCCCTCGGGTCTAAGTGGAAATTCTCAATGCCGAGCGTGTTGGCGAGGATTGCAGCAGCGGCGCGCTACAGCCAAACGAGCGCCAAAGCGGCTGCCGACCATTATTGATTGTCGCCACCAGCACCCCCAATGGTCCGGCCCAGAATCAGGTAAGCAATGCCTGTTTCCTGCGCATGCCGGCTCGGAGAAGACTTCCGATGCGGCGCCTCGCCCGCGGTCAGGCGCAGCCCCGCGACCACGTCATCACCGGCGAATGCTTTAGATCAGGGAAGGGTTGCGATATTGGCCTCGCCGAAAGAATTTGCGCGCAGCCGTAGAATGAGGCCGCTGGCCCAATACGATAAAGCGTCCGTCCAGAATATTCAGGTCGCACTGGCGCTCATATTCTCTTCAACCTTCAATGCGTCCGCTCAGGCCGGACCGGCAGACAAACCGGAGAAGCGCAGATTGATCACCTATCAATAATTTGAACCCAGGGCGCGATATCCAGAGGTGTTTTCTTCCCGGGCCCACTTCCTTCGCAACAATCACACATCGGGGATAGTTCTGACCGCCGTGTTCGTTGCAAACTCGGCGCACGGAATGTCGCCTTCGGGAACAAGCGATCGCCCGGTCACTGAAGACGATTTGCCGCACAGCGCTCTCTCAGGTTGGGGGCTAAACTTGAGCGCGGCGTAAGTTTCAACCGTGGACCGTAACCCATTGCCGCTTCAGAGTCAGATCGAGATCAAGTTTCAGGCGCCCAGACCACCGAACCCTGCAGGAATTGCCCTTGCCTTGCGCACCGCTGCGCCAGTTGCCACCTATCTGCGCACGCTGCCGGCAAACCTGAATATTCAACGGCGAGTTTGCTCAGGTCTGATAGGCAACTCGGGACATGACGGCCATCGTTGCAGCCGAATATCTCCTGTGAATCACGGCTCGGCAAAGTGCACGGGACAGATCGCACGCCGTTGAACCTCGCCTCAGCTTGCTCGACCTGAGCCAGAAAAGGGCCGCAGAATATCCGCTTCATTGCTCGATACGAAATTGGCCTGAAAGGTTGCGCTCCCCGGTTGGAGTCGTCGATCCTCGCCGCAACATCCAAGCGTCCCCAGCTTCCACTGAGCGGAGCAGGAGTTGCGTCGTGGCTGCTTGCCTCCAACAGCGTATTGAGTCTGAGGGCTTTATAGGAGAAGGCCAGCGGTCTGATCCGGGGTTGCTGACGTACCACGCCGTTGAGGCTCCGACACATCCACCCGCGCAATGGATCGCCCGACCCACGCTTTGAGTTAAATTCGCGATATCAGGCATTGAGGATGCCGTCCAGCTGAAATCATCTGGCAGCGCAACGTCCAAATGTCTCCAGGGCGAAGTGTTTCAACGCCAGGTTCAAGCGCCGGTCATGGTAACAAATGCTGTTCACCGTTAAAAACACAATCGCGCCCCCTGCTGCTGCCAGCAGTTGTGCGGGCCATGCGCAATCTGGCGGGCTTCCAGGGATAGTTAGCGCGCTGGATCAACCAAGCCTCCAGATCATGTTCTTCGATAGGCCAGCTCGGCGGTGCTTCAGTTGTCTTGCAGCGTCAGCAGTCAAGCGCCAGACACCTGCGTTTGCACGTCACGATGCCCGGTCCAGGCTTCAAGCGTCAGGTTATGATTGGACTTTGTTGCCTTTCACGCTCAGTTGCAGATCGACCCACCGCGCGTTTCGCCACCTGCGAATGCGCGTTGTGCTGAGTGTTCAGTTCGCCGGGCAGGCTGTCATTGACGTCAGCCCTGCCTGCAATCTGAAGCTCGGCATTCTCGCTCTTTTCAAGCCGATTTACGTCTGCCCGCTCAGATCCAGGGCCACGGTTGGTGCGGCAGGATTTACCGCTGGCCTTGACCGCGGCCCTGGAATCTCACCTACAGTCCAGGCCAGGGTATTCAGGCGGGGCAAGTCAATATTCAGATCGGCGGCATCGCTCGCCCCACTGAAACCCGCCGGGCAAATCGCGTTCTCGCCCTGGCGCAGCAAGCAGGTCATTTACCAACCAGTGTTCGGTATGCTGTATCCACGGCCGCCCGGAAATTTCCAGCGGTTTGCGAGCGCAAGGGCCTTGAATCGCCCAATCTGTGGTCAAATATAAGGCTGTCAACCATACTAGCCTGGCTATGTGATCGAGGGCCGTTCAAGTCACGGGGAGTTCGGCAACGAAGAATGCCAGGGTTGAGGCTTCTCCAGCAGCAGGGCTGACATTCCATGGCCAGCGCGTCTCGCCCATGTCAATCACGCTTCGCTGTTGGCCCTACCGCTTCGCGTCTGCAGTGAGGGCGCGATTAGCACTGACTCCTGGATTGCCTTGGCCTGTCATTGCAAGCTCGACCGTTGGCTCAGCCACTCCGGACATTGCGCGTCAGCTCACTAGCTTGGTCATATCCGAATTGGTCTGGCGGTCATCGCCAAGTTGTCAAGCTCGATGTTCGCTATGTCCTGGATGCAGCCATTGCAGGGAAACGCTGCACGTCCAGCGTGGCGTCGCCAGCAGTTGCTCTCCCACTGCGACATTCTGCCGCCAGCCGCAGGCGACGCTCGGGGCTCAGGCAACGGTGAGTTGTAACCAGATCGGCTGATACAGCCAATCCGGCTGGCCTCAAGATCGAGATCCCACACGGCCCGCACTAACCGGGAAAATGGGATCACCCTTGATTCGCAATCCGTCCTCAGATCGCAGACCACCTCGATGCGCAGTTCATTCACGTCAGGGTTTCTGGAGATCACGCAAGGCAGGAAAGGTCGCTTGCCAGGTCAATTGTAGAGGCAAGGCGGCGTCCAAGTGGGCTGGTAATAACGTCCAGCGTGCATCCAGATAGCACGGCTGCGCGCCTGAACTTGCAGATTGCGAGGCTGCCGCTTCAGGTCAATTATCGGCTTTCCCATTCACGTCGTCCATAGGCGGCAGATTTCACTGGGGCGGTGATCTGCAAGGCATTCACCCGCGCGTGCGCAGTCGCCAGCAGTTGCCAGTTCAGGTCAGGGCCGTTACCGTAAACTGCGAATCACCAGTTGGTCACCAGGGTGTGAGCTGAAACCGGATATCTTGTCAGCAAAGGCTCCTCAGCTAATGAGCCAGAGCGACCCCAATGCGGAACCCTTCAAGCTGATATTCACTGCAGATTCAGAATTGCGGCAGAGCAATAGCTCACGTTCCGGGGGCCGGCTATTCGGTGGGGCTCGGTGAGCACCCGGGATGTTCTCGATATCCAGATCATCAATGGCATAGTTGGCGGCTGAGCAAAACAATTGGGCGGACAGGCGAATCGCACTTTTGATCAATACCAACCTAATCCTTCATCGCGCAGACGATCTGCTCGAACGCCCACCACGCAGAGTTTGGCCTTCCGTCAGGGTCAGCTGTAGCCGTGTTTCCTGATCCATCACCTTCTGAAACAAGCCAAGCGATGATTATTCTCACTGGTTCAGCAATTTTTCAAGCCAGGAATCACGGGCAAGGCCAGAATTAATCAGCAGCACAATCAGAGCGTATTTGAGAATGGACTATCATCAGTTCAGGCCCATGGAGAAGTGGATGCGGGAACCTTCATCAGCTCGGTGATGGAACCTCGCCAGTCCACCCGGGATCGGCCCCCTACCGGAGATACCCAGCGCACGCCCGAGTCCAAGGCTCGTCTCACGCCGATCGTTGAAGGCAGTTCATCGGTTACCGTGATCGAACAAAAGGTAGCGGCGCGCACGTTGTCGATGAATTCGTTACTGGTAACTCCAGACTGGTGCAATCAGATAACGACCGCCTATTGCGGTCCCCGCTGTCATCAGTCGGCGCTGAGGGTCTGAATCATAAGCGCGTACACTCTGGTCGCCGCCGCAAAAAAAGCGTAACGACGGTGGCAGGCTCTCGAAGCCTCTCGCTACCAATGGCGCGACACTTGCACGCGGGAAAAGGAAGCGGATGATTATCGAGTACCGTGTTACAGGCCCTTGGCGCTGGCATTGACGCGTATAAAGTTCAAAATGAGGCTGCTATGCCTTTCCTTAGCGCCCTGCACATCCTAGATCAGGCTATAGCCTTTGGGCGGGAGTCGATTGCTGTTGTCACTGACGGTGCGCTGCAATGACAGGCTGGGGAAATCAATAAGCGTACTGCGGCCGACTCATTACCCAAGAGAACGTCCTGCTCGAGCGCGCCTATGACACGCTCCATCCGCTGTCCGCGTGCGCAGCAACTGCGCGCCTACGGTGAGGCTCCGGTCTCGACAATCATCGATATCTTCATCCGGAAGCCGGAAAGAACGCAGTGAGTGGCTCTGAGGCGGTCCAGCGGAATCTGATACACGGTTTGCTGACCCTTTGCCCGGTAGCTGAAATCTCCATCGGGCACGGGGAATGACCTTGCGGATTGATCAGTTGTGAGTCCAGTTGACCTTTGCTCGTGGCCCACCGTCAGTGGAAAAGCCGCCACCAATCCAAGCGGGTTTATCTGCGTTCAACGTATTTTCAACGCTGACCGGAATCAACCCATCTCGCGCGGGTTGGCCGGATGCCGAGACTGAACCGATTCCAAAATTAGGCGGCTGGACAGCAGATCGCGGTTCAGCTCGGCAGCAAGTCGGCATCATTAAGTGAACGCTGTGCGAAAACGCACCATGCGCGCAGCAGATTTCATGATGGCGTCGTGTCGGAAAAAAGCAAACATCGCCCAGGCGATAAGCGCTCTCCCGATTGATACAACCAACGTGATTGTTGGCCTAGGTAATTATCCACATCAACGAGCAATTTCCTGCTAGCTCGAAAACGGCCACCAAATAGCCGCGTAGCGCAAGGCCTGGTTGGTATCAGCGTCTTGTAGCTTTCATAGTGGGCCCGTTGATTAAGCACTGCGCCCTGGCCTGAGGCCGGCTGGTCGAGGGCAACTGGAAGGCATCACTTGCCCTGCCCCGGGCCTTCCAACGCGAATTCGACCTGTCCAGAAGACAGGCTCGCCAAGGCGCTGGACCTGAGTACCACACGGGGGCACACTTAGGGTCCAAGTGACATCAGGCGAATACGAGTTGTGGTAGAAGCCTAGGCCTGAGCAGCTTTGGTAGCACTGATCACACTATGCGGGCCTGCCGCCACATATTTACCTGGCGGTTCTGCCTCGACCGGACCAATAAACGCTATCGATATTGTCTCTAACCCTGTTGTGCGCGGCTCTTGATCACTTGCAAAACTGAGCCATGACTGCCGTGGGAAAAACAAACAGGCAAATCATATAAAATACGGCCCATGTGGTCCATCAGGGTTAATTTGGCAGTGAGGAATTTGCTAACATGTCCTATCGACTCGCTGGCAAAAAATAATTTTCTTACAGGGAGCGCGGCAAAAAAACCAAGCCCGACGGATAAATATGAAAATCGTTCTTTTATATTCAACGGCTTGAGAGCAAGAACCTCATCACTTGAAAGGATTGTTAGAAAAACACAAAATCCACGTTATAGGCCTGCAAAAGAGACCAGTTGATGCTCCATGTTCCCGTTGGCACAGGTCGAGGCGCTTGGGGGGTATTCAGCGTTCACTTCCACGGTCAGAAAGGCCACTATTGGGTTGCCCTTGCTGACCCGTGCTGAACCTTGTGGTGGGTCGCAAGGGCTTCCGCAACGATAACGATGATCACAAAAACCGCATTGATCAGTGCGCATTCCGGTAGGGCTTACGGTGGCGCCTCTTCGTCTTCAATGGGTTACTTCCTCAAGGTGAGAGCCGTTGATCATCGGATTCAAGTTCCCGGCCAGACCACGTTCTACGCGGATCTGGCAACGCCACTTGCAGGAGGACTTCACACCCGAATCAATGTGTAGTGGTCATGGGCGAATGTCAACAATTTCACCGGGGATGTCGATATCGTATCGGCGCAGACAACGCAAAAACGGCTGGCTACGCACTGGCAAGATGCAGCTTCTTACCTGAGAGCGGGGAGATGGATGGGTACACTCAAGGGATGGGGGCTGACGATAAGCTTCCGGCCATCTGTTACCGCAGAATAGGACGATCAGTTCAGCTGGTTTTGTTTACGCAGTCGCGGTTTTGGAATGACACCCCAAGCGCGAGGCCTGCGCATTGATCTGGTCATGGCCAGCAAGGGTTTTGATGAACACTGCTGGACAGCGGCATCGACATATGACATTACGCGGTATGACAAACCGTCGGGACCATGCAACCGTCGGCCAAATTCAAAGGCTCTAGGTTTCCGCGGGCAAAACAGCTTTAACGACTGATTAGTGCGACAGAGCACCACTTTTTGCCTGCACGCTAGTCATTACCTCAAGCCATCTCTTCTTTTCCAGGGACCATCCAGCACCAGCTCATCGTCGCGAGGCTGATGTGCACGTACCGCCGTGCTCGCGATCACAAACAGGGGATCTGCTCGGCCAAGAGGCCTTTTTAGCTTTTTCTGAATCGAGGCGGGCATTCGGCCTTGCGCCATTCCACGGTTCATAACCGTGCTGCGCCAGCCAGGTCGGTGCGTCTTCATGCAAACGTCGAAGCAGGCACATGCTTTTGTCCTATCGAGCTGGGGCTTGGGGAAGTTCTTGTAAGGAATTGTCGACACAAACTTGATGCTCTTCGTGGCTCAAGCGGCAAACTGAGATTAAATGGTATCCAGCGGGTTACGGAAAACTTCCGGTGTGAAAGGCTCTTCTTTGATGACTTCCATCGCATTCCGGTGCCTGTGGTTTCCTGCTTTGAGTAAAGGCGATAGACGGACCCGCGCCATGGATTTGCCGCGCCGGCGTTGGTGGTCAGCACGAATAATCACATTGCGGAAGTCCGCCTTTGCGCCCGTTGTTGTCGGTCAGCGGGTATTTGAGTTGGCCGTTTTGATGGGCTTGGTTGACTGCCTGATTTTGTTTGACAATGGCGTTTCAAATGCGTGGACATTGGTTGCAAAATTCTACCTTGTTACCAAATTACTGACCTTGGTTGCAATGGAGCACAGCAAACTTAGATGCGGATATTCTCCTCTTT
>Ga0163217_1045014_pt1 | contig 11853 bp, 9 predicted proteins | sample SynspAceP_FD_185933 | JGI IMG/M metagenome (GOLD analysis project Ga0163217, IMG submission 185933) | Saline lake microbial communities from Ace Lake in Antarctica - Synechococcus sp. Ace-P (PacBio error correction) | ecosystem: Environmental > Aquatic > Non-marine Saline and Alkaline > Saline ... | reverse complement strand
GACCGACTAGTGCAAGCCCGTGAAAAAGATTGGTGCGCTATCAGCGTTTGCGGTTGACCCAGCAGCACGAGAACCAATTACGGCTCATGAACTCAAAAGACGCTTGTTGCCGTTGCCCTATGAGGCGGACTGTTCCATCGCCCATGCTCGAAAGGCCCTGCCGACGGCTTCACGGCTGGGACCTGTCGTAAAGAAGGCGGCAAGACTGATTGTTGGGTCAAGGACGGGGCAATGTCCTCGCCTTGAGCCGGGCGGCCACTGGAACTGTCGGGGTGCCCCTGATCGAAAACTCCAACGAGACTTGCGACGAGGGTGGAAATGCGGCACTGCGCGAAGTCGCATGCTTAGCAGGGACCGCATCGGGGCCGTGTTTCATTGGTTTCTGGCGCCTGCGCCGGTGAATGGTCACATGACCAGATGGATTTGAATCCCACAGGCTCGGCGTTATTAAACTGTATAAGAGATGAAACGAATACCGATCACCTAAAGTCGCACGATGGGCCGGGCGTCATGATGCGTCGGACCTGCACCGTGCAGGTGGTAACCTCGACTTCGGGTCAGACGGCCGACATGGGCCAAGAAAACTACGTTGTGGCTTATTGGCGTTGCAGCCCGTAAGCGACGGCCTTGTTTATGCGAACTCCCCCCTTCTTCGAGGGCAAGCGCCAAGCGCTTACATAAATCCTGCTGGCGTAAGCCGGGCTGTGGCGCGAAACCTGGTATGCGGCTTGTCGTGACCTGGCACTTGTTCCACTTTGCCATGGTATTCGAGACGGCCATGGGAGTCGGAGCGTTGGGTGCGGAATTGCGCTCATGTGACCGATGTATTTTGTCTACGCCGACCGGCAATAACTGATTGATGGCTTTTGGCGGGCAATTCATTCCGTGATTTCATGAAGGGCAAGCTGTGCCGCACTGCCGGGTACGATCCCGACCTGAGCGATTGGGCGACACCACTTGACCACGGCCTTTCCCTCGAGGTGCCGCGGATCAAAGAAAGAGTATAGACTCCGAAATGCGCGGTGCCGCATGGTGGGCCCGTGGCGCCGGCTTTGCCGCCGCTGCCCGGCGTTTTGGGTGGGGTCTGGACCTTGACCAGCAGGCGCTGGACGGTGCTTGGACTCTGGGTCCAAAGGCTGGATGCTGGAAACTCGCTCTGAAGCTATTACCGCGTGCGGCGTCCTGTTGACGGCGTTGCAGCCAAGGTTGGCCGGCGTGAACATTGCACGATATCGCGCGCGAGGGGCCGTGGCCTATGTCAGAGCACGGCCTGAAAGCACCGCGCAGCGCAGCGGCGCAGTGGCATGGTCCGGACGAAACCCATTTTCACTAACCGCCCTGAAGGAAAGCATCGAGACGGGCAAAAGTACCTGCGACCGAGCTTTTTGGTGATTGACTGTAAACGGGCAAATGGAATGGCAAGATCTCGCCGGCATCTACGCCGGACTATTGCCTACTAATTCTTCGATGATCAGCCCGCGGATACAAAGGCCCAGTGACCTTGGCCGCGGGCATCTTCGCACGGGTTTAAAAGGCCGTTGTACCGCTGGCGGAGAGGCATAGAGGTTCAGGCTGATATAGTCCGAAACCCCCGCCCATTCCTCGGCAAACCCCAATTTCCAGCTTTACCTGTATGGCAAGCTGCTTTTGACCAGACATTAGCGGCGGGTTTGATTATCTGGCCGGTGTGGGTGCCACCTCGGGCAGCGCGTGGGAACGCGGCCAAAAAAGCGCGCATCTACGTAGCGTTCACGAGGGTCAGTCTTTCTGTTGGCACCATCTTGCGCTCTGTGCCCGCACGGATGCTTTGATGATTTTTCACGGTGCCGCCAGAAACACCAGCAGGAGGTGAGCACATGCCCCAACAGCAGTAGCATGCCGAGCACCCCAGGAATATCATAAAAGAAAGCGTCGATGCGCGCCCGCCGAGGCAAGCCCGCCGATGAGGACGTCGTGTCACGGCCAGGCGATTTCAGCCATGCCAGACATGCTCGCGATGCCGGACGGGTCCATGCCAGTTTGCCAGCAGGCACGCCAAGGGAAGGTTCTCGCTACGCCTTTGCCGGCCTTTGAACGCAGCCATAGCCGGGTTAGCATGCCCCACCACTCGCGGCCAGTGCTGCGATCTGTGCCGGCGTCTTCGCCTGCAAAGAGTTCGCGCCAGCAACACCGCGACAGGCCCCTTTGCCCGCCATCCAGTATCGGGTCAGCGCGGCCGGCTTTCTTGGGAGCCCTGTTGCGCAGCACGTCGTCGGCACCCCGATATGCCCGACCCGATACGCGCAGATCCCCTAGGTTCATCGCGCGGGTCAGCCACCATGCCAAAGGGGAATAGACCCGACCAGATAGGCCGCAATAGGGCCAGAACAAGAGCACGAATAGGGTGGGATATCGATCAGGGGCATAATCAGGACAGGCCTTATAGATCAGGGCCAGAAACGTAAGTTTCCCAAGACCTTTACTTGCTGTATGCGCCATCCCATCAAAGGGGGTGTTGCGCGACTTTCGACTTGCAATGTCCTCGCGCGTTCATGACAAAGGGCGCACCGTCGTCGTAACTATGGCACCAAGTACTCGGGCGGGGGCACCCACTGAACATGCGCCCCACCGGGCAGGCCCAGGACGTTTCGCCGGATTGATACGACAGCGCCCCGCGCACAGCGTTCGCGATGTCGATCATCTCTGATGTGACCAGTCGCAGGGCCGCAGGCATGCAGCGTTTCCCCAGTTGTGCTACGGCCCCCGACGCCGGACAATAAACTTCGAACCGGGCAGGCGTTTGGCTTCCTCATCCTGCGGGCGTGTGTGTGGCGAGTGTGTGAGGTGTGTGTGATGTCGATCAACCCCGAGTCACGGGCCTCTACCCACGAGCGATGCGGTCCCTCTGTGTCGTCGCGCAACGGTGGCTTGGAGCTTGGACAGAGGTGCGAGTAGTCGCCACATCCAGCGCGTTTCAGCGTTAGGTCGTGAATGCCAAAACCTCGGTGATATCCCAGCCCGTTGTTCTGGCGCGCTCCAGTGGCGCGCAGGCGCGGGGCGGTGGTTGATCTGTCCGCGTTATATCGGTTAACCGCGCACCTTGTCATTGCGACCAGCCCGCGATTCGTCACGGGGTGCCAGCCCCATGCCGCTCGCCATGGGCCGACCACGGGCGGGCAGCCCGCGCAAAACGACGCGAATTTAGCCAGAGGTCAACCCGCCCGCCCCTTTGCTCACGGATCGGTTCTTGCGGCGTGGGCGATGACCAGCGCACCCAAGGCTGCGGGCGATAGGTTCCAGCGCACGGGAAAACACCTTGGTGTCGCGTCACGACAACGGATCGCAATCGGTAAAGCCCACGGCACCGGCATCCATCGCAGGAAACCCGATCTCGGTCATCTCGCGTTCCTTCTCGACCTCTGTCAGGGCCGCCATGGGCACGAACGTTTGACCGGCGCGGCCTCGTTGGCGCGACGGGGTGACAAACTCCAGCCACTTCGGGGCTGTCGATGGTGGGGTTGGTGGTCAGGGACGCGTGACCATTGTCCGTGACCCCGCCTGCTGCCGCTCGCCAATCCTGCGGAACCGAAAGCTTTCCTGTGCCCGTTTCGCGCCGGGTTCGCAAGACCTTGACCCCAAGATCGACAATTCCCGGGGCAAGGTACGTGCCACGGACAAATCCGACAATCCTGCGCATCGCTCCGGCCTATCGAAGCGGTTCGCGTCCAGTATCGCCGCGATTCTTGCCAATTCTCGACCTTGAGCGTGGCCGTGGGTGACGGCTGGCCTGCTTCGGTCGCATCAGACTGCGCCGTTGATAAAATGCAGAGGTCATGGGAGACGCTTTCGGTAGTTAAGGAAACAGAGGCGCAGCAGCGGCGGCAGTCGATCAGGACCCGATCCACACCATTCATGCCTTGCCCACACAAAGGCGACAAGCAAAGGGCGATCATGGCGATACGGCCAACAATTTGGGATCAGGTCTGGGTTCTTCACAGCAGCCACCACAGAAGAAAGACATCCGATCAGCACGATAAACGGGGGCCCCCCCAGCAGCCCACCATCATACCACCAGCTCCGCCCCTCGGGCGGGGATTTCGCAGAGTCATGTAACCGCAGCACCCGTGGTAGGGTTGCCGCGGATTCGAGCCTCGAGCGGGATTCAACGGACATATTCGGGTTTGCGTCTCGCACGTATGTGCCGATCAATGTCAGGTCGGGTCCAAGCTTTAGCGTCCGTCTTCTGTGCCCTCAAAGGCCGAGGAAAACGAGCAAACACGCACATAGCCGTCCAGCGCATCCAAACGGGCGCGTCGCGCTGATCTGGTCAGGGCACCGGCGTTAGCCATCGTTCAAGATAGCGCGCCAGCCCCACGCCCGTTAGGTCGGAGACCGGGGATAAAAAAGCTCGGCCGAGCCTTCGGGTTACTGAACGGCCGACAGATCGGCGATCAACCCTTCCTTGCTGCGCATCCGCGAGATCGCGGGCCAGTTCGTCAAATCGGGCGGTTTACGCAAAAACAGGACGGATCTGGCCCGAGTTTCGCCATTGGGAAATCTCAATTGTGTCATTCGGGATCGTGCACCTTTGTAAAGCAGTTACCATCAATGCCACTTAATCTGTCGCTGTTTCGATATATTCAAACCCTAGATGCGCGGGTGCGGGCGGGATTGTCGGCTTGTTCATGCCGGATAAAAGGAAAACGAGGGCGGCGCTGCGTCAGACGCACAATCGGGTTTGTCTCGGCGCTGGGGGGGAAAGCTTTGGCGCGGGTGCGTCGCGGGTCAGCCTTGAAAAAACACAGGCGCGGGTGTTGTCAGCGGCATAGCTGGGGTGCGGCGCAAATCGGTTCAGGCGGGTCACCCGCGCAAGAGCGACGAGGGCCACCAGGGCGACGTCACCCGCGAACGTACCACGATGCCGACACAGGCAAGCTTGTTGACCTTGCAGCACAAAGGCGACCTGCGATCACGGTAGCCGATTGCGCCGACAAAGGGACCCGAGCAACTGGAAAATGCGCAAGGTGAAAGCTGGCTTGGGCCGACCTGTCCACAACAAAGATTCTTCGTCCGGGGCTCCAGCAGGTCTGCCAAATTGTCGGTCATCGCTGTGCGCCTCTATCGCTTGGACAAGACGCGCCTTGGTCTCGCGCAGCTGCGGCACCAGCGGCAGGGTGACGCGCTGGCCGTTCCGGCAGCCCAAGGGGTGATCGACCACAGCGACAGTTTCCCGATCGACCGGATATCGGTCAGCGCAGTACCAGGCGGACTTCTCTGCGGTGTCGGAAGGTGTTGAATTGTGGATTGCGCGGTCGGTGAGACGCCCAAAACCGTCTTGCCGGTGCTGCTACCCAGATCGGAAATTCGGCAAACACCCACATGTAGAAAACGCGATCAGAACCGAGTGCGCAGCAGCCACGTAATCGGGTCCAGCCAGATCAGCAGCGGGCAGACAGAACAGCATGGTCAGCACAACCCAATGCCAGTTGCACCGCCAACAAAGAACGCCCGCGGCGAAATCGCCAGTGTAGCAGGTCGTGTTTCTTCGGGCGGCGAAGCTTGTACGATCAGCGGTGTGCGCTCGGGACTGTCGATCAGGTTGCGCGCGAGCAGGTCCATCGGCCGCCATGCGCACGGCCAACGCCCATCTCTACCTGGTCCTTGAATAACCGCTTTGCGATTGATGGTTCATCTGCCAACCCGTTCCGTCAATTTCTACGCCGCGCTGTTCATCGGGCCGGTGGCTGTGCATGACAATTCGCGTCGGGCTTGGCGTGGGCCAGTTTTCAGCATCCCAGGCACCATATCTGTTGATAATATTCACGTTCGCTGGGATAAAAGCCGCCATTCAAAATGGCTTCTTTTTTTTGGCAAGCGGGAAGCATTTCATCACGACATCGACGTTTTCAGCCCCTTCTTGCATAATCGTCGAAACCACCTCGACGCCAAAAATTCCCGATCTGCGGCCGCCATCAGGGTCGGGGGGCGATCAGGCGAATGCGGTTTTCGCATCTTGCCAAGAAGCATGATGTCCTGAGACCGTGCCACGCGGGCTGTGTGCGATTGTCGCCGCAGATGGCAAGGGACAGGGGTGCAGACGCCCACTTTCGGCGCCGGCGGATCGTCAACGGCGTCCAGCAAGGCTTGGGTTGGGGTGTTCATGACGCCCGTCGCCCGCGTTCAACACGGCGCATGTTCACCTCTGCGCCCAGGCAGATCCGACAGCACCGGAGTTGGGGATGGCGCACAACCAGCAGATCGGGGTGCTATCGCGTTTAGAATGTCATCGCCGCTATCAATCAAGCGTCTCGGCCCTTTTTTTGATCGGACGACGGCCTGCATTGCCATGTTCGATGACATCCGGCGCCAAGCCGCTTGGCCCGCTCGATCTCAAAGCTCGCCTGCCGTTGCGAGGCTCGAGTTTCGGAAGACATGTTTGATCTGCGTCAGCCCTTCAGCCGATCACTGGTGTTTATGAGTCGCTGGCGGTTCAAAATCGACGTATAGTGTGACGGTGTCCGCCAGTCAAGAAGGGTGGTTAATGTCGTCTGACAGGTGTTCAATGCCCAGAAGATGGCGGTGTGCGAAACTCATGACGGCGGACCCCACGTTACTTTTGGCGTTAAGAGCGCGGCGCAGGGCGGGCAAGTGCGTCGGCGGCGTTTCATCCCGAGGCGGGGGTGGAATTGGAGTAAGCGCACTTTGGAACTTGGCATTTATTATTGCCCGCGGTCAGCGCGTTTAAGTTGCGGCACATGGAATCAGTGATTCATCAGTGCGCTTGCACTTCTTGCACTGGCCAGATTCGAAACTTGGCGCCGACCGAGGCGATTTGTTGACCGCGCCGGTGAAACCGGCTCGAAGAATGCCCGCAGCGGTCGAAAACCAAGGCGCAAAAGGCAAAGACGGAAGGCCTGTTGCCCTTGCGTCCTTCTGGCCCTGATGGGGTCGCGGAGAGGCCACACGTGCCGCAGCGGCAGCAACCACGCTAGATGATTGCGCCACCTGCGGATGACGGCGTTCGAGCATTGCGAACTTCAAGCGTGGGGCCCGCAACCGATATTTCTCGCGATGGCACCACCGGGGGGCCGCGTCATGATGTTGCGCGCAAGGCTCCGGGCCCGCGAACGAAGACCGCGAGGGAGACCCTGTCGGGCGCGCCGGCGGGCTGGTTGGACAAGATGTCTGGCGGCGATCGATATGGGCGGCCCATCATGACGGACTGGCCGGTATATCATTCACCATGTGCTGCCTTGGCGGCCGCCGCAGAAAACCGCGGACCCTAAGAGCCCGCATGAAATCGCGATGATGAAAGCCGCTTTCTTGGCACGGCATATCGCCTTGGCAAGCCAGAGGTTCTGGTGAATCGTTCGGTAATCTGGTTAGCGCAAGGCGTTTTCTGGGCAAACGTGGAATCCAACCCGATTGCGCGGGCAGTGGGACGCAGGCCGAGGGTTCTGCCCGCACTGCCCATGTTCCACCCCCTATCTGTTTGCGCAGCCCCGAGGCCAACGCGAGGCTGGGTCCGATGCTGTCACTGAAAGCGAAATTAAGAATTGGTTGATCGATTTACGGTTGGCTGCGCCCTTTGTACCCGCTGCGCTGGCGCTGAAACCTCACGCCCGGTGCGACTTATGCATGTTTCTGTTGGGCAGGGGCGTGCCGCTTGGTTCCGCGGGCGTCGTCGCGGGCCAGTGCCGGGGTCGCGCTTGGCGGGATGGCTACATTGTCACGCTGGCCGGTCTGGGCTTGGGTGCGGTTGGTCGCTGCGGCCTGCCTTGGGCCTTTGACGTGATCCGCTGGATCGGGCTCTGCTATCTGCTGTTGGCTGGCTGTTGCAGACCTGGCGTCAAGTAGCGGGCGCACGCTCGGTCTCGCTCGCGCCGAAATCGGCGTTTCGCCGAGCGGTTTTATCTAGAACCTGGACCAACCCCAAGTGATCTTTGTTTCGTATTGGCCTTGTGCCCGCAATTCGGTGGTGCCCAGAGGCCGGGACCGGTGCCTTGCTGCAGTCTTGATGTTCGCCCGTGCTGTCGCTGGCGCGGCGTTTATCATTAAACGCTTTGCGTCGGTGTGTTTGCCAGCGGTTTAGGCCGCCGTGATGGTCGGGGCGGGCAAGCTCTGCGCTGGATCAGCAGCGGTATTTTTCATATCCCTCGCCGCACGGCTAGCAGTATTGAGCGGACCATGAGGGCCGAGATCGACGACACGCTTGATTTATTCCTTGCGCATTAGCCCTGCTGACTGGTCAGTTGACACGCGCAGGCCTGGCCGAGGATCGGTCAAGACGTTGATGCTGCTGGTTGCGCGCATTGCCGATGCAGGTCACGCGCTAAACTGCCGCCGCACCATCATGCGGACGAACGGCCGAGATAGCAGCGCAACTGCGCGACTGGTGTGCCGACCCCGAGATTTGATGTGGTGATCAGTACCGGTGGCAACGGGGCTGACAGCCGCGATTCACCGTAGAAGGCGCATCGCGATGTCTACGAGAAAGAAGATCGGACGCCTTCGGGTACGGGTAATCACCATCGTCTCGATGCAAAAGATCGGCACCTCTGCGGTGCAAAGCCGCGCCCACTGCGGGTCGCGCAAGGCACCTATCTGTTTCGCGCTGCCCGGATCGCCGGGTGCCCTGCAAGATGCGTGAGGACGAAGATTTTAGTCAAGAGCTCGATTACCGCCATAGCCCTGTAATTTTGTCGAAAATCATGCCCCGGCTAGAGCGAACACCAGCGCCGGAAATAGCGGGCCTTTGCGATTTTTGCGGTGCACGAAGAACGATGGAAACCGCCTGGCCTGCGATAGTGCATAGGCCGTGCGTGGCGTGTCTCACTGTGATTTTGTTCTTTTGGCGTGCGGGGTAAACTGCTGCCACAGATGATGTAGATCGGAAGCAGATCGCGAATTTCTACGCGAAAGCATTGATTGGGCTGTTTCTGGCGCCGGCGACCGGCTTAGGGTTTCTTGCTGCTGGCAGCGGACCTATCGGCGGGCTTGTCCAGCAAGCGGCTGACGACGCGCCGCCTGACCGCGCCCGCTGTGAACGGGTTTCGCGTCAATGTTGTGCGCGCCGTGTCAGGCCACCGCCAAGTGCCCTATCTTGCAAACTTGGGGCCGTGCAAGCCGCCGGACACTTGAGCTGCGGCGCCGCCGTCGGGAGGGGCGCGTGGTCGAGCTTGCGCCTGAATTCGAGGTCGGCGCCGGGTTGGTCGCGGGGGCAGGTTCTCGTCCGTCTTGATACGATCGGACCCGCTTTGGCCCGAAAGTCGCACGGGCACAAAACGCTGTGCGCAATGCAGAGCAGAGGGCGTGATGCCGACGTGCGCTGGCCTTGGCGGGCGAAACTGGCTGCCGCCGAAAGAAACACAGGCCCCTTGCGGCATCGGTGCCTTTGAACGCCAACGCCGATTTGGAGTGAACGGGGTGTCGGGACCGCGAACGCCGACAGAGACAAGCAGAAGCTTGCGGCATCAAGCGCCCGCCAAGCGGTTCTGCGCGACGTCAGGTGTGACCCAAACCGCAAGGCCGCGTGGATCAGGCCGTGCGCTTGTTGTTCCCAATGGCGCAATCGCCGTGGCCGATGCACCAGCGCCGCGTTTTAAAGGAAACCAACAATCACCGCGCCTTTCGATGGAGCGCTGAGCGAGACTCCGGTTGTTGAGGGCGCCTTGTCTCACCGAACGAACGGCTGCGGAGTTGATGCCCGGATGATCTCGAGATTTCTTTTCGCATTTTCCACCACACAATACGACGCGCTTGCTGGATGCGCAGGGGCGGTTGATCAAGCGGCATGTTACGGCAAGCTCGACGTTGCGGGTCCGACTTGAGGCACATGCGACAGATTACCCGTGCAGGTGCTGCGGCGGGTGAGGGGGCCAGTGGGGCCGGTTGCATCTTTGCCACGCTGGCGGCAAGCACCGGCGATTCAAGCCGGGGATTTCGCGACGGTACGGGTGCGGGAACCGCATTGGACGACGTCATTCGGCTGCCAGCTCGGCGCTGATTGCGCCAGGGGGGTGTGATGCTGGATTCGGAAACGGCTTGGAAAGTGTTCAGTCTCTGTGCTGGTGCGTTGGGGGATGAGGTCTTGGTGCGGGACCAAATCGAGGCCGCGATGTCGTCGAAGGGCCCGCTCGGGCCCACTGCTGAGGGGCCGGTATTGCGGTAAGCCGTTGCGTTCGGGGGGCGTCGGACACGCGCAGGTTAGATGCGCCCGCAAATGCATCGCGCTGACAATAGGACGTCGGGCAAAAGGCTTGTCGCCTTTGTCGAGGAACATGCGGATGCCGCCAGGATGTAAAGCACGCGGTTTCTGGCGCAACTGGCTGAGCCACAGGTCCCTGCGCGGGGATTCGAACGGCATCGAAAGCCGAATGGGGGGCTGATCTTATGGCCCCGTAAGCATGTCCGGCCCCGCAGGCCGGAATTCTGTCTATTTCAACGCCGGGTCACCGGGACGGCGGCGGAACCTGTTGGTCGTCTCGGTGCTGCCTTGTGTGCGGGGGGTGCTGCGCCAACATGCGGGCGCCAATTCTTTCCCGATGTGGTTTCGACAGTGTCTCGTTTCGACCGTTTGGGAGGGGCCGGCGCGTGATGATGTCGACAGAACGCCAATCTGTTCAGGTGCTTGAACCTGTCTTGCTGGCGTGGAAGGTTGTGGAGAGTGTCTACCGCCGCGTCGCGTGAGGGCAGTGAGCAAACCATTTCGGCTGGAGTTTCGAGCCGAAACTGACTAATGGCCGCGCTGCGACCCGATGTGCAAAAACCGGTCCGCTGGATACCGGTCACCGACATACCCGAAGATGCCGAAGACCCTGTGTGTGCGCCGTGGCCAGTCTGGCGTGAACGCGTCACCGATGTTCGTTGATTTCACCGGCCCGATCAGTGCGGAACAGGCTTGGGCCTGTTTTTGCAGATGAATTTGTCACGCTGTCTTTTTCGCGGCGGGGTCACCCGCGCAACCGACTTCAGGGGCGTCGCTGCGCCCGCAGACCTGGATCGAGTCCCTCTCTCCGGTTGATCCGTTGATAATATCACCATGGCCGAAGATTCGCTCGGCGGGCGATGCGCTGCTGAGGTCGCGATGCCAGCCCGCGGTGGACGTAACAGGTGCCAATGCCCGCGTGGCGCACCGGGACCGCCAAGCGCAGTGGCGGACGCCTTGGTTCGCGTGTCCGTCCTGCGCCAGCAATGCGACTGATCGTCCCACTGTTGGGTGGCGATTGTGGCGCGGGTGAATTGCTAACCAGGGCTCTGGGACGCGAGGTGGGGGTATTTTTGTCGCGACGATCGCCGGCAAATAATCGGTTGCGCATTGAACCGCTCTGACGGGGGGGATTGCCATTGGCTATTCAGCAAAAGCGTCGATAGGGGTCGCTTTGCCGAATATGGGCGGTTGATCTTGCTGCCCAAGGGGGATTGGTGGACGAGTATCAAACCTATTCCGCACGGCGCGGCCGAGCGGCAATTTACCGGACAGGCTGGGATTTTGCTTGATTGGATTAAAACGGCGTTTTGATGGGCCCCTCGCGCTTGTTTGGTGCGGTTGCTGTTTTTCCTGGTTCCTGAAACGCGCGGCACGGCCTTTTTTGGGTGGCGCGGGGTATTTTCCGCGTCGATGGACCGCGGCAATATGCACTGAAATGTATGGGCGGGCGGGGATTCACGAATCAAACCCGAATGATTCCTTTCTTTGTTCCGGTCTGATTAATATCCACCACCGCTTGGGATCTTGTAGATTGACGCCGGGGATCCGTTTGTGGGGTGGGGAAACCATTGGCCGGGGAACTTTTTTACCGGGCATTAAACGGAAAAACTTTGGGGGAATTTCCTTCCCTTTTTTCTCTCTTCTCTCGTGGTGTATGGTTGTGG
>Ga0163217_1106710_pt1 | contig 11854 bp, 6 predicted proteins | sample SynspAceP_FD_185933 | JGI IMG/M metagenome (GOLD analysis project Ga0163217, IMG submission 185933) | Saline lake microbial communities from Ace Lake in Antarctica - Synechococcus sp. Ace-P (PacBio error correction) | ecosystem: Environmental > Aquatic > Non-marine Saline and Alkaline > Saline ... | reverse complement strand
TGCTGCGCATATTGTCGGGTCATCTTGACATATAACCTGCAGCCCTTTGCTTTACTTCTATTTTTAGAACTTCCTTTAGGTTTTTCACGTTCAAATCACTCGCATAATACCTGTAAATTATCTGTATTGCCACGCTACCGTCATACCATATCTCACTAAGATACAAGTAGTTTGTCGTTTTATACAACATTACCTGTTATGCGGTTATGTCCTTAGTGTTATCCAATTGCCCTAACATTAGTTTTTTAATACTTGTGCATTTAGGTATGTCTTTAGCACGGGTTTCAAACGATAAACTAATGGGAATTTCAAAACTCTGCCAATAGCGTTATGCAGGCTATGGCCCAGCATAAATATTACTGTGGTGATTCGGGTTATATGCAATGGGTGTTCAACGGCATAGTTGAATACTAAACGCTGTGTGTAGCGTTAACCGAACGCGCCTTTATATTTAAGCTTAATGAGCTTGCAGCCGAGTGGAAAGATGGGTTTTGTAGGCGTTGGACTCGGCATGACGGCCGCAATATCTTCCTCAAAGAATACTTTATTATTTTATTATATCAGCAATATTAATTTTTATTGGGTTGTTAGTATATGGTCTGGGCAAATTAGAGAGAAAGCTACTTACTGTTAACGCCGCTTATAAAAAAACTTCTTCAAATATTTCATAATATTGTTCCTTTAATAATTATCACCAATATCTTTTTTTTTATTTTTTCCTAAATTTTTTTGGGGGCTTTCTGGGGGGGGAAAAATCTAGTGCGTTATCGCCCAATTTTACAATTTCACAAATTTGTAGTCTTAGCTTAACGTTGGCCTATTTCCACACATTCAATTCGCCAATAAGATTACTAGATGGGCTTCGAGAGCTAATCTCGATGAGGTATTAATATTTTGGTTTGGCGAATTATAACTTCAATGGTTGCATTATCCCGATAATTGCTACCCAACTAAGATTGCGACATTTCCTTCTCAGATAAATTTACCCCTTCAATATTTGTCCCTGATGACTTCATTGTTAAAGGATGTAATTTTTTCTCTTTTACTTGGGCAGCATAGTGCTTAGCACTGCATTGTTGATTTTTCACTTGAGGGCCCCCAATGGCAATTTAGCAGATATTGCCGGGGTCGGTCCATGGCATGGATAGAGATGGATGGCACATTATTACTTTCTCTTGGTAGCGTTGACAAATGAAGCTCAGTTTTTTATATGAGATGACATGCTCGTTTGGATGGTCGGAAAAGCGGCCGATTAACAAACCCTCGGTAGCTTTGGGGTCTTTATTGGAGGCTCTTCGTATGGGCTTTGGAAATGTCGATCTTTGATGGATTACTTCAGATGAAGGTTTTGTCGAAAGTTTGGCAATTAACCCCTCGTAAGGGAAGTGTCAGAGCCGACAGGACGCGCGTTGATGAGTTTAAGCTTAATAGCACTAAGTTAACAGTAGTTTTTTAAAAAACGTCGCAAATAAATACTGTGATTAATACGGCGAAAGATACAAACCCCATGCCAAAGATGGGGTTTTTATTGTCAACGCGAAAATAGTCAATAACATTACTGCACCGCTGTTAAAACACTTTAGATTTGAAAACTAGGAAAGTGATAAACTATGTTAGGCTTTTTCGGGCTTATTTCTTACAATCTTTTGTATACTTTTTATCCAATCGTAAATAAGGCGGCGCTCTAATCAATTCTAACCGGACATCATTACATAGTCGTGGCACGTTTACAAAGTAATCCTCACTTTTGGTTCTGGCCTGCCATTATTTAGCAGTATCATAGCATAGCATCGCCCTGTTGCCCTTCTGTCAGAACTATCTGTCCGCGTTTAAAATTTAAACCATCAAGATAAGTTGAGGGCGTGGAGTGACAATGCAACATTATTCATCTGAGGTCGATGAAGAGTTAATATAGTTTTGCCCATTGACCCTTCTTGACCTCATGTGACAGTCTTATGCGGATTTTATTACAAGGATAATGCGCCGTGTATCGTTTATATTTAAAATGATGAAATCTAACAGTAATCTTGTCTGGTGCTATTGGAGCGAATGATTATTTTAAAGGGCAATGCCCAAAAACTATAATTCTACTACACCGACACGATCATCTAAAATAAGACTTTACTATCAGTTTCAATTCTTATATTCAAGTTCAATCCTCTATTTCAGTCAATCCTTGTATAAAATTCATAAATATTTAAGTTAGTCTGGTTAGCTGGCAATAGTACTTAATTTATAAAAGAAGGTTAATGAGATTTTTAGGGTTAAAAAATAAGCGATTGTCTTATTCATATTTTGCCACCATGAGCCTATTTTTGGCTGCGTGGAGGAAAGTGGATTCAGATAATATTGAACCTACACCAATAACTTCTCCTGCTGCCGATAGAAAGTATCAGTTGGAACGGTGTAGCTCACCAGCACCAAATGGATCCAAAACCTCGCGCACACCATTTCGTGGATGACGCCCAAAAAACTATTGTTAAGGTTAAACGTAGACGCTGGCAATAAGAATTGTCATTTGGAGCAGCTGAAATACATAGCTGGATGACACACCATTTGCACGCTGGCAGTTGTGCTTCCTACTGTGTTATCATGTTTCGGGATTTTGTTAGTCGGTGACCACCAGCTCCGCGTGTGCAAATAACTATTGAAACATGTTTTTGAGATGGCGGTGAAGCTGTTTTTAGATTAGGGTATCCAAAACGATAATAGGTGGGGATCTTCTTATACGCTATTGTAGGGATGATGAAGGCAGATCGAAAGAAAATACTTTCAGCGACGGGAGTGGAGGGCCTCCTGATCGTCCTAGACTGATTAATAAAAGTTGGTGACAATGATATAAATGCAGTCAATTTGTTTAATTATTATGCCTATAGAGGGATTGTTGGGAAACAATAAACCCATTCCAAATGCATATCTTAAATAACAATTTGATCGTGGAACGGATGCTTCACGATGGCGGGTTCTGCCATCAATAGCCAATCCTTTGATAATCACTACAGTTATGGCATTGCCATCAACGATAGAAGTTACAAACTGTGATGATGAAAATTCTCTTATACTTTTGAAGCAAGATGAGACAATAAATCTGCATTGCAAATACATTAAAAACGTTTTTGGATTATTTCACTATTTTCAAACAAACCGTAAAATGCGTCACATACGAGGCTTGCAATGTTTTTTGCTTTGTGCTTTCGTTTTTTCTATTAAAGCAAAGGCTATTATCTATAAGGTTATTTATATGGAAACACACGTCTGAAGCCAAAACAATAGCGAATCCGAGTGAACTGGCATTGTATGAGTCCTGTATAGCCATCAGATGCCTAAGTGCGTCTAAGTATTAATTAAGTCTCATTGAAATGAAGAAGGTAAACTATCAGCAAAAATTCGCCACTTCATGTGCCTAAAGTTATTTCTCTTATTAGTGATTTAGATAACTGTTTAATCAAGTTTGCCTCTCCCATGTTGCTTAAAAGATTGCAGCTTAGGAACACCATGAAAACTTTAACCAATGGTTGGCTTCCAGAAGTAACGTCAAAGCTGAGAAGGTCTTCGCCTAGATTAAATCAATACCGTCCTACAGATTGGGTCCGAGCGTGATGTCTTCATTTTGTTATTCCATTCCCCCAAACTTAATAAACTGAATTGCGTTGTCATACTGCCAAAACGGGAACTTATTAACATGTTCTGCCATGCTCTGGTTAGCTCGAGCTTCGTCACCTTCGGCTAATAAGTAAGCCATGTTTCTATTAATATTTTGGGTGCGGTGTTTTGTTTTCAGGCGATGTCTCCTGATTTTTTATGTTTGGGTTAAAAAGCTCAAAGGACGATCCTTTAAGGTTCTGTTTTAGTGTGTGTTTTGATTTGCTGCATCTGGTTGAAGCAGGGCTGTGATTGTAAAGACTGAGAGCTCCTGAAATCGATCTCACAAGGCATTAACTTTCAAAGTAGTAAAGTAAGTTTTGTCTGATTAAGGATCTTAGGATCGCTTATTAGGGTTATTGTTGAATCAAATGAAAAATGTATGCCAATTCATTGAAGCAATAAGGGAAACTTTATAGTTGTTCTCTGCTGTTGAATTCACTTCGATGCATGCATTCTTTCATTTGGGTATATTTTCGTTGCGATCATTGATTGTTTTTCATATAAAATTAAAAACCACAGTACCCAACGGACGTTGGCCCTTCAGTGCGAAGAACTGAAACTATTTAGGACTTCCTCTGTCTTACTTATTACATACGCAGTGCTGCAACAAAGCTAAACAGGCTGTTAAGTGTTTGTTGAGTCAATTCGGTCGTCATTAAGGTTATAATCTAAAAAAGGGAGGTTCGACCTCAACCGGGTCATTAGATATATTAAAAAACGCTGCTATATGAGCAAAAAAAACGCCTACCTAATTGGGAGACGTTTCTGATGATTATCGACGACATTTGGTTACATGGTTTATTCGGGCATATCGCGACGATTGATTAGTTTTGATAGTCAATTCAGTTGAGCTGCGTCACACGATATCTGCCCGGTGCAAACCCCCTTTCCAAGCGGAAAAAGCTCTTATGAAAGAATTAGACTCTTGATAGCCAAGCAAAAAATGAGATTTCCCCAATGATAATTGCGATCGCTTAAATAAGTGAATCTGCGAGCTCCGGTTCTGATCAACTGCAGAACCGAATGGTAGGTCTCTGCATTCTTCTGCCAGTTTACGTTGTAAAACGTGCGTTTACTCATTGGCCAAGCTTTTTCCGCTGGCGGCAGTCAATTTGAGCCTATGATCCGTGCGGGTAACATTCTCAACAAACACGGCTTCGCCAAATTCGCTCTACCGTTGAACTTTTTGTGTTGATATTCGCCCAAATTTTTATTAACCACTTCTCAAAAAAACTGCCACATTTGGCCAATTCGCCGTTAAAAATGGCCGCCGGGCATCGTTAGGGAAAGGCCAATTTTGGGTGTCCAACCCTTTTTCAAAGTGCTGCCAAAGTATGTTGATAGGCTTGGAATTTTTCAGTAGCCTCAGTCATGAACAAACCCTAGTTGGTTTTATGTCTCCTCGGGTTGCTAACCTACTGAGTTGAGTAAAAAAAAACGGCTTCCGTTAGCGCCAACGATTTAGGTAGATGCCCTTCGTGCCGTAACAGCGATCGTCATGCCGTTTCTTTATCCCTACGTTAACCGCCAATCCAAAACGGCCCTATTAAGGGCTTTATATTGCTGGATACGCGCCAAGGCCATATTTTTAGGTCTGAAAGCTTACAAATTGATGCCCAAACATCGGCGCTTCAAAAGCCTCTACTGAAATATGCTGCGCACAACAGGAGAGGAATTCTCTATACTACTGCTTCTCCAAGCCATGCCAAAGTTGAAAATACTCAACCGGCTCAGTGTGACGTTTTCACGGTGTAAAAGCATCGGCTGACAGCTTGCATACGCTAAGGTGGCCTCAATATCGACCTGGCATATCAACTTAGTAACAGCTTCCAGCTCGAGCGAGTACTTTAAACTGCCTTGCTCTTTTCACATCGGCCTCCAATCTACACCAGCATTCGCGCAGGCTATGCGGTTTTTTCCATCGCGTTACGCGATATCTTTAGTAATCATCTTGCGTGGTAAATTGGCACGACCCAATCCATCATAAATTTAAGTGGGCGCTTCATAAACGCAACTAGAATTGCCTTTCTCCATTGCTTTATAGCCGTATTCTGCAAACTGAGCGCGGCGATTTGCATTTTTCCAGAGATCAAACGCCCTCTAAATTACGGCCTAGACAAATTCCTGTTGCAACGCGCCAGGGCATAATGCCGGTTGCGGTCACATTAGAATCGATCAACTTCTCCCGCGATAGCTGAGTAAGGAAGCTGACATAGGCTTTTGTTGCGTAGAGACCGCTTGAAGCGGCCCAGGGCATAAATTGACGCCGTGACGAAAATATATTGAGAATGTGGGCCACTGTTGCGCCGCAACCATCCCCTTCAGATAAATAGTGGGTTAAAACTTGTAGCGACAACATATTACTTGCATCATTTTTTGTTCGGCTTCCAATTCACGTTTCATGGAATTTACCGTGGCCACCAAAACCGGCATTGTTGATCAGCGTATCATTTGATTCCCAAACCGTTCAGTTTGCTCGAATATACGCCTTTGCAGATTTCATTGCTCAGAAAGATCTTCCGATGATCACGGTTACTCGACCCGATCTTTCTTTTAACTCTTAGCCTAGCCTAGCGTTTGAGTTTGCTTTCTGTGCGCGCCACCCAAGACCAAATTACCGCCTTTCTCTGCATTGTTACGGGCCAATTCTAAACGTAACCACCTGACGCGCCAGCTAACAAAGCTGCTGTGTTACCATTCTATCTCCTAACTTGATTCGTTTGTTTGAGTAATAGCGTAATCACCTAAGCAATTCACAAACTAGCGAATGACGCCAATAAGACTAGCCAATAGAGGACAATTAATTTGCAACATTCTAATAAGGTTACCTAAACCATCTTCACATCATCCACCAGCAAAACAAACACCTTGCTGATTCCCCCACTCTGGAGAAAATAACCAAGCGTGTATTCACGTTTTTTTCAAATCGGAACTATCGGGTCAGGGAAACTATCCGCGTCAGAACAAAGTTAAATTATTCGTGATGCTTTGGCTAAATAATTGCGTAATAGCCTTGAGCCCACTAATTTTGCAATGTCGGATTCAGCGGTCATTAGCATGACGAAAGCAAAGCTCTGCTGCTTGCCTCATGACAGTCTGTAGACGTAGGGCTAAATCTATCAACTCAGAGTGGTAAAGCAGAGATGAGCTGCTACAGCTTAACTGTCATCAGAACAAGCTATCTAATCTATTCAGCTAACTGCTTTTTAATATCTGCTGTAGTGAAGAAGGTTCGCTATTGTGATCTACTCAAGCCAAACAAAGCTTTAAGGCAATTTTATCAGTTTTTTGATTCTCGTTGGCGTCAAGTAGCTCAAGCTCAGCTTTGCATTCTCTTTCAGTCAGTTCCTTTGCCTGCTTCCAACGAAGCCTTCAGAAGGACTTATTTCTTTGTCTTATTATCAGCAATCACCTTACCTTTTTCAAAAAGCCAAAGGGGCAAAGGGGCCCCATTTTTGTTTTTCCCTTTATATTCCACATTTCTGCAAGTTCAGGTGCCGCCCTCATTGAAAGTTAAAGCGGCGCTGTATGATTTCGCTTCAATTATTTGCCGAGTGAAATACTTTATGCTTTTTCAATTAGACTTAATGAGGATTATTCATGGGACTCTAGTTCCAGCTAATTACGCAAGATAAGGTCTACCTTGATCTGTGTTGGTCTTTCTTACGGCGCGTCTAGCCAGTCAGCCCACTATGCGTTGGAGCTAGATTTATGTTCAGAGAACACCTTTGACCAACAGGAACGACTGGTTGAAAGATAGTTGGTTTTATGAACCTTCAAGTCATATTGTTTTACATAGGCAGGATAGATGTTTTTAAGCTTGTTCTGCCTCCTCTGAATGTATTTCCTTCAAGCGTTGGCTTTGGCAATTGTAATTCAAAATGTTTTTCTTACCACCTTATTAGCCTCTTTAGCGGATCTACGTTTGGCTCATCAGTCTTAGGCATTTGGATGCTTGGATTAGTGCTAATCGCTTTGTAGGGTATGGTGGGATCATTTTTTTTTTGTCATAGTTAAATTAAACCAGTAGTGTAGGTTGCGGTCGGAGGATTGTCAAAGAGTCATGCTTATGGCGTTTAGTTTGAAGGTAATATGGTTTGTTACTAGCCACTAGTTTAATTGCATTAGTCAGTGTTTAAAATCTAACGCTTTTCGCTTAAACGCTGGTCATTCTAACCCCTTATAAAAATATTATATATAAAGAGTTAGCCAAAGTATTCTTATTGGGGGAAAAACAGATTAAACCGTAAACAGATTCAACACAATAGAACAATGTTTTAAGAGTATGATGAGAAGTACTTCCAGTGTCAGGTTAATTTCCTTTAGTTTATTGATAAACAACGATGGCTCACGCTCGCGTGGCAACCAAGTTGTTACTTTATTAGTTAGTTAATGTGTGAAATATTATTAGGTCAGTTTTTAAAGGTTAACTTTTTCGTTATTTTCGGAAAGTTAAAGAAAATAAAATTCGTAGTCGGAGAGTTGAATTAATAACACATGATTACAGTATGAAACAGTAGCTTTGGTAAAATGAGGCTATTGCTGGCACACTTTACTTACTTATGGATTTCTAAAATTAAGGGTAGATGCGGAACGTGGCTTCTCGTGTCCTACTCGTGTCTTTCGAAGTCAATTTGTAGGTGGTTTTGTAGAAGTGCAGTAATGACAAAGCCCCTATAAATAGGGGGCCTGTGGTGCTCTTGTTGGTGGAGCTGGGCGGGAATTGAACTTGTTAATTAATAAGTTTCGTTAAAAACAGTGGGTGTTAATTTTTAAATGTTATATTTATGTTTTCGTGTTACTTAAGGTGTTACTTAGAGTGGGAAGTCACTCATGTCGTGGTAATCATAACTAACCATGGTTTCAATACCCAATTCAGCCGTTTGATGAAACAGTGAACTGTTTGAAGTAATACTGTTAAGTTATCTATTGGGCATAGGTGTTTCGAATCGTCACAAAATCAGTATCGTTTTTTCAATAAATTCACATTAGCGCCGGTCTAATTGCACGATCACATCATAATCAAGTAATTGGATTTTCATTTGTTTGACTCGTTATTTGGATAGTTAACAATATAAGTGATTGGAGATTAGGTAACTGCACTAGGGAAGGGTTTAAATAATGAAAAATCTGCAATACTTTATGTTATTTTCGTTTAATCATTATTTATCTAATAAAAGTTACTAAAAGGAATTAATCTAAATGACAAGGATTTTTAATATTAGGCTTTATGGTTGCTGTTTTAGCATCTTGCGGGGGCGGAGGATCATAGGAAAGTAGCCCAGAATTACCTTAGTCGTGCCAAAAGCCCGCAATGTGGGACTGCCGTCTGCAAGTAATGGGATTGTTCACTTATCGAATGGCGATTCTGACTTTGATAGTGCTAGCTTCGATATTACTGGCTACAAGAGGACAATCTCCAAGCTGAAAATTTACTCTTCATTTGATAGTCTGAATGGAAAGGGATGAAAGTTCACCCTACGAGTACACTCCTGAGATCTTAAATACCAATATTTTTTACAGTTTGGTCGCAAAAGCTAGTGGGATAGAAAGCGACCAAAGCGATATTGTTTCCGCAGTTCCTAGATCAATGATAGCGGCGAGTCTGTGAAGACCTTCTACACAAATCTTAGTTTGGTTGAAGTGTTCTTATCGGCAAGCGTGTTATAATTCCGCCTTCAAATTTATGCGAAGGCGAGCCTACTCGGTTATCCGCATAATGAGGTTTATCTTTTATGCCAATCTAATTATTTCCCGAATGGAGAATGCCAAACCTTTAAGCGAGTTAGTATCGCTTGTTTATGCGGAACGGGGAATCCAGTTTATTTTCTTTGAAAAAACGATGAACAGCTTTGCCGGAATTCAGAATGTAGGAAAACAAGTATGCAACTAATCTATTCATCAATATTTTCCAACCACTTTAATTAATGGCAAACGGCCTCTTTACAGGGACAAGTAACGCCAAGAATGAGAGTCCCAGGCCTTTAAAAATATGAGCTTTTTACAGAAGCGTGGATTTCTTGCGTGGCGGCAGAACCTCAAGTACTTGGTAATGCAGGCCAACAGCGTTGCCATGCTAAATAGTGTTTAAATTTAATTAAGGGTAATAATATGAAATTCAGGTTTTTAGCGATTTTAATTCTGCTGCTCCCAATGCTTAAGCAGAGTGGAGGTTTTGTAAATAAAGTAGATTGATTTACTGATGAAAAGTCATGTTTACGTCATTTCTAATGACCGAACAAACGAATTCAAATGAGTTATCAGGATAATGGCCGTTTGATGTTTTATAAGCCGCAAAAAAAAATAGGGACAATTGAGCCAAGATGGTCTAATCGAAAACTGAGGGTTGATAAAAGTATGTAAGAGTTATAGATCCTGTTAAAAGTAAAATCATAGCGAAACTATTAGGAAGATCTTACTTTTTCAGTGGGAACCAGCTTACAGTCGGCTTTTTTACTATGGCATGGCGATGAATCTGAAGGATCGTGGCTATGTGGGCAAACTCGTTGGGCTTGGCGAAGCAACTTAGAAAGATATCAGAACAAGGCGGCTTAGCGCGCACCTTCGTTTGCTGTTTAATCTCGAAGATGCGGAATAAAAAGGCTATTATCGCGTGGGTTAGCCCTAACAAATGCAGGTAATGCGGACTTATGTAAAACAACACCGAATAACTTTAAATGTTCAAGTATTGTAACTAAAGACGATTTGGCCATTTATTTAAGTGGATTTTAACAACCCAACTATTAGCAATAAAAAACCTTGCTCTATTATCTTTCTTTACTGCGTTTTCTTCTGCGTTCTAGCTATTCGTAAATAGTTGAATACTCATTTTATTAAAGCTTTGCCTTTGGTTTCCGTGGAAACTCTCCTAAGTTAGCCAGTTATCCATGCCGCATTCCTGTATTTGTAGGTAAGCGCTCAACTACATTGGGCGGGGTTTTACAAAATGTAGGTTTTCTGCCTCTAAAATAGTTGTTAGGTAAACTACTATCGTTTGCTGCATTAAACTCTGAGTGGCTTGCTATTTCCTCGATTTTCAACCTGGTCGAAGTGCTCGATTAATCGGGAGCGCCCTATTTAGTTGGCAAGATGTCGGGAAGTGCTGTCGAGCGATGTCGGATTTTTACTGGGGCGGGATTTCTCCGCCCTCCAGTCCTAATTGTTTGGGCAAAGATTAAACAATCGCAAAGCCTCAATGGTAGTTTTAGTTAATGAGTCGAATTCAATTGGCAGATAGACTAAAATCCATTACGAGAGATTTCCGCATTCGTTGGCGTTTTCGATTGTTAGACTTGTTTCATTGCACTTCACCTCCATATCCAATTGTTTCTATTCATTCTCCATGGACTCTTTGGACTGGCTTTCCATTTACTGATGAGTCGGGGCGAGGCTTTAAACCAATTCAAAACCCAATCATTATCTGCAGTAGATTGCAGTATTTCCGCGGCATTTATCACACCGTTTACCTCGCTACCTTATTTTTGTTAATTGTCATTAACGGTTAATTTACAGCAGACTTTTTTGTCTGGTTATCCAACGATCAAAATAACTTTGGGCTGCCAATAGTGTAATCACAACTTGCATCTGAACTTACGATGTTAAAGCGCAGGCACTCCTCCAAGTTACCATGAGCCAAGTGGAAATACCTCTAACGCCAAATTATCCGCTTCAATTTTCAATCGCGTGGGGTCTTTTAATTATGTAAGAACGCCTTGGCAAATTCTTATTTTCATTTTTGCTCCGCCATTTTTGGATTGCCGGTTGTGCTTTACATTCTGCAAGCTGGTTAACTTTTTGCCCTAATTTCACGCTCAAATTGCCGTTGTAAGCGTCTTTCCATAGGCGGCTTTTTGATTGCGAAGCTAAACTTGTAATGTTCGAGGGACAATAGTGTTCCCCACTATCATTTCCATAGGTAAAAGGCTTTTGCAGTAGCGAGGTTCATTAGGTTTTGATTTAATTGACAAAAAACAGACTGATCTAAAATGCTAAAATCTAATTCCCTTGATAAAAAAGCGAGTGGCCAGCGATGCTTTTGTGGGGGGAGCGCACCAATAAAGGAATCTAAAGCTTAAAAATCCCTTTGGGGGCCTGTTTAGTTTCTTTTTTATTTTCAGAAAAAAGGATGCTTTTTTCAGGAAAAACCTTACCAGGGCTGGGGATTCCAATTTCAATGTTTGAGATTTGATCTCCCTCCTTTTTTTATCTT
>Ga0163217_1034848_pt1 | contig 11854 bp, 8 predicted proteins | sample SynspAceP_FD_185933 | JGI IMG/M metagenome (GOLD analysis project Ga0163217, IMG submission 185933) | Saline lake microbial communities from Ace Lake in Antarctica - Synechococcus sp. Ace-P (PacBio error correction) | ecosystem: Environmental > Aquatic > Non-marine Saline and Alkaline > Saline ... | reverse complement strand
TTTTGAAGAGATTCGGTGCGATCAAAAACTATCTGTCTTCCTCAATGTAATTTCACTCCGTCTATTCTGTCGGAGGTTACTTAAGATTAAAGAATCGGATTCAATTAAAATATTGGGTTTTCGCAGAAGGGCAATCGAAACTTTGCTTGGATTTAGTGGATAAAGAGGAAAACTGCTTCAACTTTTAGTACATATTTTTGGTCAGTTAATATCTGGTTCTGACACGAATCGTTCTACATATATCTTCCTTGAAGCGACACGACTTTTCAAAGATTATATTCGAAGAATAAGATTCACTTCAATCTAAAATCCGATGCAGTCATCACTCCCCCATGAAAGAATGATTATCAAGTCAATCTGTATTTTTCCTGTCAGGTTATTCAAACCTCGAAGGGGATCTACACAATCAGTATTGACATGATTGATGAAAAACTGTATCCATTGGCCTAGACTGAATTCTCTTTGCAGGCTTTGGCTTCGGAAACGTCTCTAAGAGGTTACTTTATTAGGTACTCCCAATGCTATTTCGCCGTTGTAAGTTGGATTAGGCAGCGAATCCGAGTGTAATTGTCAGTATCTTTCCTTTCTTAGATTCAAAACTCAAAAGTTTTAGTCATAGAAGAGGAAGTGTTTTTGGAGTGGGTTGCTAGCGCAATAGGCTTTTCAAGTGCCGTAGGCATAGGCACCGCTCTACTACTTTTCTCTAGATTCCCGCTCTTCTATAAGTTTCTTGCCGCTAGTCTTTCATTTAGACTTTTAGCCTGTTGCCGTTGTATTCTCGGGATACTTGCGTTGATTGATCTGAATTTTGAATCCTTTCTTACGAGCTTAAAAAGCTTTCTTTTCCATCCTTACTGCGTACGCAATCTTATTCATTCCGCTTTCACATCAAAAGCGTCAATACTTTTGCTGATGCGCATATTGATTTGAACCTGGTATCCCGATAATTAATCGCATAAAATCTATTTATCCCGCTTAAATCGATCGATACTATAGATATTAGGATTTACTGTCGAGCGCCAAGGATTTTTACTGTGCATTAGCGCTGTTCGAGTTGATTATTGTGTCTGCTCACACTGCACATATAGAGAGTTGAATACTCCGGATATCCTCAGTCCAAATCTGTTTCTCGGCTAAGGAGTCAGGGGCTCTTTTAAATTGGAAATAATGATGGTGGAATCATTCAAAAACATAGGTGAATCATCAACTGATCATTGTCTAACGCTTACCTTGTCCTCTTATGTTCAATGTGAAAAATATCAAGATCTTACCATTTGAAATGCTAGAAATCGACCATATTTCTTACCCCGTCTGTTAAGTCACAAGCTTAGATTTGAGTGTACTTTCTTTAGAAAATTTTTCCTGACTTGAACCTCAATGGACCTAAGGCGAGTGTATGTGCCTCTCGAAAAGATGCGATTGCAATATTGCCGAGTCTTTCCAAGGCGATTAATGCGAGCTAAGAAGTTTGGATTCTGATTTCTAATACTGTTCTCCAGCGAAAATGGTTTTCGTTCATCTCCACTTGGCAACTTCTCGCACTTACTTTTATATTTCCCTCCATTATTTAACACATAGGCAACATTCAGTCTCAGGGCTGAATTTTAAACATCATTAATGGCTCGATAACCCGGAGGTGAGCTCAGCACTGCCGCATTACGATCTATATCTTAAATGGAATTTTTAACTGAGCGTTGATTGCCAAATTAAGAATTTTTTCCCAATCATCCCGTGAAGGTTTGTATTAATTTAGAACCGAGAGTATTTGCAATGCTGTTTTCTTCGTTTCGATTGATTCGGGAAGATTACAGAATACTTGAAATATTCTTCTTCATTATTCTCAGCTACATAGTTCACAAAAGATTTGACGACTAAAGCGCGCCTCTCTTTCGCTTCAATTTCCAGATTTTTAGCCTTCTTCTTCAATCTTCGAAAAAATGACGGTTAATCATTCCATTTCCATACTCAGCCTTTTCGCAAGTAAGTGCTTAATTTCCGTCCCATACCATTCTGGAAAGAATTCCATCAAGTTAGACTGCGAAAGCGTCTGCAAACCGATGATCCATAGAGCATCTCTCAATGGATGACTTTAGAAGCTAGGCATAGATCCAATCATCTTTGAATCGATCATTTGACCTTTGCTAGGACACTTCCGCTATCAAATCGATTAATGGTTTCTGTCCGTCCTCGTTGAACTGTTCTTTATTTAAGCCCCAGAATTGCTCTTGAAGGCAACTCTCAGGAGAATTGTAAATGTATATTCTTTGGCGTTTGGGTAGGCTGACGTAGCCAATCATCTGCGTCAACGATCAATTCTGACTCCAGAATTCGATAAAGCTCATTTCGCATTTGCCCCACCCGATCATAACTAATAGACTTTTCGGAAAGTTAGTGAGTGTAGACATACCATTCAAATTGCTTTGTGTTGAAAGTCTATTTTTTACCTACCGATCTTGGTCAACTTGCGGCGTTCGCGAAAAAAGAACTTAGCAACATAAAGCCGTAAAACAATCATCGAAACAGTGATATCGCATTCTTGCTACTAGAAGTCTGCTTTGAAATATAATTAAAAGTAAGTGCTATGTCACCTTCACTTTTCAATGGGCGTATTTCCCAACAAAACCCCGGTTCATTACCATTTAACTAAAATATTCACAAGAGAAAAAACACTTTAGCTCAAACATTAATATGTAAACGTTCTTCTCCAGGAATGTGGTACCTAAGAAAGGCTTTCTGTGACGAGTTGCTGGGCCTTATCCCTGTCTTATGCTTTAAATACTTATAATTGACTCATTTACAAGGACTTTAGCGATTAAGTGATTTCTCTTCGCTGATTCCGTTCGCGTCCTCATCCAAATCGGTTTGCTGTAAGTCGACCCGACTCGATGAAGATTAGGCCCAAGTTCCTACTTCTGAAAACTCTCGAGTTAACGATGTAATCTGCGGATTAAATTTCTGTTCCACTTCTAAAAGCTCACCTATTGACTGGAGCAAACGCGCACAAAAATTTAAGAAAGTTGAATTCATCGACCAAACCATTTGCAGTAAATCAACATTCAGATTCAAGTTATTATAGCGCAATTGCTTCGGCTCCTTTTGATTAATTTACTGCCTCAAAATGATCAGAAAATCAACTCTTCTCGAAGCAGCTCACTCATAGCATCTAAGAATCTTTGGGATTGGAAGCAACCTGAATCTTTCAGCATCACATCCCAAAACTACATAAGTGATTGAGACTGGACTATTTATTATAATTGCGTCCAAATAAGGCGTAAATGCGGTTCAGCACTATGACACATCCACGGCATTTTGCTCTTCATAGTAACAAAGGAGGTAAAAATTTCTGATATCCAGAAAATTCTTGCCAGTGAGTTGGCTCCAGTTCTGATAGCAATGAGAGGCAATTTCTGGGAAAAGCTGATCTGCCTTTCAAGTTTTTAAACCTCTTTCGCCCAGTAATGGGATTAATAACTGCGGCAACTCGGTGGATGATTTTCATTGGGACGATTTCAAAAAATCCGGACGGGTTTTCCCGCATTCTTAAGCCTATACCCCAGCGAAAGCCGGCAATACCTCCTCCTATTAGCTAAAAAAATACAATTTCATAGTCCAGAATTAAGGTATAATTCTTTATTTGCTCGATTTACAGCGAACAGATCTACCATGCTTTTACATTACAGTCTCTTTACATTTAATGCCTTTTCAGGGAAACACCTACCTTAATTTTTGATGAGTCTTGGCGACGCCACATTAGATCGATCCTGGATGCTACGAGATAGAGGAGCAAACTAGATTCTCCTTGATTTTATTACAGAAAAAAACTAAAGTCACCCATTGATCAATACCCACTGTCATGTAGATCATGTTTTGGGAAACTTTTGGCGAAAAAAACCTCTTCAGTTTGACTTTGGGAAATTCTCATAATGAGATCTACTGTTTTGAAGGGTCCGTCGAAGTCTGATGTCCCAATTATGCTTTAAAAAACTATCAAAGTACTAGCAAGATTATTTTCGTAAAAGAAGGCCGAAAAAAGCTAAAAGTGGGAAAAGAATCGCTTGAAATTCTATTGTTCCCGGGGCATGCGCCTGGGGCATCTGGTTTTTTATTCATAAGCCTGAGTAATCAGGCAATTGTTGGATACCATATTTCGAGGAAGTATAGGTCGAACCTGACCTTACAGGGCAATCAGTCCAGCTTTTATTCAAAAAAATAACTAAAATCTGAATTCGCTTAGCTATACCTATGAACAGTTGCTTTTTCCAGGTCATGGACCATCTACGACCGTTGGCTTTTGGAAAGCCTCCACCCATTTGTTAGGGAAAATCAACGCTGTATCGTGAAAATCAAATCACTATCCCAAATGGATTTCACCCTCCATACAAGTCTATTCTCAGGGGTAAGTGGATATTTGGGTTTTTTGCAAGGAGACATCTTGTCGGCGCTTATTTTATTTTAAAATCAGTGCAGTTTGTTGACTTTTTTCGATGGTTTTGCTGCAAGGAATTTTAAAAGTTTTCCAGCGAAATAGGGAAACGATGGATTCCCTCGCTGACTTAGTTTCCTTGGAGTTTTGCCTGCAGATTATTCTTTCAAAAATGGCGGAGTGCAAACTCCGGCTGAAGTGGCTTCCCATATTCTCACGTTGAATAGTGCCTTTCTATCGGCTTATCGATTGGCAAAATTCAATTTTGGATACCGGCCAAAAGTGATCAGTCATTGGACATTACCTACCCTGCAAGAATGCCTATCTTTTAGCACTTTACCTTATTAGCTATTTCGGTGCCTTCAAATCGGAGTTTGGCTCAACAATCCTTTTTTCTTTAGTGATCGTTGCCTGGGTAATGGCAATTTATTGGTTTGGAAATCCCCTTATTAGCGCTGAATTTAACCTTTTCATTCAAACCAATGTATTTAGGTACGCATCTGGAATGGGGCTACTTATTCCATTCTTGGCCCCCGCCCCCCTGCGGGATCCCTTGGATCATAATAGCGTACATAGGTTCTATCAGTATTAGAGAAATAGCAACCAAAGCGGCAATGACCGGTATTGCAATAAAAATACTATTAATATTTACTTTTTTCCTTTTGCTTTTTTCAGCAAGGCTCAGCAACCGTATGTATAAATTCAAAATCGCAAAAGGACGGCAATTTATCACCTTACAGATAGCCAGCCAAGAAGATTGTGCATCTTCCATTTCCGAGGTTCCTATCTTTGTGGCTATCCTGGTACTTCTCAAAACTGAACAGTGCCAAATTCTGGAACTTCAGGAAAATAGCAGCTCAAGAAGTAAATTGGGAAATTATTTTTTTATTTGAGTGTCACCACCTACAGCTCGTTATGATTCAGAAGGTGAATTCGTACAGGCGAATCTATTATCAGACTCAATTAGTTTTTGGTTATCTAAAATCAAAACCAAAGCCGGATAAGTACTTTAACAAGGAATCGCACTATTCAGAGAATTCAAATTTCTCTACCAATGGAACTGGTCAGGCAAGAAGAAAATAATCTCTTGAGCTCAGGTCGGACGTGGTATTCCAACGGTCTTGGCTCAGAATCACCAGAGGATATGGTTTCCGCTTCAAAACTCAATAAACGCACCCTTGGAAGTTTTCAGGCATTTACATGCAGCTCTTTGGGCACCAGCTTCTAATAACGTTAGGAACGAAGTCAAGTAATCACATTCACAGCAATTTGATCGATTTTCTGGCAATAGTACTTATGCTATTAAAAGTCGAGAAGTGAGTATCAATCTTAAATTTTCTGAGGGATTAAGTAGGTTCCGAGAATCGAAATTCCGATAGAGTAAGGACTCAATTCAAGATAGTTGAAATCGCCCCGAGGCGTTTAATGTCAGTGGTGAAAAAGAGAATCGAAGTCGGTCGTCCTATTTCCATTCGGTGACAAATCAAGATTGATACTCACTTCTCGACCTTTAATAGCATACAGTACTTTCAGATCGGATCAATTTGCTTTGCATGGATTGTTACTTACTTATCTGTCTCCTAACGTTATAGAAAGCTCGGTGCCAAAGAGCTTGCCATGAGGAATGCTGAAACTTCCCAGGGGCGTTTATTGACGTTTTGAAGCGGGAAACCATATCCTCTTGGGTTGATTCCTGAGGCCAGGATTTGAATACCACGTCCGACCTGAGCTCAAGAGATTATTTTTCTCTTCCTTGAGCGCAGTTCCATGGTAGAGAATATTGAAATTCTGAATAGTGGCGGATTACCTTTTCAAGTACTTAATCCGCTTTGGGTTTTTGATTTTTAGATACAAAAACTTAATGAGTCTGAGAAATTTCGGACGTGTACTGAATTTCCACCTTACTGAAATCAAAGGACGCTGTAGGGGTACTCAGAAAAAATAATTTCCCATTTACTTCTTTGAGGCTGCTATTTCCCTGAAGTTCCAGATTGTGCACTGTTCCAGTTTTTGAGGAAGTACTCCAGACGATAGCCAAAATAGAAAACCTCGAATGAAAGCATGCAACCAATTCTTGCTTGTATCTGTAGGTGATAAATGCCTCCTTTTTGCGATTTGATTTATTAATACGGTTGCTGCCTTTGCTGAAAAAAGCAAAAGGACAAATGTAAATATGAATAGTAGTTTTATTCCAATACCGGTCATTGCGCTGGTGATTCTTTCTCAATACTGATAGACCTATGTACGCTATATGATCCAAGGGATTCCCGCAAGGGCCAAGAAATGGAATAAGTAACGCCGCCATTTGCCCAAGAGTGGCGTACTAATACATTTGGTCTTGATGAAAAAGGTTTTTGAAATTCAGCGCTATTAAGGGGTTTCCAAAACCATTAAAAATTGCATTACCAGGCAACGGATCACTAATAAAAGGAATCGTTGAGCCAAACTCCGATTTGAGGAACCGGAAAATGCTCAGATTAAGGTAAAGTGCTAATAAATAGTGATTTGCAGGTGTAGGTAATCCATGAACTTGTCCACCTATTGGCGAAGTATTCCAATTGATTTTGCCAATCGATAAGCAATAGTAAGGCAACTAATCAACGTGAAATATGGGAAAGCCACTCCCAGCCAGGATTGACACCTCCCGCCTATTTGAAAGAATTAAATCCACGGCAAAACTCCAAAGGAAACTAACGTCAGCGAGGGATCCAATTGTTTCCCTATTGCGCTGGAACTTAAAATTCTTGAGCAAAAAACCATCGAAAAGTCAAAAACTGCAACTGATTTTCAAAATAGAAATTAAGGGCCGGACAAGATGTCTCCTTTGCAAACCCAAATTATTCCCAATACCCTGAGAAGATGGTCGACGAGGGTACAGATCCCATTTGGGATAGTTGATTTGATTTTCCACGATACAGACTGATTTTCCTACACATGGAGTTGGAGGCTTTCTCAAAAGCAACGAGTCGTAGATGGTCCATGACCTTAGGAAAAAGCACTGTTTTCAATCAGGTAGAGTAAGCCAACTTCGATTTTTATTTTTTTTAATAAAAGACTGATGATTGGCCCCCTGGTAAGTCCAGTTCGACCTATTAACTTCCTCGAAATTGGTATCTCCAACAATTGCCTTGATTACTAGGCTTTGATAAAAAACCAGATGCCCAGGGCATTGCCGGGGACAAATAGGAATTTCAAGCGATCTCTTTCCACTTTGTAGACTTTTCGCCTTCTTTTGAGAAAATAATCGGCTTTCAGTTACTTTGCATGTTTTTAAGCCATAATTGGGACCATAGACTTCGACGGACTTCAAACAGAGCATTCTCATTATGATGAATTATCCCAAAGGCAAACTGAAAGTTTTTCGCCCAACAATTCCCAAAACATGATCACATGGACCGTGGGTATTGATTTCCATTGGGTGACCTTAGTTTTTTTTCCTGCTAATAAATCACAGGAGATCTAGCTTGTCCGTCTATCTTCGTAGCATCCAGGACCTCGATCAATGTGGCGTCGCCAGATCATCATAAATTTACGGTTAGGTGTTGTTCCTGGAAAGGATTAAGATGTAAGACTTTAATGTAAAGGCATGGTTACATTGTCGGCTGTCAATCGAGCACAAATAAAGATTATACCTTTAATTTGGCCTTATGAAAATTGATTTTTTACTAATAGGAGGGTTATTGCGGGCTTTGCGCTGGGTATCACGGCTTAGGAAAGCGGGGAAAACCGTCCGCGTTTTTGATTCACCGAATGAAAATCAATTCCCGGCCGAGTTGCCGCAAGGTCTTATTTAATCCATAACTCGGGCCGAAAGTGGGGGGGGGTTAATAACTTGGAAAGCAGATCCAGCTTTTTCCCAGAAATCCTCCCTTCTTTCAGGGAACTGGAGCAACTCCATGGCAGAATTTTACTGAATATTCAGAAAATTTTACGTCCCTTTTTACTTCTATTGAAAGAGCAAAATGAGTGGATGGGTCATGTGCGAACCCCGCATTTACCGCCTTATTTGGACGAATTTACTAATAAAAGTCCTTCTCAATCACTTTATGATGTTTTGGGGAGTGATGCTGAAGATCAGGTTGGCTTTCAAACCCAAAATTTTAGAATTGCTATGAGTGAGCTGGCTGTCGAGAAGAGTTGATTTTCGATCATTTTGAGGAAGTGAATTATCAAAGGAGGCCGAACAATGCGCTATAATTAAACTGGGAATCCTGAATGTTTGATTATACTGCAGATTGGTTTTGCGGGCGATGAATTCAACTTTCTTTTAAATTTTTGCCGTTTGCTCACAGTCAAAGGTGACGATTTAGAAGTGGACAGAATTTAATCCAGATTTACATCGATTAACGAGGAGTTTTCAGAGTAGGACTTGCGGCCTATCTTTCATCGAGTCGGTCTCTCGACTTCAGCAAACCATGATTTGGATGAGGGACCAAACGGAGATCAGCGAGGAGGAAATACTTAAGTCGACTTAAAGTCACTTGTAAATGAGTCCATTATAAGTATTAAAATCATAAGAAGATCAGGCCAGCAAACTCGCGACAGAGAAAAGCCTTCTCTTAGGTAACATCCAATGGAGAAGACCGTTTTTAACATATTTAATGGTTTTGGAGTAAAGGTGTTTTCTCTTGTGCCATATTTTAGTTAATTATGCGGGGGGTATGTTGTTGGAAATTTACCGCCACATTGAAAGTGAAGTGACATTCAGACCGTTATTTTAATATATATTTAAAAGCAACGTTCTAGTACACACCGAATCGCGATATCACCTGTTTCGATTGATTGTTTTTTACCGGCTTAGGTTGAGTTCTTTTTTCGCGGAAGCGCGCAGTTTGGACAAGATCGGTATTGGTAAAAATAGACTTCAAACACAAGCAATTGGATGTAATTTCTGACACTTCAAATAACTTCAAGTTATTTTATTGATTCGGGGTGGGGCAATGCCGAAAATTGGACTATCGGGGGGGGATGTGTTGGGGGAGTCAGGATTTGATCGATTGACGCGATGATTCGGCTACGTAGCCTACACCAACAGCCAAGAAATATTACATTTCAATTCTCTGAAGGAAGTTGCTTCAAAGCACTCTGCAGGCTTAAATAAAGAAAAAACAGTTCAACGGGAAGGACAGATAACTTTGAATCGAGATTGATTTAGCGGAAAGTGTCTACAAAGGTCGCAAATGGATCGATCAAAGTGATTGATCTATGCTTATCTAAGTCATCAATTGAGAGATGCTCTAGGGATTCATACGGTTGCAGGACGCTTTCGTTCAACTTGATGAATTCCTTTTCCAGAATGGCGATGGGACGGAGAAATGACATTACTGGCAAAAGGGCTTGGAGGTATGGAAATGGATGATTACATCCGGTCATTTTTTCAAGATGAAAGAAAAGCCTAAAAATCCTTGAATTGAAAGGAAAGAGAGGCCGCTTTAGTCGGTTCAATCTGTTTGGCTTGTTAGCTGACAGAGTATGGAAGAAGATATATTTCAGTATTCTTAATCTGTTCCGAATCATCGAAACGAAGAAACAGCGTGCAAATACCGTACGGCATTTATTATTAAAACCTTCCGGAGGGATTGGAGAATTATTTATTTGGCAATCAACGGCTAGGCTTAAGAATTCATTTTAAAGATATAGATCGTATTGCGGCAGTTAGCTTGAGACTTCACTCGGCTTATACGGAAGCCATTAATGATGTAAATTCAGCCCTGCGTACTGAATGTTGCCTATGTGTTAAAAATGGAGGGAAAACTATAAAGTTTACAGGTGCGAGAGGTTTCAGTGGACGATGAACGACCAATTTTCGCTGGAGGAACGTATAGAGATCAGAATCCAAATTCTCTAGGGATCCCAATTATCGCTTTGGAAAGGCTCGGAAATTTCATTGGCATCGCATCTTTTCTCGGAGAGGCACAACTTTACACTTCGCCTTAGGTCATGATGGTTCAAGTCAGGATAAATGTTTTTCTAAGAATATCACTCACAATTCTAAGCTTGTGACTCTTCACAGTACGGGGAAGAATTATGCCGATTCGCATTTAAATGGTAATCTGAATTTTACAGTTTGAACATAAGAGGACAGGTAGAGCGGTTGACAATGACAGTTGATGATGTTGCAACCTATGTTTTTTGAATGGATTCCACCATCATTATTCTTCCATTTTAAAGGCTCCTGACTCCTTAGCCCGAGATAGAAACAGATTGGGTGATCTGAAGGAATTTATCCGGAGTATTTCAACCTCTATATGCGAAGGTGACGACCACATAATCACTCAAAGTGCTAATGCCACAGTAAAAATCTTGCGCTCGACGGTAATCCTAATAATCATAAGTTTATATGGAGCGTTAGCGGGATAATAATTTGATGCGATTGATATCGGGACCAGGTTTCAATCGAGATATTTGCATTCAGCAAAAGTATTGGCTTTGAGGTGAATAGTCGGATGAATTTAAGATTGCGTTACGGCGGTAGGATGGAAGAGAAGCTTTTTAATGTGAAGGATTTTCAAATTCAGATTTAACCAAGTATCCGAGGTTACCTGGCACAGGCTAAAGTCTAATGAAGACTAGCGGCAGAGCTTATGGAAGGGAGCGGGATTAGAGGAAACAGTTAGTAGGAGCAGGTGCCTATTGCTACGGCACTTGAAAAGCCTATTGCAGCCATAGAATACACTTCCAAAAACACGTCTCTTCTATTATCTAAAACGTTTGAGTTGAAATCTAGAAAGGGAATAGATCCTGACAATTACATTCGATTTCGCTGCCTAATCCAACTTCAACGTTTGAGAATAGGTAAGCATGGAGTACTAATAAAGTAAACCTCTTGAGACTTTAGAAGCAAGCTGCAAAGAGAATTTCAGGTCCTAGCCAATGGATGAGCAGTTTTTCTTCAATTTATTGTCATACTCGATTTGTTGTCTTGTTAGTCCCCTTTCGAGGTTTTGGAATTTAACCTGACAGGAAATTACAAGGATTTACTTTTGATAATCATTCCTTTCATGGGGGGAGTGATGATTGTCGGATTTTTAGATCTGGAGGGTGATTTATTCTTCGATATGATTATTTTGGAAAAGGATTGTTGGACTTCAAAGGAAGATTATGTCGTAGAACGATTGTGTCATTGAACCAGATTACTGGACAAAAATATTGTACTTATAAAAGGTTGAAGGCCAGGTTCTCTGTATCCATAATCCAAAATTTGCCAAAGTTTTTTTCGGATGCTTCCTTTTTTCTTGCGAAAACGCATATTTTAAGTTGATTGTTTTCTTTTAATCTTAAGTAACCTTTTCCGAAAAGCAGGGGGGGGGGAATAGATGGATTGTTTTTTGGAAATTACATTTGGGGGAGGAGAAGCAAGAATTTTTAGGGTTTTTTTTTTTTTGATCCCCGGCACCGAAATTTGTTCTTCTTTCTCCCCGGGTTGTGGTT
>Ga0163217_1063828_pt1 | contig 11855 bp, 12 predicted proteins | sample SynspAceP_FD_185933 | JGI IMG/M metagenome (GOLD analysis project Ga0163217, IMG submission 185933) | Saline lake microbial communities from Ace Lake in Antarctica - Synechococcus sp. Ace-P (PacBio error correction) | ecosystem: Environmental > Aquatic > Non-marine Saline and Alkaline > Saline ... | reverse complement strand
CACAAGATGAGCCCAGTTTTTAAGATTCGAATACCATGGTTGCTGACTTATTGCACAACTACAAAATTAAACTTAATGGACCTTCAAGGTAACCTTAGAAGAGATAAGTTTTTAACAATTTCTTGTGGGAGATTGAGTTACAGCAGTATCAGTTGGAAGCTAGCTAAAGTATATGTTGCCTAAAAAACGTAAACGAAAGTAGAGGGATAAAAATGGCAGTCGTCACGGTAACAAGGTATTGTATTTCTCGTATCGTAAGACATGAAAGATATGCCTGGCTTAGAAGACGAACACCAGTCTGTATTGTTTTAAATCCATTAGGTACCTTCGTATGAACATTGCGTCAAATTTATGAAACTTTTCTTAGGATGGCAGAACTTAAATTGGGAAGAAGTATGCAACACCAATTATTTGATGGAGCTTTAACTCTTGATCAAATTATGAAATATACAATGAAGCTGAATTCCAAGATGTTGGGCAGTACATACTTATACGATGTGGTACAGGACAACGTTTTAGTTCCAACCTCAACAGTTGGGGTATTCTATAGTTGAAATTAGGACACATGGTAGATATAAGATGCTACGCTCGTTCTATTAGGACCATACCTTTAATTACGCAACAACCTTAGGTGTAAGCAACAGTTTGTGTCAGCGTTTGAGGAAATGGAAGTTTGGAGCACTAGAACTATGGAGCTTCTGCCTACCACGTGAAAAATTTAAACAGTTAAATCTATGATGTTGTAGGTAGAGGCAAAAACGTACGAAGCTTATAGTTAAGGAGAAACCAATGCCAGAACCTGGTTTTACCAGAATCTTTCAACGTATTATGCATGAACTTAAGAGGTTTAGACATTGACTGGTAGAGTAGTAGTAATAGGTTTTTTAGAGACACTATTTTTTAACACAATTTAATTTATCTCACCATATTTTATGGCTAGACAAAGAGATAAATAAACACAATTAAAAGTGTGCGATAAAATTCATAGGGCTTGGCCTCACCCAGAATCAATTCCTGCAGAATCAAGAGGAGAGTTTTAAAACCTGGAAACTATAAATTATAGAAAAGCACAACCAGAGCGTCGTGACGGTCTTTTTTGTGAAGCGAAATTGTTGGCCCCGTAAAAAGATACGAATGTGCTGGTGGTAAATACAGAAGAATTCGTACCGCGAATCGTTTTTGACCCGTGTGGTGTAGAGGTTACGGAAAAGAAAGTACGTAGAGATAGAGTAGGTCACATTAATTTTATGGTGCCTGTAGCTCAATTTGTATTTCCGTTCTTACCAAAAAAATAGGATACTTATAGGCTACCGTCTAAGAAGTTAAAGATATGGATTATTTATTACAGCTTATTGTGTTATTCCAACCAGGATATCGCGAAGGGTCCTGAAGGAGAAGAAATCAAATAAATGGATTTCTTAACTGAAGAGGAATATTTAAACATATAAGAATCTGTCCATTTTGAAAAATCAATATTTAGAAGGATTACAAGACCCAAATAAGTTTATTGCCTAAGATGGGTTGCTGAATGTTTGATTTGATATTTTAGCACGTTATCGATTTAGATTATTGTCCTATGAATATAAAGACATTAAGGCAAAACTGGAAAACTTTCTAAAACAACGTAAACAGAAGCCTTAAAAAGACTTCAAGTAGGTGAGTCTTGAGAGAATCCTCAAGAAAATAGAGAAAACAGGACCTGAGTGGATGATTATGAAGTAATCCAGTTATTCCCAACCAAATTACGTCCTCTTGCTTACCTTTAGATTGTGGTCGTTTTGCAACTTCAAGATTTAAAATGATTTGTACCGAAGAGTGATCTATCCGAACCAACCGTCTTTAAAAGACTGGTTGAGATAAAAGCTCAGAAGTAATTCTAAGAAACGAGAAGGCGTAGCTTCAAGAATTCTGTATAGATTCTTTATTCGATAACACAAGAAAAAAGCATCTGCGGTTAAAAACGAGATCAAACAGACCATTAAAAGTCACTTCTGATTCTTTTTAAAAGAAAGCAAGGTCGTTTCCGTCCCAAAAACTTACTTGGTAAGCGTGTAGATTATCAGCAACGGTTCGTAAATTGTTGTAGGCCAGGAATTAAAATTATTTGAATGTGGTCTTCCTAAAGATATGGCTGCTGGAATTATACAAACCTTTATCATTCGTAAGTTGATAAGAAAGAGTATTGTAAAAACAGTAAAGTCTGCTAAGAAGATTATAATAAAAAAGAACCAGTTGTTTCGGAGGGTATTTTAGAAAATGTATTAAAAGGAGCACCCAGTTTTTATTTAAACCTGGTCCTACATTACACCGTATGGTATCCAAGCGTTTCAACCTAAATTTATTGAAGGGAAAAGCCAATTCGTTACACCCATAGATATGTACTGCCATCTTAAGCGATTTGATGGGGAGTCAAATGGCGGTGCATTTACCTCTTGGACCAGAAGCTATTCTAGAATGTTCAATTATTAAATGTTGGGCATCTTCACCAGTATCTTAAACCCTGCGAACCGGTTCCCAATTACGTACCTTCTCAGGATTATGGTTTGTGAGGTCTGTATTATATGAACCAAGAGCGTAATCTACCACCAGAAGTTCCTGTAAAGGGTGAGGCTTTAACATTCTATCTTACGAAGAGGTGATTATTGCTCATAAACGAAGGCATGGGTAACTTGAATGCTGGTATTAAATTAGAGCAAAAGACTTTAACGAAGCAGGAGAATTAGTAAATCAAATATACCAAACAAACAGTTGGTTTAGAGTATTGTTTAATATTATTTTAGGTGCCAGAACAGGCAGGATATATTAACGAGTATTAAATAAAAAATTCTTTAGAGATTATTTATTGAAAATATTAGAAGTAACTGATGTTCCCGACCACAGGATGATTTCTAGATAAGAATTTAGAAACGTATGGGTATGAATCGGCTTTTAGAGGTGGTTGCTCCTTTAGTTTAGGAGATATTATTATCCCGCCAGAAAAGCAAACCATGATCGATGATGCTAACGGCCAAGTTGAAGGAATTATTGACCAAATTATAACATGGGTCTTATTACCAACAACGAGCGTTTACAATCAGGAATTGATGTTGACTCAACAAAACGCCAACAGTTGACAAGAATTGCCAATGAAGCGTATTAGAGAAGATCAACAAGGATTCAAATCGGTGTTATATCGATGCTTGATTCGGAGCAAGGGTTCTAAAGAAAACAATACGTCAGTAACGGTATGCGTGTTAATGGCTAAGCTAAAAAATCAACTGCTGGTGGTGTGAAATTAATGAAAACCCAATTTTATCGAACTTTAAAGAAGTTTATTCTATTCTTGAATACTTATTTTCTACACACGGTGCACGTAAACGGTCTGCGGATACTGCTTTAAAACAGCGGATGCCTGATATTAACGCGTCGTTTGGTGGAGTATCAACAAGATGTGATTATCAATACTGAAGACTGTGGTACCTTTAAGAGGGTATTGAAGTTGAAGCTTAAAGAAAAACGAGGAAATTGTTAGAATTCTTTAGAGAGAGCGTATTTATGTAGAGTTTCATACATTGATGTGTACAATTTCCTTTAACCGGAAAGAATTAGTTTTAAGAGTCGGTCAAGAATTTTAGAAGCTATGTTAAAGTTGTGAAGCGTCTCGATTGAAAAAAAATCGAAAGTGCGTTCTGCGTTAACTTGTGAAGCTGCCTAAAGGTTATTTGTGGTAAATGTTGACGGTAGATAAACCTATCGCACCACATAAAATGCGTCAAAGAGGTGAGGTAGTAGGTGTTGTAGTCTGCTCATCTATTCGGAAGAACCAGGGACCACAGTTAACATTAAGAACTTTCCACGTAGGTGTATTGCAGGTAACATCCGAAGTAGCAAGTTAAATGCGAAATCGCTGGATATTCAGAAATTGAAGTATTAAGAACAGTTACTTCTTTTTTTTTTTTGGGGTTTTATGCTGTAGCGAAGTGTAAAGCTGTGAAATTGTAATTTCTAGAACATCGGAAGATTAAGTAGTTGATGCTAAAAACCGGAAACCTTAAGTACCAATTAAACATCCTTACGGGATTCACAGTTATTAATTAGAATGGTGCTAAAGTACGAAAGATCAAGTAATTTTCAATGGATCCTTATAAACGGAGTTATGTTTCTGATTTCCAGGGAAAAATTGCTTTACGAGAATATTGATCAAGGCGTTACGTATTCCAAAGTAAGAAATTGATGAACAAACAAGTTTCCAGAAAAAGGTTATTCTTGAATCTAGAAACAAAAAACTAATACCAACTTTTACTTGATTATGCAATAGTTAAAGACGAGTTATTACGTTCATACAATTTTACCAGTTGGTTCACATATTATGGTTCGATGACGGCGACAAAAATTAAAAAGAAGTAAAATCTATTAAAGATTCCACGTAAGTCTGCCGAAATCAGGAGATATTACGGTGGCTCCAAGATTACTGAACTTTTTGAAGCTCGTAATCCATCTAAATTCCTCTGTAGTATCTGGAAATTGATGGGTGTTTAGTTTATTTTGTAAGATCAAAAGATGTAAACGTGAGATTATCATAGGAATCTAAATTAGGAGAGATTTAAAGAAATACTTGATGGTTAAAAACTTTTCAAATTCAAATATTAGTACAGGAGAACGATTATGTTGCGTGCTGTATGCCATTAATCGACGGGTTCAGTGACTCCAGAAGATATTTTATGCTATCAAAGGCCATCTGCGGATGCAAACAATATTTGCGGAACGAAAGTGCAAGAAGTATATCGTTACCAAGTGTGAAAATTAACGATAAGCATTCTTGAACGTAGTAGTACGTCAAATGATGCGTAAAGTTAGAATTCAAAAGATCAGGAGATACTATTTTCTTAGAAAATCAATGGCACAATAAAGACATTTTATTACAGAAAAATGATTGGAATTTTTGGTAAAAAAAGTTTTTGAAGTAGGAGAGGGCTGCTAATTTAAAAGCAGGTCAAATTATTCAGCGAGTCCAATTAGCAGATGAAAAAATTCTATTTAACGTTCGTAATTGACAAAGCTTTATAGAGCTAGAGATGCTTTGCAGCTACTGCAAACGCAAATACTGCAAAGGTATACTCGTCTTCACTACCAAAACGAAGTCATTCATATCTTGCGGCATCATTCAAGAAACGGACTAAAGTATTGAACGAAGGCCAGCGGTTGCTGGTAAGATCGATGATTTAGAAGGATTGAAAGAGAATTGTTATTTTGGCACAAAATTCCAGCAAGGAACAGTATTGAGAACTATGATAGTATTATTGTAGGTTCTAAAGAAGAGTAAACGAGATTAATGGCTCGCCAAAGAAGAATATAAGTTTTTAAGATTTATAGTTTTCATAGTGATCAAAAAAACACAGGAATCAAATAAATATTGAGTTAGATGAAAACAACGGCTGAGGAAATTTTATCCAACTTAGCGTCATTAAATCATTCAGTATCTGAATTCGTAGTTTTGATTTTATGTAGCTATGATGCCAGGAGCACAAAAAGCAAAAGTGAAGTGTAGAATCGCTATTGACGCCTCAACACGCTTAAAAAGTTCTTGAAAAGCATTAAGTGATAAACAGTCAGTCGGTTTGAAGGGAAAGCCCTATGTATATTAAAGACTATGAACAACCTTCCGGATACCCATGAATTTTGGGCCAACAGAGAAAGCATAATTAAAAAAATCCCAAGTAAAATTACTTCGGATTTTTGGTTTTTATGGGCTCTTTTTTTAGGTTAGTTTAAAAAGAAGATCTAAAACTGGATGCGATTCTGAGCTAAAAAAAAATACTAAACCATTGTTTTTTAAGTTTTAAACTTTCATTTATTCTGCTTGTCAATCTCTACAACGTAATTGCATCTTCGCATTGCTAGCCTTAAATTGTTTCATGTTCTGCTTAAAGTGATGAATGAAACGGTTAGCACCTTGAAATGTTAATGTGAACAAAAAAAAGCAGCAAACAAAAATCAAAGAAAAAAAATTAATTTGCTTACTGTTACTGCTTACGCTTACTGCTTACTGTACTGCTTACTTCTTCAGTTTTTTCCCATCACTGGAACAGCATTTTGTTCTCTTCAGGCCCTTTTAAATATTTCTCTAACCATTGTCTTGTTCCCAAAGCAGATGTAAAATACTTTCTTTAGCTCATAGCCATGACTTCTTTAGGAAGCATCAATAGTCGAACGGTTGCATCCTAGCCTTTTAAGCGTTAAAATAACGCTCGCTTTGCATAGATTACGTACCTGAGTTATTGTCGGCTCTCCATGAACGAGTAGATGGTGTTTCATTTTTTCGGCGTTCATAAAAGGAGAATACCATTGTAAACTTCAGAGCTCCAGTAAATACTGCTCTTCGCTCTGAAACAATGGGTAAGTTCTGTTGTAAAGCACCGCTTCTGGCAAATACCCGCCAGCAAATTAAACAGAATGTGATAGCAAATTCGCCACCATAAAAAGCTCCGTAGCTATGACACCAACAGCCAACTTTTTTTCTATCGACTATATCCTAAAATCATCTACGGCTCCAATAGCTGCTTTTGCCATTGGCGACTAATTGCTTTCTAAGGTATCATTTAGGTTGGGCATCTTCTTCTCAATAATTGGGAAAGATGCATCGTCTAAAACCAACCATAACCTTATAACCCAAAATAGGAGAGCCCCAAAAAGATGGGAAACGTAAATCATTTGGGATTTTTGTGTATTCTGAGAGCCAACTTATTTTTGTCTTTATACCTCTAGGGTTATGCCACAAAATCATTGGGTTCTTTTCTTTTTTAGACTTGTCGTTAACCCCACGGTAAATATAAAAGTTCCTGTAAGTTCTAAACCTTCATCTCTTTTATAGGTAATTTCACTTCTTTTTGAATAGGACTAAGGCTTTTAAATGGATTTCGAAAAAGCTAAGTTTGCTTGGTGGGCTTTTTTATGTTTTTAAGCTTTTGTAGTAATAATTAGGGGTGGGTATTCGCTTTTTGATTCAAACGAACAAGAAGTTATCTTCCTCTGGATATATTCCCATTTAAAGACTTCCTTTTTATTCGGAATATTTGGAGGTGTATAAAGCGTTTGGTTTCATAATTCTCAGATTCATTTGATCTACGAATGGAAAACTGCCCGATTTTCGTAAAAACCATCTCAGTTTAAAAAAAACAGTATTGTCACTTACCACTAGTGTGTTTCATCCACTATTCGGTTCTTTTGGTGACAAAGCCCTGGATCACTATACACATCTTGGTAAATTTTCTACGGAAATTATTTTAGGAGATTTTGTGGCATCAGAAAGGATCAAGAATATAGGTTTTGGTATTTATCATTCCACCACCTAATCAGTAAGCGATAGCTGTATTATCTGTACCCCATGTGAATACCACTTAAACTTATTTTTAGTTTTCAATATGCTTTTCCCTTTCCATCAAAGGGGCATTCTAGTTGAAACACTCATCTTATAGGCTACATTATTCTCAAGGCATTCTCCACCATCTAATACTTGGCGTAATAAAGTAGCAGCTTTTGTCGGCCTCCCAGCTCAAATCTCGCATTCCCATACGTCAGCCATAAAGGCCTTTAGGTAAATCTTTCATTAAGGGCACTTCAAGTATTTGATTCACTAAGCTCCCATCTTTTCTTATAAATAGAGGTTGCTCGATCGGAAACCTACCGTAAGTAACTAGTAGAAAAAGGCTTTTAAAAGTAACGATCATGGCATATTCGCCATTCAGGAGAAAAAACTTACCGGAAGTGTACATATCAGCGTCTCTCCGAACTGAGCGGTTTACTGTTTCCAATTTTAAATTACTTGATATAATCGGAATGCTTAATTTTATTCAAATTGAAATCGTCCATGGGTTTTTAAGTAATCTTGATAGTTCTGTTTTGAGCTCGCTTAACCGTCGTTAAGAAGAAAATTGTAGGCCTGAGGAACTATTCATCGGCATTGATAAAGTGCCTTCCTATTTTTTGGCAACATTTTTACTAAAATAGATGGCGTCTTATGAACCATTGCATAACTCACCTAATTTGCATTAACGTAGCTCCAGTGATTTTTTTACGGTCGCGGTTTTTAGGTCTAATACCCAACTTCAACACGTTTCAGTGTATGTTGTAACGGCTACTTTCGACTGAATCCGGCGAAAAATTTAGGTGCAATTCTTGGATTTTTCAGGAAAAGTTCCAGTAATGCTTTTAGCCTCTTTTGTCTTTCGTGCTTTAATTTAATGTCGTTGTAATAATTTGTTCTACTGCCGATATTGTTTTTGGATTATCCGTTTAAACCAGCTAAACCAATTCGGTTTCAGAGGAGTTCTGCCATTGTTTTGTAGGCGTCACGATACAACATGAGCATATATTCAACCGTCATCTGTTATGATGACTGATGGTGCAAAGTGGTGCATTTAAACTAAATCTAAAATTCTTTATGTTTTTGATAGCCTAGTTTCTTGTTGAAAAACCGATAGCTACAAAAAAGTAGGAGCAAGTAAAAAGTTTTTTCATTGAGTGTCTAACTATAAGTTGTTAAACATAAATTTAACCTACAATGTACATCTAAAAAAACCTCTAAAAAAAGTAAATTGATAAAGAGAATTGTTCGATGTTTCTTACGCGCTTAAATTATCTTATAAAAATATCTTAATTAAAGTATAAGTTTTATTAATTCGTAGCTTTATTTTATCAAACTAAAATTTATCTAAAAAAAACAGTATGTACAATTCAAAAAATCACAGGATTAAGGCTATTATGTTCTGAAAAGTTTGTAATTGTTACGAATGAAGACCTTCTAAAGTAATGGAACCGACGATGCTTGGATTCAAAAGAAGAAACAGGTATTCAAGAAAAGAAGGACACGTGGTAAAGGCGATTGGTGATACTTACAACATCTATGGGCCGTTAAGCAGCAAAAAATTGCCCATAGAAGTTCTGGTTTTAGATAAAGGGACGATATTCATTTTATTGGTTTTTTGGCAACCTTGAGTTCCTGATTGATTACTTTTCCAGGCCCTGTAGTTGTTAGTACAACGCGACCTGATATAAAAAAACATTTGGAGCCCTAGATATAGAAATCAGTGTTCGGGTTTTGTTTATGGAATTTCAGTTAGCTATTCAATACATTTAAAATCAGGAATGTATAAAAAATATCCTAGTTTATAGGCTCTGAACTTCACTCACGATGGTTTAGATATGACTTACGAGAGGTAGAGGCGTATCTGTGATTTTGGAGATGGGGCAGGGAGCTGCGGTTTAAGTCGAGAAGAAGATAGGCTAAAGGAATTTTATTCAACGATTTACACTCTTTGAAGGGATTTTTGGTTTTTGTGGTGTTTTTATTATTTATGGTGGTTTGTTGGGGTTTGGAGTTGGTCTTATTGGTTTTGTTGATGGGATTTTTGGTTTTGGGTTTTTTTGGTTTTTGTTTTTGTTTTTTGTTTTTGTATTGTGTGTTTTTTGGGATATGTGATGGTGGGGGGTTTATTTTGTGGATTTGTTTGGGGTGTTTTTTTTGGGTGTGTGTTTTTTGGTTTTTTTTTTTGGTTTTTTGTTTATTTTGGGTATGGTGGCTGTGTATGGGTTTGTTTTCTGTTATTTTATTTTGTTGGTTTTATGTGGTTTTTTGGTTTTATTGGTTGGAGTTGCTTTTTTTTTTCTTGTTGTTTTGGCTGTTTTGGTTTGTGGAGGTGGTGTTTGGTTTGTTTTTTTTTTATTTTATTTTGGTGTTTTGGTTTTGCTGTTTTTGGGTGGTTTTATGTTTGGTTTTGTTTTTGGTTTAGTTTTATGGGGGTGTGTTTTTTGTTTGATTGGGTGTTTTTTGTTTGGTCTTTGGATGGGGTTTTTTTTGGTTTTTATTTGGTTGGATTTTTGGTAGTTCTTGTTTGGTGTTTTTTGTGGTGGAGTGTGTTTTTGTGTTTTTATTTTTTTTTTTTTGTGTTGTTTTTGTGGTGTGGGTTTTTTTTTTTGTGTTGGGTTTTTGGTGGGTTTGTTTGCTTTGTTTTGTGTTTTGTTGTTTTTTTTTTGTGTTTTAGTGTAGGGTTTTGGTGGGTGTGGGTGGTTTGTTTGGTGTTTTGGGGTTAGGTTTTTTTTTTGGTTGTTGGTTTTTTTGTGGGGTTAATTGGTGTGGGTATGGGTGTTGTTTTGTAGTTTTGGGGCTGTGTTGGTGGTGGTTTTTGTGTTGGGATTTGGGGTTGTTTTTTTTTTGTTTTTTTTTGATGTTTTGATGTGTGGTTGTTTAGTTAGGTGTTGTTATGGGGCATTTCTTTTTTGGGATGTTTTTTATGGTTTTGTAGGTTGTTGTGTGGTATCTTGTTTTTTTTTGTGGGTGTGTTTTTTCTTGCTGGTGGGGTTTTGTTTGGTTTGGGTTGTTTGGGGTTTTGTGTTGGTTGTTTTTTGTGGTAGGGTTTTTGGGGGTTGGTTTTTTGTGGTGTGTTTTGGGTGTATTGTTTGTGGGTTATTTGTTTTTGGGGTGGGTTTTGGTGTAGGTGAGGTTTATTGTGGTTTTTGGTTTTATGTCGTGGGTTTGGTTTGGGGTGTGTTTTGGGTTTGTTGGGGTGTTGGGTTTGTTTTTTGGGTTTTTTTGTTTTGGTATGGGTGGTATGTTCTTTGTGTTGTTGGGTTTTTGTGGTTTTAGTGTTGTTGTGTATGTGGGTGTTTGGGGTGTTTTTGGGTTTTGTTAGTGTTGTTTTTTTTTGGTTTTTGGGGTTTTTGTGGTTTGGGGGGAGTTTTTTTGGGTGTTTTATTTTGTTGTGTTTTTGTTGTTTTTTTGGGGTGGTTTTGTTAGTTTTTGAGTTGTGCTTGGGGTAGGTTTGTGTGTTGGGTTGTTTGTGTGTGTGTATTTTTGTGGTGTGTTGGGTGTGGGTGTTTGTTTTTTTGTTTCTGGTGGGGGTTTGGGTGTGTGCGTTTGGGGGTTTGTTATTTTGTTTTTTTGTTTTGGTGTGTTTGAGGGTGTTGTTGTTTGGTTGTGGGTGTGGGCGGGGTTTTTGTTTGTGGTGTTGTTGTGGTTTAGGTTGTTGGGTTGGTGGTTTTATGGCTGCGTGGGTTTTTGAGTGTTGTGACTGTTTGAGTGATTATTTGGTTGTGGTTTTTGCGGTTGGGTGGTTGGGTGGTGTTTTTTAGTGTAGGGGATTTGGTTTTGTAGGGTTTTGGGCTTTGGGTTTTTAGTTGTGTATGGTGATGTGTGGTGGGCTTTTTTGTTGGGGGTTGGGTTAATGCTTGGGTATTTTGGTTTGTGTGTGTGGGGTTTGTTTGTTTGTTTTTGGTGTTTGGGGTTAGGTGTTTTAGTGATTGGTTTGGTTGTGATTGGTGGTTGGTGTGTGGTGGTTTTTTTGGTTGTGTGTTTGATGTCTTTTTTGTGGTTGGGTTTTTTTTTTGGTTTGGTTGCTTGGTGGGGTTTTTTTTTTTGTTAGGTTTTCGTTAATTTGTTCGAGTGCTTTTTAGTTTTTTTTTGTTTGTTGTCTTTGTGGTGGGTTTTGTTTGGTTTGTTTGTGTTTTTGGGTTTGTGTCTGGTTTTGTTTTGTTGTGGTTTGTGTTGTTTTGTTTGTGTGTTGGTGTGTTGTTTTTGGTTGTTTTTGGGTTTGTTATTTTTGTTTTGAGTTTTGTGGCTTGATTGATTTGGGTTTTTTTTTTTGGGGTTGGTTTTGTTTTTTTGTTTTTTGATTTGGTTTTTGCAGCATTGCTGAAGAACTTTCTCATTGATAGCACCGGAATGTGTGAAAAATGGGTGGTGAATGATATTTCTCGCTGATAACGATTCCTAATGATGAGTCTATTTTCCTTATCATGAATCGGCCAATTTGAGTGTTTTTAAAAATGCGGGGTTCGTGGCTTTTTTATGATTTTGGTAATTTATGGAAGGTCTTGGGGCT